>Ga0102953_1000668_pt1 | contig 23180 bp, 27 predicted proteins | sample SalPon2A_C_D2_MG_FD_78509 | JGI IMG/M metagenome (GOLD analysis project Ga0102953, IMG submission 78509) | Soil microbial communities from South San Francisco under conditions of wetland restoration - Salt Pond MetaG R2A_C_D2_MG | ecosystem: Environmental > Terrestrial > Soil > Wetlands | place... | reverse complement strand
GTCGGCTTCGTCGTCTTCATGCTCGCCGGCTTCGCCGAGACCAACCGCACGCCGTTTGACATGCCCGAGGCCGACGCCGAACTGGTGCAGGGCTTCATGACCGAGTACGGGGGGATGCGCTTCGGCAGCTTCCTGATGGTCGAATACATCGAGATCATCGTCGTCTGCGGGGTCGCGGCGGCGATGTTCCTCGGCGGCTGGATGGGGCCGGGCCCCGGCTTCCTCGACCCGATCTGGATGCTGCTGAAGATCTTCGCCCTCGTCTTCGTCTTCATCTGGGTGCGGGCGACGCTGCCGCGGCTGCGCTACGACCAGCTGATGACCCTCGGCTGGAAGGTGCTGCTGCCGCTGGCGACGCTCAACGTCCTCGTCACCGCTGTGCTGGTGGTGGTCACGTGAGCGAGCAGTTCCCCTACCTGAAGGACGACAGCGTGGTCGAGGTCCAGCGCGGGCCCGAGCCGGGCGGCGTCGGCGGCGCCTACCGCGCCTTCGGCGAGACCCTGCGCGGGCTGAAGACGACGATGGCGCGGCTGATCGAGGGGCCGATGACGATCCAGTATCCGGAGGAGAAGACGCCCGTCTACCCGCGCTTCCGCGGCCGTCACAAACTGCACAAGTTCGAGGACACGGGGCTGGAGAAGTGCGTCGGCTGCTCGCTCTGCGCCGCCGCCTGCCCGGCCGACTGCATCCGCGTCGTCGCCGCCGAGAACATCCCCGGCGAGCGGGTCTCGGCCGGCGAGCGCTACGCCGCGGTCTACGAGATCAACCTCTCGCGCTGCATCTTCTGCGGCTACTGCGAGATCGCCTGCCCCTTCGACGCGATCACGATGGGCCACGACTACGAGATGGCCGACTACGGCCGCGACGACCTGATCTTCACCAAGGAGATGCTGCTCGCCGAGCCGCTCGACCGCACGCCGCTGAAAGCGGAGGGCGAGTAGTGGAAGCGGTGCTCTTCTTCGTCGCCGCGATCGGCGCGCTCGGCGGCGCGATCGGCGTGATCGCCATGCGCAACCCCTTCTACGGCGTGCTGGCGCTGATCGTCCACCTGTTCTCGCTCGCGGTGCTCTTCCTGCTGCTGACCGCGGCCTTCGTCGCCGCCGCGCAGGTGGTCGTCTACGCCGGCGCGGTGATGGTCCTGTACGTCTTCGTCGTCGCCTACGTCGGCGGCGGCGTCGAGTCGGCCTGGGAGCCGATCCCCGGCCAGCGCTTCCTCGCCCCGCTGCTCGGCATCGCCCTCTTCGTCGAGCTCGCCATCGCCGTGCTCGCCTCCTCGCTGCTGGCGCTCGGCCACGACGGACCGCATGTCAACCCCGGCTTTGGCGACCCCGCCGCGATCGGCTACCTGCTGCTGGAAAAGTTCCTGATCCCGTTTGAGGCTTCGTCCATGCTGCTGATGCTGGCGGCGGTCGGCGCGATCGTGCTCGCCTCGCGCAGGGAGGGCGAGTCCGCGTGAGCATCGAGTGGTACGTCGTCCTCTCGGCGCTGCTCTTCGCCACCGGCGCGATCGGCATCCTGCTGCGCCGCAGCCCGATCGTGATCCTGCTCTGCCTCGAGCTGATGCTCAACGCCGGCAACCTCGCCCTGGTCGCCTTCAGCCGCATGGTCGGCAACCAGCAGGGGCAGGTCTTCGCCCTGGTCGTGATGGTCGTCGCCGCCTGCGAGGTCGTCGTCGGGCTCGGCCTGATCGTCGCGATCTTCCGCCGCAAGCTGCCGCTCGACGTCGATGAGCTGCGGGAGCTGCGCGGATGACCGCGACCACCTGGGCCTGGCTGGTCCTGCTGCTGCCGCTGCTCGGCTCGGTCGCCGTCGCGCTCGGCTTCCGGGCGATCCCGGCGCGGGTCGCCGGCGCCCTCGGCACCGCGTCCGTCGGCCTCGCTTTCCTCTGCGCCCTGGGCGTCCTCTTCAACCTGCTCGGCGAGGGCGCCGACGCGCGCCACCACGCCTCCTCGCTGTGGACCTACGCCGGCGCCGCCGGGCTCGACATCAAGCTCGGCATCTACGTCGACCAGCTCTCCGCCTTCATGATCCTCGTCGTCACCGGGGTCTCGACGCTGATCCACCTCTACTCGTTCGGCTACATGAAGTCCGACGAGGGCTACCACCGCTTCTTCAGCTACCTCAACTTCTTCGTCTTCTCGATGCTGCTGCTGGTGCTGGCCGGCAACTTCGTCCTGCTGATCGTCGGCTGGGCCTTCGTCGGCTTCGCCTCCTACGCGCTGATCAGCTTCTGGTACCGGCGCGCGACGGCGACCAAGGCGGGGATGAAGGCCTTCGTGATCAACGTCGTCGGCGACATCGGCCTCGTCCTCGCCGCGCTGCTGATCTTCCGCGAACTCGGCAGCTTCGACTACGGCACGGTCTTCGCCCACGCGCCGGGGGTCTTCGCCCGCGGCGAGTGGTCGGTCACGGCGATCTGCCTGCTGCTGCTGGTCGGCGCCTTCGCCAAGTCGGCGCAGATCCCCTTCCACACCTGGCTGCCCGACGCGATGGAGGGACCGACGCCGGTCTCCTCGCTGATCCACGCGGCGACGATGGTCACCGCCGGCGTCTACCTGATCGCCCGCACCCACGTTCTCTTCTACCTCGCTCCCACCGCCGCCGACATCGCCGGCTTCGTCGGCCTGGCGACGCTCTTGATCGCCGGCACGATCGCGATTGCGCAGACCGACCTCAAGCGGGCGATCGCCTACTCGACGATGAGCCAGATCGGCTACATGATCATGGGCGTCGCGATCGGCGCCTACGCGCAGGGGCTCTTCCACCTGATGACCCACGCCTTCTTCAAGGCGCTGCTCTTCATGACCGCCGGCTCGATCATCTCGGCGATGGCCAACATCCAGGACATCGACCGGATGAGCGGCTTCTGGCGGGCGATGCGCTTCACCTCGCTGATGCTGGTGATCGGCGGCCTCGCGCTGGCCGCCTTCCCGCTCACCTCGGGCTTCTTCTCCAAGGACTCGATCCTCGCCTACGCCGAGGCGCGCGGCGGCATGTACACGTGGATGGCGGTCGGCGGCTACGTCGGCGCCTTCCTCACCGCGATCTACACCTTCCGCCTCGTCTTCCGCGTGCTGCCGGGCAGGCCCTGCGAGGAGGCCCAGCACCTGATCGACACGGGCGAGCTCTACCACGGCCCGCCGGTCAACCCGGCGACCGGCGAGGAAGAGGACACCGAGGTCGGCTTCCCCGGCGCCCACCACCACATCGCCGAGCAATCCTGGCCGATGGCGGTGGCGATGGGCGTGCTGGCGGTCGGGGCGCTGTTCGCCGGGCTGATCCAGATCCCGGGCGTCGACAACGTCCTCTTCGGCTTCCTCGACCCCGCCTTCGCCGACTCGCCGCTCAGCGCGATCCAGCCGACCGCCGGCGCCGAGTGGCGCGGCCTGGCGATCGGCGCCGTGATCTCGGTCCTCGGCATCGGCCTCGCCTGGTTCCTCTGGGTGGCGCGCCCCGAGCTGCCGCGCCTCTTCCGCGAGCGCCTGCGCCCCGTCTACCTGCTCTGCCTCAACAAGTGGTACTTCGACGAGGCGATCGACTTCCTGATCGTGCGGCCGGCGCTGGCGATCGGCCGCTTCGCCAACAACACCTTCGAGCGCCTCGTCGTCGACGGGATCGTCACCGGGACGAAAGACGCCGTCGGCGGCGCGGGCGGCGTCGTCCGCTTCGTGCAGAGCGGTTTCGTGCGCAGCTACGCGCTGCTGCTGATCGCCGGCTTCGCCGGTCTCGCCCTCTACTTCCTGCTGAGGGCGATGTGATCAACTCACTGCTCTGGACGCCGCTCGCCTTCGGCCTGCTCGGCCTCTTCCTGCCCAAGCGCTACAGCGGCTGGTGGGCGACGTTGGGCGCGGCCGTGACGCTCGGCATCGCGATCGCCCTGCTCGCCGGCTTCGACTCCGGCGCCGGCCTGCAGGACACCGTCGACGTCAGCTGGATCCCCGGGCTCGGCGTCGACTACAGCCTCGGGCTCGACGGGCTCAACGTCTTCCTCGTCGTGCTGACGGCGCTGCTCTGGCTCGGCGGCACCGCGTTCGCCGCCTTCCGCGAGCAGGAGCGCCCGCACCTCTTCTTCCTGATGATGCTGCTCGCCGAGACCGCGACGCTGGGCGCCTTCGTCGCCCAGGACCTGCTGCTCTTCGTCCTCTTCTTCGACCTGATGCTGATCCCGTTCTACTTCCTCTTCGGCGCCTGGGGAACCGACCGCGAGGACGGCCCGACCGCCGCGGCGGCGACGCTGAAGATGCTCGTCTACACGCTGGTCGGCTCGCTGCTGATGCTGGTCGGGGCGATCGCCACCGCGATCATCGCCTCGCAGGACGGCGGCCACCACCTGACCTTCTCGATCGCCGAATTGGCCAAGCACCCGATCGCCGCAGGCAGCCAGCGCTGGATCTTCTGGTTCTTCGCCGCCGCCTTCCTGGTCAAGATGCCGGCCTTCCTCCTGCACGGCTGGATGCCCGACGCCTACCGGGCGGCGCCGCTGCCGGTGCTGGCGATCTTCTCCGGCGTGCTCGCCAAGGTCGGCGCCTACGGCTTCCTGCGGGTCGTCCTGCCGCTCTTCCCGTCGGCGACCGTGCAGTTCCAGGAGGTCGTCCTGGTGATCGCCCTGGCCTCGATCCTCTACGGCTCGGTGATGGCCTTCACGCAGACCAACGTGCGGCTCGTCGGCGGCTACTCCTCGGTCGCCCAGCTCGGCTTCATCACCGCCGGGATCTTCGCCCTGCGCGCCGACGGCGCCGACGGCGCCGTGCTGCAGATGGTCAACCACGGCCTCGTCGTCGCGCCGCTGTTCATCATCGTCGCGCTGCTCGCCGAGCGCAGCGGCAGCGAGGACCTGCGCGAGATGGGCGGCATGGCGATGCGCGCCCCGGTGCTGGCGGCGCTCTTCCTGATCGTCACCCTGGCGACCCTGGCGATGCCAGGCTCGGCCAACTTCATCGGCGAGTTCTACATCCTCAACGGCCTCTTCCAGGCGAAGATCGTCTACGCCTTCATCGCGATCTCCGGCGTCGCGATGTCCGCTTACTACGCGCTGCGCCTCTACCAGCGGACGATGCACAACCGCAGGCCGGACACGATCCCCTCGCGTGAGATCGGCCTGCGCGACGGCCTCGTGCTGGCGCCGCTGGTGCTCTGCATCGTCGGCCTCGCCCTCTACCCGCAACTGATCCTGCATCGCACCGACCCAGCGGTGCAGCGCTCGGTAGCCGCGACCAAGGGCCCCCCGGCGCAGGCACAACTCGCGGCGACGGGCCTAAAACCCACCTATAACGTGGCAAATCGGCCCGTCGGCGGGGAGGGACGATGACTTTCCACGCTCCGGTGATGGACTACGGGGCGCTTTCGCCGCTGATCGCGCTGACGGCCGGCGTCTGCTTCGTCCTGCTGCTCCCCCTCCTCGGGCGCGGTCGAGGTTCGAGCCGCATAGCGATTCAAACCTCGACCGCGCTCACGTTGTTGACGCTGGCGACGACTGCGGGGCTCCTGATCTGGCACTGGAACGATCCCGTCGAGCTCGTCTCCGGGGCGCTGCGGCTCGACGACCTGGCGATCTCGATCTCGCTGATCGCGATCGCCGCCGCGGCCTTCACCGTCCTGCTCTCGATCCGCGAGCCGGCCGCCGAGCAGGCGGGCGGCGGCGAGTACCACGCGCTGCTGCTCGGATCGGTGCTCGGGATGACGCTGCTGGCGCAGGCGCAGAACCTGGTCACCTTCTTCGTCGCGATCGAGACCCTGTCGATCCCCCTATACATCCTCTGCGCGACCAACCTGCGGCGTGAGCAGTCGCTCGAGTCGGGGCTCAAGTACCTGATCGTCGGCTCGCTCGGCTCGGCGACGCTGCTCTACGGCATGGCCTTCCTCTACGGCGGCTCGGGCTCGACCGACTTCGTCGGCATCGCCGCCGGCATCGGCCACGCCGGGCTGCTCAGCGACCCGCTGGTCCTCGTCGGCATCGGCATGGTCGCTGTGGGGCTCGCCTTCAAGACCTCGATCGCGCCCTTCCACCAGTGGACGCCGGACGTCTACGAGGGCGCGCCGACGCCGATCACCTCGTTCATGGCGGTGGCGACCAAGGCGGCCGCCTTCGCCGTCTTCGTCCGCTTCTTCGACGTCGCGCTCGCCCCGGAGGCGGGCGACTGGCAGCCGGCGCTGGCGGTGCTCGCCGCGGCGACGATCGTGATCGGCAACGTCGGCGCGCTCGGCCAGGACTCGCTGAAGCGGTTGCTCGGCTACTCCGGCGTCGCCCAGGCCGGCTACATCCTCGGCGGCCTCGTCGTCGCCAGCGAGGCCGGGGTCAACGCGCTCGTCTTCTACCTGGCCGGCTACCTGTTCATGAACCTCGCCGCGTTCAGCGTCGTCGTCGCCCGCGAGCGCGAGACCTCGTTCGGCGACGACATCCGCGCGGTGCGCGGGCTGGGCCGCGAGCGACCGCTGCTCGCCTGGCCGCTGACGATCTCGATGCTGGCGCTGGCGGGGATGCCGGCGACGGTCGGCTTCATCGGCAAGCTCTACCTGATCGAGGCGCTGGTCGAAGGCGACTACACCTGGCTGGCCGTCTTCATCGCGGTCGGCTCGATGATCTCGCTCGCCTACTACCTGCGCGTGGTCGCGGCGATGTGGATGCGACCGGGCGGCGAATCGGCATCCGCCACGCCCGCCATCGCCGGCGCCTCCCCCGAAGCGGACCCGATCGACCCGGAGGCGGGCCGCCGCTGGTACCTCGTCGCCCCCGCTCTACTCGCCGCGGCCGGCGTCATCTTCTTCGGCATCATCCCGCAGCCCCTGGTCGAGTTTGCGCAACACGCTGGCGCGGCGCTCTTCTAGCCATAAACCGCCACCTCCTCCGCTTCGCGTCCGGGGGTGGCGGCAAGCGCTCTGACGGCACCGACGCTGCGCGGGGCGGCGTCCTCGGTCGCTCGCGTGCAGAGCACGCCACGCTCCCTGCGTCCTACCCCCGCTTGGTCAGCCACCGTCAGACTCCCGCGAATGTCTGTCCTGCTCATAGCCGCTGCGATCGCGGCCTCGGTTGCGATCGGCGTCGGCGCCGAGCGGCGGCGGCCTCGCGCGGCGGCGCTCTGGGCGCGGCGCTCGCTGACGGCGATGCTCTACGTGCTGCTGCCGCCGGTGATCTTCTTCAACATCGCCTCGACCCACATCGACGTCAGCCACGGGGTCGGCCTGCTGCTGGGGCTGACCGCATCGGGGCTTGGGGCGTTTGCCGCCTACCTGCTGGCGACCCGCGTGCTGCGCCTCTCTCGGCCGCGCACCGGCGCCGTCGTCTGCACCGTGCTCAGCGTCAACACCGGCTACCTCGGCTACCCGCTGACCGTGGCCCTGCTGGGCCGCGACCAGCTCTCCACCGCAGTCCTCTACGACGTGCTGGTCACCGGCCCCTCGCTGCTGCTCGGCGCCTTCGCGGTCGGCGCGGCGCTGGGGACGAAGGCGGGCGAAGGGCCGCGCGAGCGGTTGCGCGCCTTCTTCACCCGCAACCCGCCGCTCTACGCGGCGATCGCCGGCCTGCTGGCGCCGAGCGCGCTGGCGCCGCAGGTCCTGGTCGACGCCTCGCAGGTGCTGATCGTGGCGATCCTGCCGCTCGGCTTCTTCGCCGTCGGCGCGACCCTGGCGGAGAACGCCGAGCGGGGCGACCTGCCGATGCCGCCGCCGCTGACCAGGCCGGTCGCGCTGGCGATCGGCACCCGCCTGCTGCTCGTGCCGGCCCTGCTGATGCTGCTCGCCGCCCCCCTGATCGACCTCCCCGCCCCCTACCGCCTGCTCTCCGCGATGCCCTCCGGCGTCAACTCGATGGTCGTCGCCCACGCCTACGGCCTCGACATGGAGATCACCGCCGAGGCCGTCACCTGGTCGACCGCGATAGTCGTCCTCGCCTCCCTGGCCTCCCTGCTCCTCTGATAAACCGCCACCTCCTCCGCTTCGCGTCCGGGGGTGGCGGCAAGCAGCCATATCGGCCCCGCTCGCAGAGAATCAGATCGTGATGCTCGCTAATTTGGTTGTTCTGACGCTGCAGCACGTCACGCTGGAGGTGAATCAGACCGACATCGAGCGGTCGGTCGAGTTCTGGGAGTTGCTCGGCTTTGAGCGTGTCGAGCCTCCCGCGGCGCTCGCCGAGACGTTCGTCTGGATGGAACACGCGGGCACCCAGATCCACCTCGAACGCAACCGCTCGCCGGCCGTCCCGCCCCACGGCCACGCCGCGGTCGTGGTCGAGGACTTCGACCGGACCGTCGAGCGCCTGCGCAAGGCGGGCTTCGAAGTGACTCCGGGCCGCGAGCACTGGGGAGCGCCGCGAGCCAAGGCGGTCGCGCCCGGCGGACACGTGGTCGAGCTGATGGCCGCCCCGCCGCGACCCGACGTCTAATCGATCTCCCGCCGGCGACCCATGCTGTCCGGAAGGACGACAACGTCGATTTCCTTGCTGTTAGCCACCTTGGCAAGCGAGCCGTCTGAGGTTGCGATCTGATCGCCCGACTGAGCTGTCGCGAGGAGGAGGCAGTCGACCTGCGAGAGATCGTCCCCCGCCCGCTGATAGTGCTGGGCACGGAGCTCGCCGGCTCGCCAGCCGATCGTCGCGTCGATCGGCGGCATCGCGACGACCTCATCGATCAGGGGGCTGAGCTTCTGCGCGACGCTTGCCTCGGAGCTGCCCTCTCCTCGAATCAGCTTGTCGACGACCTCGCTGAGACACGCGGGCGAGATCGCGCAATTGCCACCACGCATGAGCTCGGCGACCTCGTCCGCTCCTGGCTCGTCCCAGAGAAGACTCAGCACCGCACTCGAGTCGAGGAGGGTCAACCCGAGCCCCGGCCGAGCTTGCGCTCTTCGGCCCTGCGTTCCTCTTCGCGGCCGATCTGCCGCCATTCGTCCACGTTGTGGCCGGAGGTGTTCTCGAACGCGCCGCGCAATGCCTCGATCGGATCCTCGGGGGCGGGGCGCAGGATCAGGTGATCGCCGCGGTCGTCGGCGACGACGACCCTGGTCTTCCAGCGGTTGCGCACGACGGCAGGCACGGAGACCTGTCCTCCGGCTGAAATCCTGAGCCTCTTCATGATCATGAGAGTAGACCATGAGACGCCAGCAACGTGAACTTTTTGAGTTCGCGCGTGAAAATTTGCACTTCTTCCGAGCTTTCCGGTCGTTGGTTCCGTCGGGAAGAAGTGAGAGATTGAGCGCCCGATGAGCTTCGACGCCAAGGTCCTCGCCGATTCCGTTTCCCCAGCGGGGCACCGGCTGACGACGCTCGAAGCGACCTTCCCGCGCTTCGTGCTCGCCGAGTTCAACACGCACCGGGTGTTCTCGCGCAACTCGGCCAGCTCGCGGGCGATTCCGATCTTCAAGCAGCTGCGCCGGGTGCTTGAGCAGCCCTACGTGCCGATCGAGTTCGGCGCCAACCAGCCCGGCATGCAGGCCGGGGCGCCGCTCGAGGGCGGGGCGAGGCTCGCCGCCGAAGGCGAGTGGCTGGGCGCCCGCGACGACGCGGTGCGACGCGTGCTGGCGCTCGTCGCCGGGCCCGACGAGCTAGCGCCGGACGAGGACCTGCTCGCGAGCCTCGCGCGGATCGAGCAGACCTACAAGGGCGAGCAGCGACCGGCGGGCTGGCTCAACGTACACAAGCAGGTCGCCAACCGGCTGCTGGAGCCGTTCATGTGGCACACCGTGATCGTCACCGCGACCGAGTGGGACAACTTCTTCAACCTGCGCTGCCACGCCGATGCGCAGCCGGAGATCAGGCGGATCGCGACGGCGATGCGCGACGCGCGCGAGGCCTCGCAACCGCAGGAGCTCGGCGACGACGAGTGGCACCTGCCGCTCGTGCGCCCGGAGGATCGCGAGCAGGTCGACTCGCTCGCCGACCTGCTGAAGGTCTCGGCCGGGCGCTGCGCCCGGGTCAGCTACCTGACCCACGCCGGCAAGCGCGACCTCGCGGCAGACATCGCGCTGCACGACCGCCTGCTCGAGAGCGGCCACATGTCGCCGCTCGAGCACCCCGCCCGTCCCTGGGACGACGAATGGTGTGGCAACTTCCACGGTTGGCGCGCATACCGTAAGACGATTGCGAGCGAGAGCAATCCACTTAGGCCCGCAACCCTGACCTGACGGTCCAGGACCAAGCGGGGCTAGGACGCAGGGAGCGTGGCGTGCTCTGCACGCGAGCGACCGAGGACGCCGCCCCGCGCCGCGTCCAGGGCCGTCAGGCCGCTCGCTCGCGGACCACCTGGGCGATATCGAGCTTCCTCACCGCCCGCAGACCCGGGCGCTCCGACAGCAGCGACACCGCGAGGATCGCGAGCGCCGAGAGAACCAGGGTCGAGGCCCTGATCTGCAGCTCGAAGCTGAAGGCGTCGCTGCTGAACGAGGCGAGGAAGAGGCGCGAGACCTCGACCCCGACGAGCAGGCCGGGCACGATGCCGATCGCGGTGACGATGACGTTCTCCGCCGTGATCATCCGCGAGAGGCTGCGGAAGCGGATGCCGGCGGCGCGCAGCGTCGCCACCTCGACCGCCCGTTCGGCGAGGTTGGCCTGGATCGAGTTGTAGAGCAGCGCGAAGGCCATCGCGGCGCCGAAGATCAGCATGATCCCGACGAAGACATAGAAGAGGCCGAGGTATTCGTCGACCGTGTCGCGCAGCGCCTTCGAGTCGCCGAAGGCGACCACGCCCGGCAGGTCGCTGAGCCTGCGCCGCATCGCTTCGCGGTCGACCCCAGGCGCGTAGCGCACGTAGGCGACGTTGCCGAGGCCGGCGCGTGAGCCGGCGAGCCGCCGGATCTGGCCGAGCGGCGCGTAGACGTAGGTCCCCAGCGGCTCTTCGAGGAAGCCCTTCAGCTGCGCCCGGGCCGAGGCGCCGGTCCCGGGCGCGCCGACCTCGATCTGCTCGCCGACGCCGACGCCGAGCTTCGAGCCCAGCGCCTCGCCCGCCAGCAGCCCCTTCCTGGGCAGCTCGGTCGTTCCGCCTCCCGGCGAGCGGAAGCCGTGCATGGTCGTGTCGCGGTTGAAGCCTTTCAGCGCCGTCTGGTAGCTGCGGCCGTCGGCGCGCAGGGCGACCGGGACGTCGACCCCCGCTTCGGCTTCCGCCACTCCGGCGGCCTGCCGCAGGCGGCGCATGTCCTGGCGGTCGAGCGCCCCGCGGAAGTAGAGCTCGGCGTCCTGGCGGTCGATCTCGCTGTACTGGCGGTCGACGAGGATCTGGGTGGTGTCGATCATCCCCCAGGAGACGAGGATCAGGGTGAGCGCGAGGACGACGCCGAGAATCGTCGAGAGCGAGCGGCGCGGGTTGCGACCGACGCCGCGGATCGTCATCCGCCAGCGCACCGGCAGCCGCCGCAGCGGCGGCAGCAGCCGCTCGGCGAGGCTGAGGCCACCGGTGCGCGCCGGGGCGAAGCGGCGCATCGCCTCGGCCGGCGGCACGCGCGCCGCCCCGAAGGCCGGCAGTGCAGCCGCCAGCGAGCCGGTCAGCAAACCGAACAGCACGCCGACCAGCGCCGTCAGCGGCGAGATCGAGGTCAGCGTGATCGGGATCGAGAGCTCGCTCGTGTAGGCGTCGGTCGCGGCGCCCGCCAGGCCGATCCCCGCCGCCGCCCCGAGCACGCCGCCGGCGAGCCCGGCGACGACGCCGAAGGTCAGGTAGTGGGCGACGACTTCGCGGCGCGAGCGCCCACAGGCGCGCAGCATGCCGATCGTCGGCCGCTGCGCGGTGACCAGGCGGCGCATCAGGACGCCGGTCGCCAGCGCCGCCGCGGTGAGGAAGAGCAGCGGGAAGAGCACGGCGAGCTCGCGGAAGCTCTTCACATCCTGCTGCAGGGCGCTGTTCGAGGGCTGGTCGGCACGGGTCAGCACGTCGCTCGCGCCGAGCCCGGCCGCATCGCGGCTCAGCTTCGCCGTCAGCGCCGGGTCTTCGCCGCCGCCGGAGTAGTAGATCGCCGCCTGGTCGGGACCGCTCGCCCCGGCAAGCCGGCGCGCCAGCCGCTCGGGCGCGAAGAGCACGCCGAAGTCCTTCGGCGCCGGCAGGATGTCCTGGCGGCTGCGCGCCGGCCAGAAGTACTCCGGCGAGGAGGCGACGCCGACGATCCGCACCGGCACCGGCCCGGCCGCCCCCACCACGGTCACCGTGTCGCCGACCGCGAGGTCGAAGGCTTCCGCCATGTGCTTCTCGACCAGCACGCCGTCGGGTTGGGACGGCCGCAGGTAGCCGCCGCTTTCGACCTCGACCCGGTCGACCGCCGGCTGCCCCCCCGGCGGCAGACCGACCACCCGGCCGAGGAACTTGTCGCGGCCGATGTGCAGCGGCAGGTCCGCCTGGGTGCGCTCCTGCACCGCGCCCACCCCCGGCGTGCCCCGCGCCTCGCGCGCCAGCGGCCCGATCCGCCCGCCGGTCACGGTCAGGTTGGCGAAGCGGTACTCGGTAAAAGCCCCCCGGTAGGAGGCGTCGAGGTTGCGGTAGGCGTCGTAGCTGGCGCCGAACAGGGCGACCCCGAGGAAGATCGTCAGCGCGATCGCGAGAAAGGAGCCGCGCTGGCGGCGCATGTCGCGGCGCGCCTTCGTCCGCAGCGTCCGCGAGCCCATTCGCAGCTCACCACTCGAGCCGCTCGGCGGGCGCCGGCGCCTCGTTGCGCTCGTCGCCGACGATGCGGCCGTCGCGCATGCGCAGCACCCGGTCGGCCATGCGGCCGATCGCGGCGTTGTGGGTGACGAGCAGGACCGTCTGCTGCAGCTCGTGGCTGAGCTCGTGCAGCAGGCCGAGCACAGTGCGCCCGGTCTCCAGGTCGAGCGCGCCGGTCGGCTCGTCGCCGAGCAGCACGCGCGGCCCGCCGGCGAGCGCACGGGCGACGGCGACCCGCTGCTGCTCGCCGCCCGAGAGCTGCGCGGGGAAGTGGTCCATGCGGTCGCCCAGGCCGACCCGTTCGAGCATCTCGGGAGCGCGCTCGGCGGCGCCGCTCAGCTCGGCGACGAGCTCGACGTTCTCCAACGCGGTCAGGGTGGGGATCAGGTTGAAGAACTGGAAGACGAAGCCGACCGTCTCGCGGCGGAACCGGGTCCGCCCTTCCTCGTCGAGCTCGGTGACGTCGCTGCCGCCGACGACGATCTCGCCCTCGCTCGCCGGCTCGATCCCGCCGATCAGGTTGAGCAGCGTCGTCTTGCCCGAGCCGCTCGGCCCGAGTAGGACGACGAACTCCTCCGGCCGGATCTCGAGGTCGACCCCGCGCAGCGCATGTACGGCCACCTCGCCCTCGCCGTAGGTCTTGCGGACCCCGCGAAGGCTGACGACGGGGTCACTCGTCGGATCCGGTTCCATCCTCACCGGCCATCTTCTCGCCGGACGTCGGCCAGGGGACCGCTTCGCCCGCCTCCCAGGCAGGCGGTTTGTCGCCGGGGAGCCAGCCGAGCAGCAGCAGCGCGAGGTAGACGAACCAGAGCAGCGTGAACTGGAAGAAGATGAAGGAGACGGCGCCGAGCGCGATCCCGAGCGAGCCCCAGAAGCGATTCAGCAGGCCGGTGCGCATCGCGTAGAGGGCGGTGTAGATCATCGCCACGAGGAAGCCGAGCTGGCCGCCGATCGCGAAGCCGGCGGCCAGCGAGCGCAGCGGCGCTTCGGTGATCGCGTCGTTGGCGGCTTCGTTTGCCTTGTCGCTGCTCAGGCCGATTCCCTTCGCGGTCAGCTGGGGGACTTCGTGGGTGACGAATTCCGTAGCCGCGTGCAGGGTCGAGAGGCCGCTGAGGATCGCCAGCACGGCGAGGAACAGCGGCGCGGCGACGACCACCCCGACGAGCTGACCGCGCATCCTGTCGCTGCGCGCGTTGGCGGCGCGGAAGAGGAAGTAGAGCGGCGCCGCGAGCAGGCCGACGCCGAGCGCCTGCAGGACGCTGGAGAGGAGCTGGGAGCTGCGGTGGTCCTGCACGTTGCGCAGCAGCTCCGATTCGCCGTTGCCGCCGCCGACCCCCTGGCTGGCGACGAGGATCGCGGCGATGATCAGCAGGATCGCGGCCAGCGTCGCGACCGCGACCGGCCGCGCCCAGCGCGCCTCCCAGGCGAGGATCGCCTCTCTGCTCAAGCTCCGCTCAGCCTCGCTCGTGGAAGTAGAACTGGGGCAGGGCGCCCTCGATCACCTCGGCGGTCATCCGCTGCGCCAGCTCGAGGTTGCCGGTGCGCACCGCGATGTCATCGAGCGTGACGATGCCGACGAGGCTGCCGCCGTCGACGACCGGCAGGCGGCGCGCCCGGTGCTGGACCATCAGCGCGGCGGCCTCGTCGAGCTCCATCTCCGGCTCGCCGCAGACCAGCGGTCGCGAGGCGTGCTCACCGACGGTGGCCTCCGGGTCGACCCCCTCGGCGAAGACCCGCACCGCGAGGTCGCGGTCGGTGACCATCGCCACCGGCGAGCCGGCGGGGTCGACGACGACGACCGAGCCGACCCGGTTGTCGCGCATCTGGCGGGCGACCGAGACCGCGCTCGCCTCGGGCGGGGCGGTGACGACCCCGGCGGTCATGATCTCGCTGAGCTGCATGCCGCGTACGCTACCGCGCATGAGTCGCGCGAAGCGCACCCCCGTCGTCCCGCTCGAGGCGGGCGCCGGGCCGGACAACCCGCCCTGCCCCGCCTGCGGCGAGCCGCTCTTCGGCTGGATCGACCGGCGCCCCGGCCTGGCCGGCCCCGTCAGCCGCTGCGAGAGCTGCGGGCTGGGCGTCGTCGGAGCGGACGCGTGTACCGAGGAGGCGCTGCGCGAGCTCGACCGTCGCGGCAACGCGGTGGGCGCGACGATCGTCAACCGCGCCGGCTTCGCCGCCTGGATCGGCGCCGCCGGCTGGGCCGGCCTGGAGCCGGGCGCCCGCTACCTCTTCACCCCCGAGTCGGTGCGCCGCCTCGTCGCCAACCGCGACCAGGTCGTGACCGCCGCCCGCTGGTCCCCCGCCAAAGGCATCGCGACGATGTGGCAGACGCTCCTCAACAGCGCCACCTTCGGCCACAACGCGGCGGTCGGGCAGGCGGTCAAGGCGAAGAAGCCCTGGCAGCGCCGGATCGACTGGATCGTCGTCGTCGCGCTGGCGATTCCCGCCGCGATCGTCGCGGCCCCGCTTGAGCTCGCCGGGGCGTTGTTCCGCCGCGGCAGCGCGCTCGCGCTGCGCTTCGAACTGCTCTAGGAAAGGCCTTCGCGGGCCTCGCGCACGAGCGTCACAGCCTCGGGGAAGAGCACGCGGATCGCGTCGCGGGCCTGCATCGCCTGCTCGTCGCTGGAGCCCGTGAGATCCATCCGCTGGATCGAGGCAACGGTCAGCTCGACCGCGAGCTTGATCGCGTTGTCGGCCCAGGCGACGCGCTGGGACGACTGCATCTGCTCGTTGAGCTCCTCCATGCGGGCACGGAACTCGTCTGGGTCGCCAAAGAGGTTGAAGCCCTCCACAGGGGGAATGTAAGCAGACCGCGCGCTTCGCGGCACGAAGTCCTTTCATTTCGCGCGCCACACGCGCGCCGGCGCCCCCTAGCGTCGCCGCCATGCGGAACGAACGCGGATCGGCGAGCGTCGAGCAGGCGGGCCTGGTGGCGCTCGTCGCGCTGCTCCTGCTGGTCGCGATCACGGCGCTCGAGGCGGGCGGCGAGGTCGACCCGCGCCGCGGCATCGGCGGCACGATCGCTCGGCGGCTCGCCTGCGCGCCGCGGCTGCCCGGCCCGTGCCGGCGCCACCCGCTCGTCTCCGCCTACGGCTGGCCGCTCGCCCGCCTCGCCCGTGCGCTGGCGCCGGCCCCGGCCGCCCGCCGCGGCCTCGACGGCCTGCCGCTGATGCCGGTCGACTTCCGCCGCTGCCGGCGCGAGAGCTGCGCCGTCGCCGCCGGCCCGCATGTCACCGCCTCCAACCGTCGCGTCACCGTCTTCACCGAGCTCGAGGACCGCCGCCGCGAGCGCGGCTGGGTCGAGCTCACCTACTGGCTCTACCGGCCGACGCTCGGCTGGCAACGCGTCGTCCGCCAAGCCGGACGGGCCCAGGTCGAGGCGGCGAGCCATGTCCGCGTCCTGCTGAAGGACGACCCGAACCTCGTCCCGCTGGAGATCCTCCCCGGCCGCGACCAATACGACTTCCCACCCGCCGAGGAACCTCCCTGGCGCTGGCAGATCCGCAGCCGCCACCCGGGTTGGTCAAGCTGAGCCGGGATCGGCCGCAGCCTGGTCCGCTTCCGCCTGGCGGATCAATCCCCGCCAGTCGGTCGTGCGGAAAACCAAGAAGATCGCGGCGAAGCCGAGGAGGACCGACCAGGCGGCCATCGCGATCTGGGTGCCGACCGAGAAGGAGAGGACCGCGGTGCGCGACGGTCCGGAGAGGGTCGCGAAGAGCAGCGCCTGCTGGGCGCCGGCGCCGCCCGGCGTGAAGGGGAGGACGTTGGCGATCGCCTGCACGCTCATCACCAGCATCACGTTGCCGACCGAGCCGCCGATGCCGAAGGCCTCGAGGAAGAACCAGAAGGCGGCGAAGCGAAGCAGCCAGCCGACCCCCTGCCAGGCGGCGACCTCACGCAGGTAGCGGCGCGGCGTCTTGAGAATGGCGACGCCCTGCCTGACCCGCTGCCAGAAGGCGCGCACCCGGTGGCCGAGCAGGTAGATCCCGGTGGCGATAGCCAGCAGCAGGACGCCGCTGACGGTTCCGAAGACCTGCGGGTGTCCGGCCCAGTAGGAGAGCTCGAAGGCCGGCAGGTCGGGCAGGCTGGGCGGCTGCGGCAGCAGGCCCTGGCTGATCGCGTAGAGCAGCACGAGCAGGCCGGCGCTGGTGTCGAAGACGGTCTGCACGAGGAAGGACGAGGTCACCGCCGGATAGGAGGAGCCGGGGATCTGGCGCTTGACGAGGAAGACTTTGGTCACATCCCCGGCGTGGGCGGGAAGCACCGCGTTGATCCCCGCCCCCGCCAGGTAGGCGGCGCTGAGCCGCAGGAACGAGATCCGCACGCCGGGATAGGCGGCGTGCAGGACGTTGCGCCAGGCCCAGGCGCGGGCGAGCTGCATCGCCGCGAGGCAGGCGAGCGCGACCGCGAACGGCGTCCAGCGGATGTCGGCGAGATGCGCGAAGAACTGCGCGGCGGCTTCCGCGAAGGATTCGGCGCTCGATGCGAAGTCCGCGAGGGGCATCCGGTTACACTAGCCCGCTCGTGCCAGCGCCCGACCCGACTCAGACCGCGCCCGCGGCCCCGCACGACCCCGCCGACGCGGCGATGTGCGACCGCGCCCGCGAGCGCTTCACGGGCGACCGCGGCAGCCGCTTGCGGCGCCGCCGCAAGCGCCACGCCAAGCTGCCGAACCTGATCATCATCGGCGGGCTGAAGTGCGGCACGACGAGCATCCACCATTACGTCGGCCTGCACCCGCAGGTCCAGATGTCGAAGCCGAAGGAGCTCAACTTCTTCGTCGAGGAGCTCAACTGGGACCTCGGCCTCGACTGGTACGCGAGCCGCTTCGACGACCGCTTCGAGGTGCGCGGCGAGTCCTCCCCCCACTACACCAACCTGCCGCGCTTCAAGGGCGTGCCCGAGCGGATCAAGGCCAACTGCCCCGACGCCCGCCTGATCTACATGGTGCGCGACCCGATCAAGCGCATCCTCTCCCACTGGGTACACGCGACCGGCGCCGGCTACGAGACCCGCGAGCTCGTCCCGACGCTGTCCCAGCCCGACTCCTCCTACATCCACCGCTCGCTGTACTGGATGCAGCTGCAGCCCTACCTGGAGCTGTTCGACCGCGAGCAGATCGTGGTGATCACGCAGGAGGAGCTGCAGCGCGAACGCGAGGAGACGATGCGCAAGGCGTTCCGCTTCGCCGGCGTCGACGAGACCTTCACCTCCGAGCAGTTCGACCGCGAGTGGGAGAAGTCGAGCGCCAAGCAGGGCGACAAATACCAGGTGATGGAGAAGCTGGTGAAACTGCCGGGGCTGCGCTCCTTCGACCGCAACTTCGACCGCCTGCCCGAGTCGATGCGCTGGATCGTCGAGAAGGTGGTCCACGACCCCGAGAAGCCGCCGGCGCCGAAGCCCGAGCTGCCCGACGACCTGTTCGAGACCCTGCGTGGCCGCTTCGGCGCCGACGTCGCCGCCCTGCAGGAGTTCGCGGGCCGCGAGTTCGCCGGCTGGCACGACTACTCCTAGCGCCCGCGGTCGAGCTTTCGACCGCTATGCGACTCAAACCTCGACCGCACTAGGGTGAGGCGGACCGATGCGGCGCCTCGTGCCCGATCCCGCTGCGACCACCGTCGAGCAGCAGCTCGCCTCCTACCGGCCGGGCGAGGGCGCGCGCGATGACCGGCCCTTCGTCGCGATGAACTTCGCCGCCACGGTCGACGGGCGGGCGACGATCGAAGGGGTCTCGGGGCCGATCGGATCGGCCACCGACACGGCGATGCTGGCGGGCCTGCGGAAGCGCTTCGACGCGGTGATGATCGGCGCGGGCACCAAACGAGCCGAGCGTTACGAGGGCCTGAAGAAGAAACTGGTCGTGGTCGAAAGCGGCCCGCAGGGACCTGCCGACCTGCCGGCGCTGCTGCGCTCGCTGCGCGGGGAAGGCGTGCGGGCGCTGCTCTGCGAGGGGGGGCCGCGGCTGCACGCCTCGCTGCAGGCGGCCGGCCTGGTCGACGAGCTGTTCCTGACGATCGCGCCGAAGCTCAGCGGGGCGGGGGCGCCGTCGATCCTCGAGGGCGCGCTCGCGGAAACGATCGGCCTCGAGCTCGCCTGGCTGCTGGAGGAGGACGGCGAGCTCTTCGCCCGTTACAGCGTCGCGCGGTAGCGTTCGCCTCCCAAACCGAGGAGAGAAAGCCGAGCCATGGACTTCAAGCCCAGCCCCCAGGTCGAGACCCTGCGCGAGCGGATCCTCGACTTCATCGACGCCGAGATCTACCCGCAGGAGCGGCAGATCATGGAGGCGCTGGACGAGGAGGTCGGCCCCGGCGTCGCCTACCCGAAGATCCTCGTTGAGGTGCGCGAGAAGGCGAAGTCGGAGGGGCTGTGGAACCTCTTCATGCCCGACGAGCGCTTCGGCCCCGGCCTCAGCAACTGGGAGTACGGGCTGCTCTGCGAGGAGATGGGGCGCAGCCCCGCGGCGGCGCCGATGGCCTTCAACTGCTCGGCGCCCGACACGGGCAACATGGAGATCCTCGCCGAGCACGGGACCGACGAGCAGCGCGAGCGCTGGCTGGAGCCGCTGCTTGAGGGGCAGATCCGCTCCTGCTTCTCGATGACCGAGCCCGACGTCTCCGGCTCAGACCCGACGCTGCTACAGGCGCGCGCCGTGCGCGACGGGGACGAGTGGGTGATCGACGGCCACAAGTGGTTCACCTCCGGCGCGGTCGGCGCCGAGCTGGCGATCGCGATGGTCGTCACCGACCCCGACGCGCCCCCCTACAACCGCGCCTCGATGATCTGCGTGCCGACCGACAACCCCGGCTTCAACCTGGTGCGGCCGATCCCGGTGATGGGGCACGACCGCGGTCCCGGCCACTGCGAGATCCGCTACGAAGAATGCCGCGTGCCGCTCGCCAACCTGCTCGGCGGCGAGGGCCAGGGCTTCGCGATCGCCCAGGACCGGCTCGGCCCGGGCCGCATCCACCACTGCATGCGGGCGATCGGCACCGCCGAGCGGGCGCACGAGATGATGTGCCGCCGCGCCAACGAGCGCGAAGCTTTCGGCGGCCCGCTCGCCGACAAGCAGTTCGTCCAGGAGGCGATCGCGACCTCGCGGATGGAAATCGACCAGGCGCGGCTGCTGACGATGTACGCGGCGTGGAAGATGGACACCGAGGGCAAGCGCGCCGCCCGCCAGTCGATCTCGGCGATCAAGATCGTCGCCGCCAACATGGTGATGGAGGTGCTCGACCGGGCGATCCAGATCCACGGCTCGCTGGGGATGACCGACGACACCCCGCTCGCCTCCCTCTGGCGCTTCAGCCGCATGCTGCGCCTGGCAGACGGCCCCGACGAGGTCCACAAGATGGTCCTCGCCCGCCGCGAGCTCAACCGCTGGTCAAAGCGCGCCGAGGCCGAGGCGGCCGGCGAACAGCCCGAGCCCAGGCACACCCCGCGCCCGATCTGAAATCCCAATTCGCCGGGCAGGGAATCCCAGATTGTCAGGGTTATTATCGGATATGATAAGCCAGTGTCCCTGGACGATAGAGATCCGCGATTCGTAGCTCTGCTGGAGTCCGCCGCCCACCTGCAGCGGCTGGTACCGGGCGCGGTGCTGGTCGGAGGGAGCGCGGCGATTCTCTACGCGGACCATCGCGAATCGCGCGACCACGACCATGTCGTCTCCGATCTCGCCGACCGCTTCGAGATGGTGCTGGAAGCGGTCGAGGAGGACGAAGGCTGGGCGACCAATCGGGTGACTCCCGGGAAGGTGATTCTCGGCAACCTCGACGGAATCGAAGCCGGGGTGCGCCAGATGATCCGCAAGACGCCTCTGGAGGTCACCGCGGTCAGCGTCCCCTCGGGCGGCGAGGTGACCGTACCGACCGTCGAGGAGACCCTGCGGATCAAGGCCTTCCTCATCGTGCGCCGCAACCAAACCCGTGACTACCTCGATCTCGCCGCGCTCTCGGACCAGGTCGGCGTCGAGCGCGCCGCCGAGGTGCTGTCGGGCATCGACGACTACTACGCCGACCAGAACGACAGCGACGAGGGCATCGCCTCGCAGCTGGTGCGCCAGCTCTCCGATCCCCAGCCGGCCGACAGGGCGGTGATCGATCAACTCCCCTCCTATCGCCGGCTGCGCAAGCGCTGGAGCGACTGGGACGCGGTGACCGAGGTACTCGGCGCCGTTGCAGCGGAGATGGCGGAGCAATGACGCTGGCCTTTCGCAATGTCAGCGCATCGCCGGACGACCCGGTCGAGCAGTGGCCGCAGGAGGCGATTCAGGCCGCGCTCGAGCGCGGCAGCCTCTCGCACTGGCGGCGGCTTGCCAGGGCGATCCGCGACGACCCGTGGGGGCCGGTCGCCCGGCGGGTGGAGGAGGTGCTCACCTACAGCCGTCCCTACGGCGTCGCGAAGGCAATGGAACGGATCGTCGCCCGGGCGCGCGAGGCGGCTGAGGCGAGCGAGCGGCAGGCCGTCGCCGTCGAGGTCGTGCGACTGATCGACGAATCCGGCCTCTCCCGCGCCGAATTTGCCTCCCGCATCGGCACCTCCGCCTCTCGCCTCTCAACCTACGCGACCGGCAAGGTGGCCCCGTCTGCCGCGCTACTCGTCCGCATGCGATCCGTCGCCGGGCGCTATCAGGCGGGAAGCGATGACCTGATTGATACCTGATGAGGTATCATCGGAGCATGGAGTCTCCGGCAAAGGTCGTGCGCAAGCTGCGCTTGGCGGCCGGGCTGTCGCAGCGGGACTTGGCGCGGCTCGCCGGCACCTCGCAGCCAGCCGTCGCGCGCTACGAGAGTTGCGCGGCGACTCCCTCCTGGGAGACGCTTCAACGGCTGGCGGCAGCCTGCGGGAGGCGGCTTGCGATCAAAGTCGAGATCGTGCCCGATCCCCACGATGTCGAGCTGGCCGAAGGCATGCTCGACCTGACTCCCACCGAGCGCCTGCGGGCGCTGGGCCGCTACGCGCACCTGGGTGACCTGGCACGGAGCGGTCGAGCGTGACCGAGCTGGACCCCGAAAGGCCGCGATCGGCGGCTACGAGGAGGTCGCCACGGTGGAGCTCTCGCTGGGCGACCTCACGATCCGGGCGATCACGATCGACGAGGTCATCGCCTCGAAGGAGACGCTCGGACGCCCAAAGGACGCCGCCGCGCTGCCGGCTCTCTACGCGACCCGCGAGGCCTTGCGCCGGCGGAAAGATGCAAAGGACAAGTCCGGATAGCCGTTCCAGACCGCGTCGACCTACGCAACCGGCAAGGTCACGCCGTCGGCCGCGCTGCTCGTCCGCATGCGATCCGCCAGCGGCGCCGATCCGGACTGAGCTCCAGGAAATGGTCCTCGCCGCCGCGAGCTCAACCGCTGGTCGAAGCGGCTGGAATCCCGGCACGCCATCTTGTCGATTTAGGCTCAGTTCGGAATCGATGACCCGCCTCAGCGGGCCATCGATTCCGAGGGTGGCCCGATCTACTCGAAGACGATGTAGAACGGGTGATTTGATGGGGTGGTGGGCGCAGCCGCAGTGGTCGTGCGTACCCTCCCGCCGCCTTCCGGACACCCGGCAAGGCCTCCACCGGGAAAGGTCGGGTTGACGAGGATCCCGTCAACCGGACCAAGGGAGTCCGGCGAGACCGTCACAACGTGAACGGTGAAGGGAAGATTGCTGATGCAATAGACCCCTTCTTCCGTCCGGCTGACGTTGGCATTCGTGACATTCTTCGAGTTCGCTGCATCGACGCTTCCACTTGCCTCGATGTGAGCGTAGGCGACCGCTGAGCCAGCAGCACCGGTTTCGCCTTTTTCTCCTTTTTCCCCGGTGTCGCCTTTGTCGCCCTTCTCGCCTTTTTCGCCCTGCGGGCCCTGAGGCCCAGCGGGCAGCTGGCCCTGCTTGAAGTCAGCCGCCTGCAGCGAGTGGTTCTTGACTTTCGCGCTGTTTACGGCGTTCTTTCGGATCTGCTTCGGACCGACGCTGTTCTTCGGCAGATGGGTGGCAGCAAAGGCCGTGGCCCCACCGAGCATCAGGAATACCGCGATGGTTGACATCACGTTCGCATACGTGAGCCGCTTGCTTATCTGTTTCAAGACTCTCTCCTTCAGATGTGGGGAGGGAGGAGCGGTGGACGAGCCTCCCGGCCCGGATGGCAAGGCTATGCGGGGAACGATCCCAGGTCGGCCGTTTCCCGTCAACAGCTCTGGACTGCAGATACACGGCCCGCTCGGGATGACCAGACACCCCGCTGGCTGGCGGAGCAGGGAGTCCTGTAGGCACAGCGCCCGTTTCGACGGCCCCGACGAGGTCCACAAGATGGTCCTCGCCCGCCGCGAGCTCAACCGCTGGTCGAAGCGAGCCGAAGCCGAAGCGGCCGGAGAACAGCCCGAGCCCAGGCACGCCCCGCGGCCGATCTAGCTCCGGGACCCCAAGACGACATAATGTTTCGACTATGCAGGAACACCTAGAAGAGCACGGGGGTCATGGGTCATGACCAGCTGATATTCCGCAACGTCAGCGCCTCGCCTGACGACCCGGTCGCCCAGTGGCCGCAGGAGCGATTCAGGCAGCACTCGAGCG
>Ga0102953_1000667_pt1 | contig 23230 bp, 33 predicted proteins | sample SalPon2A_C_D2_MG_FD_78509 | JGI IMG/M metagenome (GOLD analysis project Ga0102953, IMG submission 78509) | Soil microbial communities from South San Francisco under conditions of wetland restoration - Salt Pond MetaG R2A_C_D2_MG | ecosystem: Environmental > Terrestrial > Soil > Wetlands | place... | reverse complement strand
CTCGCCATCACGCCCCACCTTCAGCGCCGCCAACACGACCAGGGCGGCAACGAGTGATAAGCCGACAATAAACCCAATTAGATACGCCACCTTACGGCTCCTATGTTACTGGATTACGCAGTAGTAAATAGTTGTAGTTTGCGCCTTTTTACGTAGGCGTGCTACGCTATTTCTGGCACCGCGTCGCCGCCGTTGCTGCATTGCGGCTTACGTCGCTGTTGCGCCGATGCCTGCGGCGCGGTGTCGCTGAAGTTGCCGCCAACTATCCGCATGATGCGGATAGCGCGATCGAAGCGTGGAATATAACGCCCATGTGCCCAGTCCTTCAGCGTTGATTCAGGCACATCGAATTCTCGCGCTAATTCAGACCATTTTAAGTTGTTCGCGTCTCTGTAATCCAGAATTACTGTCTGAATATTCATATTATTCCCCATACAAAAACCATAACAGATAGTCACTAGACTAGCACAGTTTCGATGCAAAGTCAACGGTTTTTCGTTAAGTCGAGAAATTTTAAGGTTCACACAGGAGCGTACACAATGACGATATTCAACGAGCGGCTACGCCAAATGCACCGGAGTAGTGATATGTCACAGGAGGCCACCGTGGAGGCGATCCGGCGCGTTACCGGCGTTAGGATGCCGCAAACAACATTTAGCGGATACATGCGCGAAACCGAGCCACCAGCCAGTATAGCGGGTGCTATTGCCCGCTTTTATAATGTGTCTATCGAATGGATGATTGGGGAAACGGAGGACAGGCAGCCACTGCCGTCTGCGTTAAAGCGGCTATCCGATTTATCATTTTCGCGCGATGTCGAAAAATCAGCGCAATTACTCATGCAATTGTCGGAAGATGAGCGCGCCGAGATAGTTGCCATGATCGCGGCGCGTTATCGGCAGTGGGAGACAATGAATGGCTTAATTGAGATTGTGAATCGGATGGATAGTACCGGAACGCTCGCTGAGCGAATCAGGGATCTGTCTGGCATCGACATTGGCAGCAGCAAAACGCGCGGACAGTTCGTCGATAACGATTTGCTCAGCAATGGCGATCTTGGTTGCGCCAATGAGCAACTCCCGCTCATCGCGGGATAATTTGCTGAAATCCATAGATGTATCTTTCGATTGAAACCTGAATAATATGTAAGTAGTTAATCGCAAAAAAACCGCCGATCCTTCAACGGGATCGGCGGTTTTTTTGTTTGTCTATCTAGCAGAATTAGGTTAAAATTTTGCGACTTTTGTAGAAGTCAACGAAAAACCGTTGACTTCTGGCGCGTAACCTGCTATACTGAATTTACACCGAAGCACTGCATCAAGCAATCTTGCTGACCCCATCGTAACGCCGGGTTTCTCGGTGATATACGACGGGTTGGCAAAAGCAAACGACCCGACTACATAAATAGCCGGGTCGCTCAAACAAACAGGAGTATACGGAGGGAAGTATAGCAAATGATTGCAATATCAAAAAGAATGCGAAAGGCGGGATCGCCCGCCCCCAATCACGTAGCCGTGATTGCCGCTGCGCAGCGGGCACGCTGGGCAGCGCAGCGGGAAGAAGAGCAGCCTAGCGCAGAGGCGCCGGTCGTGCTGGTGCCGGTCGTGCGCCGGAAGCGGCGCAAGCCGCATAATCGGCGGCGGGCAATATAGGATTTATAATTTCAATTTCAATTTCAAACGGGAGAACAGAATGAACATTAATAACTTAACAATCGGACAGGTGAAAGAGATTCAGGCGTTACTTGGTTTAGGCTCTGGCGCAGAGCACCCCTATTTGGTAGGGGAAAAATATTTCGTCCGGACTGTGACACAATACTATGTTGGCCGCCTAGTAGCGGTCTACGAACAAGAATTAGTGTTCCAGGATACTTCCTGGGTCGCTAATACAGGCCGGTTTAGCTCGGCGCTCGCCGGGGGGGGATTCGAGGAAGTTGAACCATACCCAGGGGGCGGGGTCGTCATCATTGGCCGCGGTGCGATTGTTGATGCCAGTGTTTTCCGGGGCGAGATCCCGATGGGGGCAAAATGAATCAGGCGCAATTGCGGTCGGGGTCGGGGTCGGGGTCGGGGTCGTGGTCGCAGTCGCGGTCGCGGTCGTGGTCGCGGTCGTGGTCGCAGTCGCGGTCGCGGTCGCAGTCGTGGTCGGGGTCGGGGTCGCAGTCGCGGTCGCGGTCGCGGTCGCAGTCGCAGTCGCAGTCGCAGTCGCGGTCGGGGTTGTGGTCGGGGTCGCGGTGATGGCGGAAGAGCAGCATGCCTGATGGGCTGCCCAGCGGACAAAGAAGGAGGATGGCATGAAAGACGAACCCAACCAGAGGGAAATTGACGCCGAGCAAGCCCGCATCTTGCGGGAAGCGGCTGCGAAACAAAAGGCTGGGAAATAAAAGCACCGGCCATTGCTCAAAACAATGGCCGGTGCATATAACAGGGTACCCACAAACAATAGGAGTATAACATGAATTATGAGCAAGTCAAGTATAAAAAATCAGAAACGTTGCTAGAAAGCATTTTTGCCAACGTGCCCGATGGATGCGCGGAAACGCGCATCGGCGTGCGCGTCTACTTTGGCAGTACCAGCGCAGCTCCGATGTACTATGTCACCGATTACCTGTATTACGGCGACGGGCGCACGCGTGTGCGCTTTGCCGCCCAGGCTGACCAGCTGCAGGTATGGCCGCAACAGTTTGCGGACATCACCGAGCGGCTAGGGTGGTCGCAGAAGCAGCCGTTACGCCGAGGCACGACGGAGTTTTTGTACACCTTCATCCCCCAGCCGAATGAGGAATACGCCGGGTACGGGCTGCACAGCAAGAGCGTGCAGTACACCGAGCGGCGGCATCAAGAAAACGTTTTTGGCCAAATGGCACAAGGAGCAATCGCATGAGCAATCGCATGAGCGTATGGGATACACCTGACAAGCCTTGCCCATATTGCGGCGCGATGTGTAGCGCCGAGTTCGTAGATATCGGTGTGGGGATGCAGCAATGCGGCCCGTACCACTGCGAAGAGTGCGGGGCCACTGAGATGGGGCCCGGTACTACACCCGATAAGCCGCTCATCTTCCTTGAGCGGGAAACAGGCTGGACAAAACGGCCAGCTGCGAAGACACCATTGCAGCAACAGGTGCGTTCTCTGTTTGCGGATACAGTATCGGACGCTTTTATGGAAGCGTCCGATCATAACTACAGATGCCGGTGCCCAAAGTGCCTCGCCTGGTGGGTGACCATCGGGCCGGAGGACACCGGCAGCGAATGGAGTTTTGGCCCGTTCACCGAGGCGGAATTTATCGCCGGTGGCGGCGAAGTCCCGGAGTATGTAACTTTCTAATTTTCTAACCTGGAGTGGGCGTCTCCGAAACCGCCCAAAGGAACAACTTGTTATGTTTCAGAAAATGACCAAACCGCAATACCCACCACGGCAGTGGGCAGTCTATGGCGATGCCGGGGCGGGCAAATCGCACTTTGCTAGCCAGATGAGAGGCCCGGCACTGGTCATCGATAGCGATGGCCGATTTACCGAACAAATCGACAACGCAACCGGTGATATTTACCAGTTGTCAGAACACCACACCGACAACACCGACGCCGACCGCATCGCCACGCTATTGCGCTCCAATCTACCCGGATCGGGTGTGCGTACCATCGTGGTGGATAGCCTGACCGCTATCTTGCGCCCGATCATCAATGCTGCGCTCAGCGACATTGATCACGAGCGGGTAAAAAATAAGGTTGGAGCGTTCCGCTCCAAGGCAATGACGATGTCGTTGTTGCAGGACAGTATCACCGGGTCAGGCTGTGACGTGCTGTGGATTTGGCACACACACGAAAGCCGCGACCAGAACGGCAAACTTGTCCAGCGTGCGAGCATTCCGCAAACCGAACTGGTGCGCTTGCGTCGCAGCCTCAACGTGATTCTCAAGCTGGAAGTTGACCAGAACACCGACCAGAGATCGGTGTTGGTGGAGTGGGCGCGCAACGGGAAAAGCGGGATGCGGATGATCGATGAGGCAGGCGGATGGCGTGATATGCCAGAAATGATTGAAGCAGCCATCTATGCCGCTGGGGTCACGGACGGGGACAAAGCGCCAACGTCGTTTGGCTCACCCGCTGATGCTATCGCATGGGGGTTTGAGCAAGGCGTGTTCCGTGACGCCATCCATGCTGAGCGGAGTTATGAGAAATGCAAGCGCGAGCACAACCCAAAATCCGCCGCACAAATGTGGACGGCCTGGATTGCCAAGGTGCAATCGTACAAAGACGCATCAGAAATGGCCGATGATGACGGGCCAGAGATAACCAAACAGCCATCCACGCCAACGCCTGAACTGGTAACGGCATAAGAACAGGAGAGCAGATAATGTATCAGCAATTCACAGCCGTGGGCAACCTCGGCAATGACCCAGAAATGCGCTACCTCGATAGCGGCGTCCCTGTGACCAGCTTTAGCCTGGCGATCAATAAGTCCTGGACGGGCCAGGACGGGCAGCGGAAGGACAAAACCCTATGGGTACGTGTAACCTGCTGGCGCAAGCTGGCGGAGGTGGTGAGTCAGTATTGCCGCAAGGGGCAGCAGGTGCTCATCACCGGCGAACTCGAAGAGGCCCGCGCCTTCACCGACCGCGACGGTAACAATCGCGCTTCGCTGGAAATCACAGCGCAGACTGTCAAGTTCCTTGGCAGCAAGGGGGACGCCCAGGCCGGATCGGCTGCGCCTACGCCAACTGCACAGCAACAAGCGCCAGCCGTTGGCGCAATCGATGCGGAAGAGATTACGTTCTAGGCATTAGGGCTGACTACCAGAGTCAGCCTTGAATCCGATCAACTCACCCGGCTCCACATCCAGCAGGGCGCAGAGTCGTTCCAGTACACCAAAATCGACCCTCTGTGCCTTGTTATGCCAATAATGGCGAATCGAGCCAACGGAAGCACCTGAATGACGGATGATGTAATTCAGGTTGTAGCCTCTGTCCTCAGCGATTTTCTTGAGCTTTATTTCAATTCTCATGATTATTGCTCCTGTAATGCAATGTATATTTACAAAATAATATATCAGTATATAAACACACTAATAGTAGTACATATTAGGGATTGACACAAGTGCTTGTTGGTGTATACTGATATAGGTACCTATCGCTAGTATCTTGGCGGTGAACGTGGTAGGGACGGAAGCGAAAACCCAATATTTATCTGAACCTGTTCAGATCCGTATCGGTTAACTAGGCAACCGCCAAAATTAGCCGAAACCGTGCGCATTCGCTTCGCGCACTGTTAACCGCTACGGATTTGCACAGGTTTTTTATTTAATCGCTCCCATCAGGCCCACATCGACGCACGAGCAACGCCGGGATTGACCGGCGTCGGATTTTTGTACCCTGGAATATGGAGTTTGATATGCGACATCGATATTTTCCACAGGCCGTGTGGCGGTATTGGGAAAGCGGGCTATCCCTTATCCCCATCAATACCCGCACGAAGCGGCCCTATAGCCGCCTATTGCCACAGGCATGCAACACTAACGGGGATCCGCTCTATTACCAAAAGAAAAATAATGGCACCCTTTCCGTGACTACCGACAAGACTACCATCCGCAAAGGCACTTGGGAGCCATACCAAAAGCAACAAGCAACCGCTGATGAGATCGGATACTGGCTGACCAATGGCGTTTGTGCCATCGCCGCCATCGGCGGCGATGTATCTGGTGGCCTAGAGATCATTGATTTCGATGTGGGCGGCTACTATGAGAAATGGGTAGACCTGGTCTACACCGAAGACGTGATCGGCGTTCTACCAACGCAACGGACGGGCGGCGGCGGGATGCAGATGGCTTGGCGCTGCCCGGAGCCAGAGGGCAACCAGAAACTAGCATGGCACCCGGACGAGTCCTATCACTCTGGCCGCTGTATCGCCATCGAAACCCGCGGCAAAAACGGCTATGCACTCATGCCGCCATCACTCCACCCGTCCGGTAATTTTTACGAACTGATTGCCGGTAAATTCTCAGCAGTCCCTATGCTAACCCAAGAACAACGGGATTATCTATTGAAATGCGCCAGATCGCTTTGTCAGGCACCAAAGACCCGGCAAGAGATCGCGCATGCGCAGAATCCACGGGCAAGCACGCCCCAGGAGTTCGACGGGGAGAGCGTGATTGATGTTTTTAATGCACGCTATAGCGTCGATGCCATGCTACGACGCTACAACTACACCCCATCCGGCAACGGACGCTATAGCCGACCGGGAAAAGAGGATAGCGCCGGTGTGGTCATCTTCGACAATGGCAAGAGCTACCACATGAGTAGCAACGATCCCCTGGATAGCGATGCCGTTGGCCTACACCAGCCGCGCAGCGCGTTTGATTTTTATGCTCAATTTGAGCACGACGGATCTTACCGGAACGCGGTCAGAATGGCCGCGCAGGAATTGGGAATCAATCGACGGAAATATCCGCAGATACACCGAGTAGGCTCATGAATGCAACCGCAATTATCCAGGCCGTCCGCGATATCGCCACGAATGCAGAACTGCAACCAGAGGCGAAGCGCAGCCAAATTCTCGATCTCGGTGCCTATGTCGGAACCATAACTGCCCTTGAACAAATGGAAATACGGGACGTGCTCACCAGCGCCGGGTGGACAAAAACCGATGCGAGAGAGTTTGTCGCGGCCAGCGTCCGCACGGTTGCGGATACGCCAATCGAGGTGGCTAGCGTCGATCTACCAGATTCATGGCCTTACGACGTGGATGAGGGCCGGTTGTGCTTATTGTCAAAAAGTGCATTAGATGACGGGTCACTTGAGATTAAAGCAACCCCCATCGCCGACTTTACCGCCACCATCATCGAGGAGGGAATCACCGAAGAGGATATAAAATTCTATACGATTGCCGGTAGGTCAGTGCGGGGCGGGGCGTGGACAGTCGATGTTGAAGCCGAAATATTCGGGGACGAACGTAAACTGAGGGCGATGTTGGAAGCCGCCGCCGGAGCGAAAAACCCCGTCCGCGCGGGGATGGCGAAGCACTTGCCACCAGCCATCAAACTAATGACCAATGGCGAATTACGGCAAACGCAACGCTACTCACGCATTGGCTGGCAGGATAACACATTCCTAATGCCAGGGCGAGAGCCGGAAGGCATTTCGATTCACCTAAATCGAAAACTACCCTATTTTCTACCATCCGGTTGCGATAACGACGAAGGGCTAGCGGCGCTTGACGCTCTAGTTAATTTTGTCGGCCCCGAAACCGGTACGATTCTACTAGCACATCTGTTGCTTGCACCGATGGCGCATATAGCCGGGTGGCGCAACGAGCGATCTGGCTTGTTTGTTGCCGGGAGAACCGGCACACAGAAAAGTTCCGTCTGTCAAGCCATGATGGCGATCTACGGCCCCGGCTTTATGAATGACGCTAATCTCATCAAGTGGGGTGAGGGCGCAACCCGCAACGCAGTCATGGCCTACGCCACAACCTGCCATGACATGCCATTGCTGATCGACAACTACAAACCAACCACCGGCTATGGTAGTCACGATTTTACAAATCTAGTCCATAACATTATGGAGGGCGGCGAAAAAGAACGGCTGAACCGTTCGGCTCAGTTACGGGATACCAAACCCATTTATTGTTGGCCCATATTCACTGGCGAAGATGTGCCCGACCGTGACCCTGCTAGTCTAGCACGTGTGCTAGTCACCTATTTCCAGCAAGGGCGCGACATGGATCTACTCACTGTCGCGCAGGATAAAGCGGAACACCTGTGTGCCATCGGTGGAGCTTGGATCGACTGGCTCGAATCAGAGAGCGGACAATTGGCCGTCGTTGAGGTCGTTGCAACGTTTGGAAGTGCGCGCAGCGACTGGCATAAGCGCATAAAGAGCTGCGACTCCGTGACAATCAACCCGCTACGGGTCGCAACAAACCTAGCGACTAATGAACTGGTCTGGCTCACCTTGATGCAACATCCCACCCTGGGCGAATGGGCCAGCCAGTACATGGAAGCCCATACACTGGGCTTAATGAGGACGGTTAGTGTCATGACGGAATTAACCGGCCAGTCGTTGGAAGCAACACGGTTTGTCGATGCACTATACGAGGCGCTAGGAAGCGGCCGGGCGATCATTTTGAAAGACAAGGTCACAGCACCCGACACGCTACACGAGCAGAGAGACAAGGATCGGGTCATCGGTTGGAGCGATGGCGGCAACGGCGCCTATCTACTGCCTGATATCACGCTGTCTCTATTGCGTAAGACGGTCGATCTAGACCTAGGCAATCTATCGAAAAACACGCTCTATGCACAACTCGATGAACTCGGGATGATTGCATCGAAGAGCAACAGCGGGAAGTCAACAAAAAACGTTCGGCTCGGCGGAAAACAGCAGCGTGTATTGCATTTGGCAAACATTGAAATAGCCGCCGATGTTACACCATGAAAAAAAAGTGTAACAGAAAGTGTAACACACTCTATAGGTGTAACAATCACTATTGTTACACTGTTACACTTGTTACACCATGTTCTCGCGTCATGGAGGAATTTTTCCTGAACACGTGCCAATCGTCAAAATGTATGTATGTAAATCAGCCAGTAATTATACGTTGGTATATCTCAAAAAAAAGTGTAACAAGTGTAACAGCGATTTTTTACACGAGTAAAAACGCCAAAAAGTGTTACACCGAAAGTGTAACACTTTCCAAAAGTGGTTTTCAAAAGGGTGTAACAACTTCGTGTAGACACGAGGTATAGGTAAGAAAGGATTTTGATATGCCATTTGTAGCATTAGCAAAACCAATGGGACACGATGGGCCAACCGAACGAATCTCAATATGGGAATACAGGAACCCGCGGTCTGATCTCATTGGATTCGATCTGACTTGCCCACTATGTGGTGAGCGGATGAGTGTTCGTCAGCCGTTTGGAGTGGTAGCGCATTTTTGGCACCCCGATGGGTGTGTCGGTGGCGAAGGCGAGTCCCTTGAGCATGAAATCGGAAAAAACGAAGTGCGGAAATATCTATACAAATCCCCTGACTACAAGGGGGCGTCTATTGATCTGGAGCATTGGTTTGCCGACGTGAGGCGACGCGCTGATGTGTATGTCAAGCGCGCCGATGGTAGTGCCGAGGTGCATGAGATACAACTCTCAGCTACGACACCCGGTGAATTAAAGGAACGGACAGACGATTATAGTAGATCTGGTATAAGCAATATCATTTGGTGGCTAGGAGGAAATGCGGACAATGAGATCAATCGATCCTGGTGCAAAAGTTATCTCGGTTACGTTGGCAGTATCACATCGGTTATTAGAACGGAGACCGCTACAGTTTACGACTCGGAAACTAGAGTCGGCGAAACTGAATTTTAGTACACGCAAATACGAGATCGGTCTTCAATTGTTTGATGTTACAAAAGTTATTTCTGTGAATCTCCAGTTATCGAGAGAACGGGCCGATCTCACATTGACTCATCCAGGAAATCAGGCATTCACATCGGGAATTACAACACTGGGAAATGGTGAGTGGGTCGCAGATTTTAACAAGCGAAATATCCGCTTGCGAAGCAATGGGTATGGAGTATTTGCGGTAGATACCGTGACCGGCGATTCACTGGCAGCCGATGAGAAGCGAAGTATCGACACTTTTTGGAGATGGCATGTGAACAGCGGTAGAAAAACAAGCGAAATTGCCAGAATAGGAACAACCCGATGACCCACGTAACCATCCATTATCTAGACACAACAACCATGGCGCTCGACTTCCCATTCGATGCTGACAAAAAAGCGGCAGTCGCCGCTATCGTCGGCGCTACGTGGGATAAGAAGCCCAAGCGCTGGAACGTCCCGCTTGCCCGGCTCGGCGATGTCGTCAAACTATTCTGGCCGGACGTGTCTATCGATTATGGTGTGCTGGTGGCCCGTGATGAGCAACTCAAGCGCATGTTTCGGCAGTATATTGCCGCTGGGGTTCGATTTGCGGCCCGTGACGGGGCGATCTGGTGCGATAACGACATATTGTGTACCTACATGCAAAAAGTCGGCACAGCGCTCCACGTGCAAGCGCTGACGATGGTTCTGGCGGAGCCAGCCCGCGTGCAACCGGCAATGGTCACCGATACGCCGCACATTGAGACGGAGGATGATCGCAAAATGAAGATCATCATCACCGGCACGCAAAACGCCAAGATCGCCGCCGCGAAAAAGGCGGCAATCATTCAACGCAATCGTCCCCGACGACGGAAGGTGGCGGCATGAGCATCAGAGAGAAAGGGAGCAGGATGACCTACGAACAAATGCGTGAACAATATCAGGCCCAACTGGCGGCGCTATATGCCCGGATTGCATCCGGCGAGGCCACGCCGAATCAGCTAGACGCATTTGGCCTCGTAGCGAGTATCTACCAGCAGGCGATGACCGAGCGCAGTCTCGATAGCAATCTGGAGCATACCGCGTTCATCCGTGGCCACATCGAGCGCCAAACGGCGGCGCTGGAACGCATCGCCGACGCGCTGGGCGGGCCGAGCGGGCACGTCCCATGACCCGCACCACCCTGCACACCCGCCGCGCCCTAGACCGGCTCATCGCGGGCGAGACCGCGGCGGGCACACTGGGCGATCTATTCTGGTTTGTCGAAATGCGCATCGGCCCCAGCCTCGCTGGTACCAAACAGCCGGTCGTTGCCGCGGCGAGCTATCCGCTGGGCTGGGTGCCGGTGGTGCGTGTGACCGCTGACCCGCTAACCAGCCGGCACTATGCCGACATCCTGGTCGAATGCCTCAAGGCGGCCAACCGTGGGCGACTGATCGAGTTCGGATTGGCGCTGACTACGCAGGATGTTATTAGCGATGGCTTCCAGGTTTACGAGTGGGGGGATGGGGTGTGGGATTGCATTTGTGTGATGTGCGGAGCCGTGTGGGTCTCCACCGGCACGAACGAGGAGGTATGCGAAAAATGCGGACTGCTATGACCCGAACTGAGCGCCAAGCCGAAGCCTCTGCCTACGTCGCCCTGTGCGAGCGGGTGCGTGAGAAGTTGGGCAAAGCGCTGCACGATTTGAGCGATGCGCAATTGCGGCAGCGCGTGACCGGTGAGGAGTTAGCCGCGGCGCTTTGGCTGCGGTGGGTGGCCGGATTGAGTGAGAGAGGATAATGATCATGAGCGAACCGATAGCGCTAGTCGATGTACCCAAAATAGAACGCAAGCGCCACCCAGCAAAATACAGCGACGCGCTTATGCCAATATTCGCCAGAATGCTCAGAGGATCGCGACGGATTCTCGATCCATTCGGTGGCACTGGGAAGATATTTGAATTAGCGCCGTTCCTACGTGGATCGCAAATCGAAGCCATCGAAATCGAACCAGAGTGGGCGGCGTATAATCGTCAGACAACGGTAGGCAACGCGCTCGCGTTGCCTTGGGCAGATCGCTATTTTGACGCGATTTGTACCAGTCCCGCCTATGGAAACCGCATGGCCGATAGCCATAGTGCCCGTGATGCTAGCAGGCGCAACACCTACACACACGCGATGGGCCGCAAGCTCCACGGCGATAATGCGGGGCAAATGCAATGGGGAACCACCTATAGAGATTTCCATCGCAAAGCATGGGCGGAGGCGGGCCGGGTACTTCAGGATGGGGGAATTTTCATTCTCAATATCAAAGATCATATCCGAGCCGGGCAGCGGCAGGATGTGACCGGCTGGCACATTGAAGCCATTTGCTCACTAGGAGGGTTCACCGTTGAGGAGCACAAAACAGTTGACTGTCCCGGCAATCGACATGGGGCAAACGGTCAGATCCGAATTGGGTATGAGAGCGTCGTTTTGTTCAAAAAAAGTGACGTATGAGTATGAGTAAAGTAACCGGCAGCGACAACGCCACAAGAGCGCTGGCCGCCCTCCTCGCTAATAATCCTGAATTGGGCGTGATATCCGGCGTTGAGGATGCCGATCCGGCACCCTCCGCTGCGCACATCGAGAACCAGCGGCGCGGCCGGGAGAACCAGGCGACCGGGGCCGCGTTTCAGGACGAGCTAGACATCTATCACGCTGGTCTGACACGCAGTAGAACAGCGCTGGTTTATCGGACAGATCCAGCAATCCGGTACGCGGGCGATGGTCTTTGGCGTGTGGTCGGGAAGGGCCCGGTCGACTATTTAGCCATCACGATGGACTACGTTATCGGATTCGATGCCAAAGTGCGCACCGGCGACGCATTTAGCATCGGGGAAGTCCATCAATTGGCCTGGCTCAAAGACATGGCGAGCCTCGACCAGTTGGCCGGATATCTGGTGCGCTGGTCGGACTATGACGAAGTGCGCTGGCACCCCGTCGGCACCGTGGACGGTAAGCGGGTGAGACGGGGTGAGGGGCGCTTGTGTGAAGGCGTGCGCTGGCTGGAAGTAGCGCGAGTTGCGGCGTAAGCAAATAGGAGAATGAGAATGAAAATTAATCTATATCTGATGGGCCAACGCAGCGGCGAAATTGAGGTAGCCGAGGACAGCATCATTGCCCAGGCGTGCCGGGATACCCTGCCCGGAGTTATTGGTAATGCCCTGTCTATGCAGGTCGTACGCGACCTGACTATTGTTCAGATGTTCAGAACATTTGTCATTACGACGGAGGGTGAATCATGAGCGAACTTAGATTTGATGGACACGATGCAATTGTAGAGGTAGCAGACACCGGCGAACATCGGATTGTATACAACGGACTAGCCGAACGCTCCGCCACGCTGCTCATCGGAAAAATGAATCAACTGGCGGAAGCCAACGCGATGATTGGCTATCAAAAGCAACGGATCGCCCGACTGGAGGCGGCGCTGCTTGAAAAGGCGGAGCACATCGACGCGTTGGCCGCGTTGCTATCGGAGAAATCCTAATGCGCACCGTAGACGAACATAATCGCTACATCCGCAACGCATTTCACACGCAGATGTTGCGTGGCAGTATTATCACCAAGGCCTACTACATCCGCGTTTTTCCAATGCACGTGGACGCCACCAAGCGGGGCGGCTGGCGTATCTCGGCCCGATACCGGGCCGAGGGTGACACGGTAAAGTTTTCCAACCTGGAAGTGGTAATGGGGGAATGATGGCTATCGATTACGAGCGTTGGCCGCCCGGCACAACGTGCGAGGGGTGCGGGTGCGATGATAGTTTTATCGATTTTGTACCGTCGGCTGACGGTGAATGGATTTGTTTTATGTGCTTGACATCGGCGCAGAATAGGAGTAGAATAACAATACGCAATTCTGCGCATACAAACAGGGGGAATATGGCAGAACAAAAAAAGTACAAAAAAACGCCAGGGATTAACATTTACCTCGGCACAGACGAGGAGAAAGCCCGGCGGCTGGCGGCACTGAGCCAACTAGCCGTCAACTTGGGCGTAAAAAGCGTCCACCGGAACGGAAATATGTTTTCCCCGCTGGTCTGCCTGCTCGCGGACACCGATATCGACGCGCTAACGATTGCCGTAAGGCTAGCCGTAAAAAGCGCAAAAATTTAAGGTAAACTGGCGATTTCCCCTATTGACTTCTGCGCATAAGTCTGCTATACTGAGGATAGAAGACGGGAAGTTGAAGCGAGGAGAAACGCCAGATGATTATCAATAACGAATATCAAGACCCCGACCGCAAGACCGGACGCGAAAGCGATGGCCGCTACGCTATCAAGATGGAAAGCAAGAAAAGCGTGGCCCGCTGGGCCAAGCGGGATGCACAGGTAGAAGCCCGGCGGATTGAGAGAGAAGCAGAGTTCGGCGATTTGGCCGACTGCTTCGCCTAAGGCAACCGGGGGAGGTGTTACCCTCCCCTCCTAATTCCAGAAAACAGGAGAGAACATGAACACGATTAATAGATTCAAGGTTGGCCGAAAATGCTACGCCGACCTGTTCAAGGCAATCGACGCCGCAACCGCGGCGGGTTGCAATGTCGTAAACAACGTAACGGGGTTGATCGTCTGGTGCAACCCAGAATGATGTTCCTCCTCTACCGTGAGGACACCCCAAGCAGGCACTACACCGGCCTAATCCACCGAGGCCGGTGCCTGCTGGGGGTAGAGTTTCGTTGGTTGCCAGAGCAAGACCGGGCAATCGGACTGTTAATTTTTGACTGGTGGATCGGCGTTTGTGCCGATCCAAAATAACAAATAGCAAATAGGAGAACAATCATGAAATATGCAATGTGGTTCGATAACGGCAGCGGTCATTTTGACGGTTACAAGGAAACAGATGATCTGACATTCGATCAATACCAGTACCGTCAGGTAATTACAGAGGGTTGGGAATTTGACCCCAACCAAGACGAGTCTTTCGTCATAGCAGATAGCCTACGACCCGACGAACGCCCCGACGCCCTGCTCGTCGGACGACACGTGGCAGAAGAACTTCCCTACAACGTAGTGCGGCAAAAGGCCGTCACTTTTTCAGCCGATCTGGCTGAATGCACAAAGCAAATAGAGGAACTATTTGAAGAGGCGTACGAGGGGAACCTTGTATTACTCTTTCAAAACATTCCGGGCACAGTGGCCTGCGTGATGTGCCGGATTGCCCGGCAGAATCCCCCCACCCACCTTAACGGGGTGGGTGTGGTCATCAGCAAGCCAGGCGAGCGCCCGGCGAACAAGATTGTCGAGTTTGACAAGACGGCATTCTCCGACGAGATGCGCATGAGCGCGCATCTCGAATCGTTCATGCTGGATATTGTCCAGCAGGCGAACCCAAACGCCCGGATTGCTGATGGCAAAATCGTGGTAGATCCCACTATGAAATTTGTATTCGACCGGGTGGAATGGCTATTTTAAGGAGGCAGAAATGGTCTACGGAATCAAGTGTTTCCAGTGTGGAAAATGGTTACGAGATAGATTCGGGGTGGATCTTGAAGAGATCCATCTCGTAACAAACGAAAGGGGATCATTGTGGTGCCTCTGTGGCGAATGTCTACAGAATATAGACTATTCTGGGATCGCCACCGACGGGGGCATCATAATATCCGTCACACCCGATGACGAGGGCGAGGGCGAGCCGGGCATCTCGCCCGATGATTATAGAAAGGAAAACAAAAATGAGTGCAGCAAGTGAATTGATTGAACGGATGGAGGCCGAGACCGGCCAACGCATTGACGACAACGGCGGTGACAATATGGCCATTGCCGGTCTCCTTGGTACGATGTCCCGCATGATGGGCGAAAGCCCCGAAAGTTACACTGAGGCCGACGACGTGGCGGCAGGTGTCCTGCTTCGCCACCAGATGTCTCCAGCGGGTCAGCGTGATCGCTTGGGTAGAGACCTGATGGTCGCCTTGTTGACTTCGGGCATGTCGCCAGAAAACGCCAAGGCATTGTTAGGATGAAATATCTTGCATACCGCGAGGACACCCCAAGCAGGCACTACACCGGTCTCATCCACCGTGGCCGGTGTGTGCTGGGGACAGAAATATGCAATGCTGTATGCGGAGCGGGGGTGAGGAAGCGGGGCCGCACGGCCCCGCTTTTGCATTCTGGTATAAGCAAACTCGTATACCAGAATGGGCATATTGGGGGTTGACAAGTAGCGCATATTGCGCTACAATGTAGACACAGACAACAACCCAGACGAGGGATGCCGACAGCGAGTCGGCGAATACTGTGAACACAAAACAAGAAAGGTGTTAACCATGAAACTGTTGAATGTTCTCTCATCTGGGTTTGGATTGGCCTATGATAAATCGTGGGCCATCTACAGCCACGGGACAGGGAGCCATAGCCCTGCTCGAATCGGCCAAACACAGTTCGAGCAGGGTGGCGTGCTCGATGGGATGGAAATGGTAATCGATGGTCAGAAACTCGGAGATGCCCTCAGTAGCTACACAGACGACGATGAGGAATTTGATATTGAGGAGTTTCTGCGATTCCTCATTGACGAGGATTGGATTGAGTATCAGAACGAAGATTGTTACCAGTTCGATCCTGGTTGCCCTAAATGTTCCGGCGTGATATATGGCGCATCATTTCCCAATGGGGGGAATGAGGGAAGTTGCTTAATCTGCGATTACACCGGCACTTGGGACGACGAAGATCAGTGTTGGTCAGCATAGCCCTCAGCCTCGGCAGGGTAAAGCCGGGGCATTTTTATTCTTATGAATGAAGAAAACATCCTAGACCAAATGGAAATCCTCCCTTTCTCACCCGCCAGCGACGACGAGGATTGCGCCCCGCCCACCAAACGCCCGACCAGCATCCGCCTGTCGGATGCCACCAAAAGGCAAATCGACTGGCTGACCCAGCAGGGTCACGGCAACCAGTCGGAGGTAATCGCCCTCGCTGTATACGGTATGTGGCGAGTGGAGCAGCGCTGACCTGACCGGCGCTGACCTCTTCGGCGCAAACCTGACCGGCGCCAACCTGGCCGGCGCTCGATGGAATGAGCAGACAGTATTCCCCAAGGGGTTCATTGTAGAAAGGGGGTGATGCCAAAACAAAGAGACAAGCAAAGCCCGGCTGCGCTGGCCGGGCTTTGTCGCGTCCTACGCGCTCGGCACGCCGTCGACCTGCGCGACCGGCTCACCGGCTGCGCTGAGCAATTCGTCAATCACGGCGATTGCCCCGATGATACGCTGTTTTGTATCGTGGATGTTCGCTAATGCCTCTTCAACCCGGTGCTCCTCTTGCGTTGCGTTGCGTAGGCTCACCTCTAAATTTTGTCGCTTCTCTTCTAAGTCCATTTTTTAATCTCCTTCAATCAATGGTAAATAAACGCTGGTATGCATCGGCTCGTTGCCCACCTCAAAGCCGGTTGGGGCCACGTCAACCGCGGGCGTTGCGGTCGGTGCAACTTGCGGGATTGTGCCCTGCGGTGTTGGGGCCGGCTCGGATTCATGGAAATCTGCGTCAAGCGCCCACCCCTGGCCGGGTGAACCATCGCGCGCCGTTCCTACGCGTAAAATCGCATAGACCCCCTGATCACCCGGCCCGCGAATGGTGCCGGTAACCCCGACGATCTGTTCGGATGCCAGATTGTCAATGCTGCAAATCACAGTTGTGGTGTACTGCCTATGCTCCGAGCACAACAGGCCGTCGGTAGCAGATACGGCATAGACATCCGTGTCCGGATGGATGATAAGCACAATGTACACATTCGCCAGCCCCCCTTTTGGCGGAATGAGTTTGACGCTATACGTTTGGCCCATACCTGGCCAAACCTTCAGCCAATAGTGGATGCCGATTGTTAGCCCGGCGGCGGTCGTCTCAGTTGTGTCAGCAATGGCATAGCGCGGCGCGAGGGCGATCAGTATAATGCAGATGGATAGCAGTTTTTTTATCATACGCAAATTATACCACAGGAAATCAAAAGCCGGCCCGCATCCCAAGCCCTGTGCCTTGCTGCAACTTGCGTTTCTTGGCCCGGCTCACATCCGGCTCCACGTGCTCAATTGCGAGCAGGATTCCGTAGGTCGCGGCCCCCACTGCCGTAAAGTTGATATCAATCGACGTTGCGCCCAGACTTCCGGCCCCGACAATCTGCGTCGTTCCGGCGTCATCAGGCAACCACGCAAACGCATCGGTGCTGTAGCTCTGGGTGCTGGTCGTGCCGACATTGTCCTCGGTGCTGATCGCCAATGCCCGGTTGCCGTCATCGTCGAGCATTCCAACGCCCCAAGCACCCGCCTGATAGTTGAAAAGAGTCGTGTTAAGTGACTGCATTTGGGTGGCGAATAACAGGGCCGCTTCTGGCTGGAAGCCCACCGCGTACGATGTGCTGCCGGTGCCGGTTGCCATCTGAATCAGGTCGAGATAGATACTGGCATCGATATTCATGGCTAGCACGGCGGTTTCTTCTGCCGCCTCCGCCGCTCCGCGCGTGGTGACGACATAGCCGTCGCTAGTAATCTCAGACAGCTCCAAATACAATGACGAGTTTAGGGATTGAAATACCCGATTATTGGAAAGGAATCCGCGCCCATCTGATGTACCCACATTGTGGACATCGTACCAGGAAAAATTAAATTGATTTGCCGCCGTGGTCGCAATGCCAAAATTCAATTGCGTCTGCGTGCGGTCGGTGGCCAACGTGAAATTGCGCTTGACGTTGAGGAAGATCAGGAGATTGGGCGTAAATGATAGGCCGGTTTTGGTGTACGTGCCGGCTATCGATGTCGAGTTGTCGAATACATGCACATCAGCAGACACGTCGCTACCGGCGAAGAGCAGGGCGATCACCTCTGCGGCGTCGCCCGGCGTCGAGCTTTTACTCAGCGTCAATCCGCCCGTACCCAGCGCACCGGTGGCCTCGTGCGCCAAACTGGTATTGGCATTGTTCATCAACTCGACCAGGTTTGTCTGGTCGGGCTTGGCGCGGGTGTCGGTAGTCGTGACCGCGGTCTTGCTCCGTATGGAGGCGCTATTGATTGTGCTCCCGGCAATCATGCCGAGACTGAGCCGCGCGCCAGTGGTCGCAATCGCAACCGTCAGCGCTGCCGCCGGAGTGCCCGTGATGTCAGCATCCGTCATCACGACATCACTGGTATTAGTCGGAGAATTGGCATACTCGGAGCGGATGACGACATTTCCCGTGCCGCTCGGCGGGGTTGGCGGGTCGACCGGATCGGCCACGCCACCCGCCTGTGCGGGATCGACATCTGCAAAGACGCTATTCTCATCCCCCCAGCGGAATTCATCAAAGAGGATCGTCTTGTTCTGGTCACCGGCGGTTGTACGCCACGTTGGGATATAGAGACCCGATTTTTGGTAGAGAAACGTTGTTCCATCGGTCGCGTCAACGGTCGCGCCGGTAAAATCTACGAGTTGGCTGCCATTTATCCAGGTTTCTACCAACCCATCGGAGCCGGTCGACCAGTTGGAATGCAGCACCACATCATACCACTGATTTTGAGTGACTGTGTAGGCGGTATCATAGGCATAGTTGGCGCTGGCCGTGCGCAGCAGGACGCGCAGCTTCCCGTCATCCTGTAGTCGCAGAACAAACGACGGTGTGCTGCCGCTAACGTCTTTATGCCACTGTAGGAGTGTGATCGGTGTCCCGGTGATGTAGGTGGTGGTGGGAATTAGAAACGCCAGGCCCGTCCAGGTCTCGTTGTCGCGGTTAGTTTTGCCAGCGATGGGCGATCCGGTCATACTGACCACGCCCTCCCAGCGGAATTCCATGCCGGGGTGTGCGGTCAGACTTTCCCAGTTCGTGGGCAGGGTCATTGACGCGGATTTTGCCCCCGTGCGCGCCGTTGCGCTATAGGTAAAATACGGCTCCAGCGGCGCTTTTGTGATAAAAATCTCGCTGCTGCTTATCGCCTCGTCGTCAAACTCTTCGTAAAAATAGAGCGTCATCAGGCATCTGTTCCCACGACCGGCACGGCCCCGCCGTCCTCTGTGAAGCCCTGGCGATAGAACTCGGTGGTGCCGTCCGTCTCATAGACGACAAACTCGTTGGTACCGCCATCGGTATCAACGCGCCCGACGAACTTCAAGAACGCGCCCATTAGCGAATAGCGGCCCAGCGTATCGCCATCGCTGGAAGCCTCGACGCTAGGCAGGTCGCGCCGGATGACATGATCGGCGATCGTGTTATATTGTGCCGTGGTCAGTGTGACCGAAACGGCGGCGGTGGCTACGATCTGATATTTTTCGCGCCAGATGTCAGCGCCGGTGCCTTCGGCCTCTACGACAAAATCCCCCACAGTGTTGGTTTCCGTCGTGGTTAGGACAACGGTGTACCACCCGCGTCCGGTCGTTGGAACCTCCGCGGCCGCGTTGGTAGACGTAGCGAACGCGCCGCCAGCCTTGCTAAGATAAACAGTTGGGCTGAGACCGGTTTCGGCGGTCTCGTCATCGGTCTCGTCGGCCATAAAAAAAGTAACCGTGTAGGCCGTGCTTTGTGTAATTGTTCCCATGCGTATTCCTCTATGGTTTTGCTAAGATAGTGCCGGTCGTGCCATCGGCCCAGCGGATGAGTAGATCGCCGGTGGCATCATCTAGGAAGATCGCCGCTCCTTCAATTGGCAGCGGCGCAGCGTCGTTTGGTAGCAGCGTTAGCGATCCCTCGATTGAGGCGTTGCCCAACACAGCGACCTCGTCCGCGTCCAATGTAATTTTGTCTTGCGTCGTGGTAGACAATGCCGTGATTGACGCGCCCGAATTGGCTAGATCATCGGTGGCCTGAATCTGCACGCGGGCAAAGCTATACCCGCCTGTACGAATGCTTGATAGTCGAGTATGTGTGGACTCTTCGCCGTATGGAGATTGTAAAATGTAGGTTGAAAGCAACCCATGCTCTGCCTCATTATATTTCCATGACAGCGTGCGAGGGATGGTGTATGCATAGTACTGTTGATTGTCAATATATGTCGCCGGTAAGTTGAGCGCGCCATCGATATCCACGTCGGTGAATGTCCATGCGCCAGCCGCATCGGCTCCCCATAATTGTGTTGTGCCGACAAAGCCCCCCATTGTGCTGGTGCCGTCGCTCTTGGCCCGCCAGCGAATGCCGGTGTTTGGCACATCGAGCGTGCCTGTACCGCCATAGATACCGCCGTTGGTATCCGCATCGTATCGCAGGTACATTGGCACCTGCATATTGATACGGCCAAACTCGTCCCCAAAGCCATCGGTGGTATTTAGGAATTCATAGTTTCCCGTCATCTGGAACGAATCAGGCACGTTGCCAACCGGCGAAAAAACATAAATCATTTGAGTCTGATTGGTATCGCCAATTGTTACGTCGCCAAATTCGTTTTGACTGATAATCCCCAATTTATAATTAGAATCTGTGACCTGAAAGGCTGGCGTCGTATCGCTGCCGAATGTCATCGAGAGCGGTACGTTGGTGATTGAAAACTGCGTGTTGCTCGCTACAATGCGCGGTGTATTGGGATCGGTGGCATCGGTAGCAATGAGAATCCCGTATTGCTCGGCAGTGAGTTCCGGCAACCCCACGCCATCCAACCGGCCCAGCCTGAGCGGTAGCGCGCTGGGCGTGGCCCAGGGGGTTGCGGTGGGGATAAACACATCCAGATAGGGGCCATAGTTCTGGTCAGCAAAAATGCCGATAATCCCGGTGTTGCCCTGTCCGTACGAAACGACCGTTGTATTTTCCGGATAGGTCGCGTACCGGCCCTTCATGACCGTGACCGTGTACCGATAGTAGGTGGTCATGTCAGTTACGCCGGAAACTTGCAGCCATGTCTCGGATGCGGTAAAGCCATTTGTCCCAACGGCCCCAATTGGGGTGGGCATATACCACAGTGTGTTTGGGTAGAGACTGCTGCCCCCCTCTGCTAGACCGGTCACGGTATCACTGCCAGAGCGAATCAGCAGATTGTCGCCAACCGAAAAAACCTGATCGTGACTGTATGGCGGGTCGTGGACATCGAGCGAGAGTGAGCCGGTCGTCGCCGTAAACGCCGAACGGGTGCGCGCTGCCTCCGCGAACAGATGCGATCCGGTGTCAACGGCGATCTCGTCCTTGACGAAAAGCGCCGTCCGAATCTCACCCCGTGCAACCAGGTTGTTGACCTCCATTGAGCCATCCGGCGTCAGTCGCCAACCCGATACGCCCGAAACAAATGTCGTTGATAGGCTCTCTAAATTCCCGGCCGCATCGACGGCGAACAGCCCGTTATTGCTGCTATCTTGAATTTCAAAAATATTAGCGCTTTGACTACCAGCAGCCCGGAAGATCGCCACGTTGTCGGCGGCATCGGCGGCGGAAACTTTCAATGCCGCGCTGCCGTCCGGCGTGCCGGAATTTATCCATACAGCGTCGGTAGCGGCGTCAACGTAGAGCGTGTCGGTATCAACCGTGAGATTGCCAGCTATCGTTATGTTGCCGGTGGAACCGACGGCGAACTGCTCGACGCTTTCTCGTGTGATGGATAGCGCGCTGGTGCTTGGCTCAATCGCCCAGGTAATGGTCGTGTTATCGAAATACAACGACGGGTTGGTGTTTTGGATCGTCTGCGCTTCGGTAAATGTGTTGGCAGCGTTCGTGCGCGCCACGGTGCTGTCCACGGCTAGTGAGCGGCTCGCCGTCATTACGCCGCCCCCGGATAGGCCATCGCCAGCGGTGATACTTTTGCTCAGTTGGTCGGCATACAGGCCGGTGACCAGTTGTCCCTGCGCATTCGTGCCGAGCGTGAAAGGCGCTTGGGCGGAGCCGGGAGCAAAGGCGTGCTGTGCGGTTATGGACGCGGGCGATGCTATCTGGACAAAGGCCGTCCCCTCGATACCGTCTACCTTGTCGGCATTCAGACCGGTGACCAGTTGACTCAGCGCCGTGGCTCCCAGTGCGAATGGCGCGCCGGTTGACGTGGGGGTAAATGTCGGTGTACCGGTCAGGACAAACGCATATGCCTGATTGACCGACAAATTAACATTATCGGTCAGCGCCCCGCCCCCGGATAGGCCATTCCCGGCAACGACCGACTTGTTGAGCGTGTCGGCTTTTAGCCCGACAACCGTTTGCCCCTGCGTGGTGGCAGATAACACAAATGGCGCTGTTGTGGAGCCGGATGTGATTTCCAGTAGGCCGGTGTCCGTCGTGCCGCTAACCGAAAAGTCACCGGTAATTGTATCAATGGCGTCACCGCTAGCCTGATAGAGCGCGTCCGATTCGGCCTTGGTGTAATAATCAGAATCGTGATCGTGGCCAGTGGCAGAGAACCCCGCATCTGTCTCGGTTTCGGTGTAGTAGCGGTCGTCCAGGTTGCTATAGGTGGCGTTGGTGACATGTCCGTAGTCGTCAATCGTCCAACTGGCGAAAACGAGTGGTTGCGGTATCGTGTTACTCGATGGGCCTATCGGAGATGTATCCTCATGCGTAATCGTATAGTTGGCAATCGTGCCGCTAACATCAATCCCATCACCCGCCGTAACGCCACCGACAAAGCGCGCATCGCTCTCGCCTTCGGTGTAATACAGGTCGTTGTGGTTGTGGCTGGATAGGCTGGAGGACAGCGCCTGGATATCCACGCCGTCCACGGTACCGCCCACCGTGATACTGCCCTCAACATCGAGGTGCATGGTGCCGCTTGACGGATTCGCAACGTAGAGCGTGCGCGCCGATGTTGACGATGAGCGGATATACATATCGGTGGCGTCATGTTGCCAGATATCGCCGGTCTGCGTGTCCCCGCTGCCGCTAATCGAATTAACGACAAGCTCGTCGGCATAGAGTTTATTGAATGGTTTGCCCGCGCTGCCGATGTCAGGCACGCCCGCCGCATAGGGTAGCATGGTGCCGTAAAATATGGCGT
>Ga0102953_1000666_pt1 | contig 23294 bp, 17 predicted proteins | sample SalPon2A_C_D2_MG_FD_78509 | JGI IMG/M metagenome (GOLD analysis project Ga0102953, IMG submission 78509) | Soil microbial communities from South San Francisco under conditions of wetland restoration - Salt Pond MetaG R2A_C_D2_MG | ecosystem: Environmental > Terrestrial > Soil > Wetlands | place... | reverse complement strand
CGTCCTCGTGGCTTTCGAGGGTGGTGCGCGATGGGCATAACTGCAATCTCCTCCTTAAGCCTTCAGTCCCGTATGTCTAACAGGTTTTGGCCCCGGGTCCAATCTGCGCGACAGCCTTCAATTGTCAGGCCCAGGGCAGGGGCACACCCTTCTTGGAGGACCAGGCCTTCAGGTAGTCTGCGTAGAGATATTCGACGCCGACGGTGTTGAGCATCTGTGGCAAGGTTTCCTGCAGCATCTTGTAATCTTTGGCCACGCGCTCGCAATTTTCGTTGCTGAATTGCTGCAACAGCTTGAGGGCGGCGGCTTCCTTGCCGGCCTTGATTTCTCTCAGGGCCTCAGCTTCCACGGGGACTTGCCGTCCCATCTCCCATCGCTCCGTTGCGTCAAACGTTGCGCGGACGGCCGGCGGCAGGACCCGTGAGTTCAGGTCACAGAGCAACTTGACGTGCTTGGCCCACCACCAGGGTGCATCGGCGGAATAAGTGCTGGTTCCCGCGGCGTAAGAAGATGGAACGGTGGGACCGCCAAGATAAAAAGGCTTGAAGACATTGCAGCAGGGGCTGGAAAAGCTTGCCCAGTAAACCTGTCGCAACAGCGGAGGCATTTCCGCCCGCAAATGGGCCACCATCGACCCCGCGGTGGTGTAGTGGTTGTGCGCGTTGTCGTGCATGCAAGGGGTGGGCCAGAAAGTTTCCGTCGCACCCCAGCGCGGCTCGGCGATGGTCCCTTCCATGTGGTTCCGGTTGATGCGCATCATGCTGGCGGGCGTGGCGTGGCGGAAATCCTGTTGCAGGCAGGCCATGGTCATGTTGCGGCGGATCTGCATGTCCCCAGGATTTTTCGATTTCTCGGTCCAGTAGTCACCGTAGTCGCGGGCCAGGTTGAAGTCGCTTGCGGAGCGCGCCCAGCCCATTTCCACGGCGTGTTCGGCCAGCCGCGGATGGGCTTCGTCCCAATCGTTCTCAATGGAATAAATGTTGGAGATGGAATAGATGCCGTAGCGGACCCGCTTCGCCGCCCAGTATTTCCCCGCTGTCTCAAGCACCCAGGCTTCGTGCGGGTCGGCAAGAATGTAGCTGTTGTGATAGTTGGCCTTGCCCCATTCGCCGGGGTGCTCGCAGTCGCCGCACTGGCCGTACTTTCCGAGCAAGTCGATGATGATGTGCATGGATTCGTGGGCCGTCTTGCCGCGCTCCAGGCCCAGCCGCAGCATGTCCATGCCCAGCAGGCCGTTGCCCCACTGCATGGGTTCCTTGGAAAATACGGCCGTGTTGCCAATTGCCACGCCGTGCTCGTTCATCCCCTGTTCATAGCCAAAGGCCCACCAGAGTTTTGAGCCGAAATGTTCGTAGGTATTGGCCACCTGCGGAATCTGAATATAAGTGCATTTCACCTTTTCGCCCGGTGAATGCGTCCGGCGGGGCATCTGAACCAAAGGCTGGGCTTCCATCGGCGGACGGTCGCTGTTCTTGCCCAGCAGCACGGAATGGTCGGCCGTGGCGTCGCGCAGGGCCACAAACACATCGCAGCCCAGTGGAGTTGTTGTCCCCGCGACGTCGCGGTTGACGCCTTTGCCGTTTAAATCAGTGGCTTCGGCACCCTTGCCGCCCAGAATACCCACAGCAGGAACAGCTAATGCGCTCTTGATGAGGTTGCGTCGTGAAATCGATCCCATGAATTCACCCCTTTGGTCATACCTGAACTCGGTTCTGTGTCGAAGAAGACTTTCGATTCGGCGTTTTCTTCCCGCGAATTATACACCGGGTGTCCGGGCTGGCGTTGACAATCCTGCGGCAGTAAGCATGTGGCGACGGCCGACACTGACCTTGTGTGGTATTGTTGTGACCAAATGGCTGGCGCTGTCGGCAAGCGTGCGCCATCCGCCCGAGAGGAACTGTTTCACCAGAGAGGAGGAGCTTGATATGGGCCCAAAGATCTCACGCAGAAGATGGATGCAGGCAATCGGAGTTGCGGCTGTTGCGCCTTCAGGGATTGCATCGGGAATGTTGCCGCGCGCGGAGGGACAGGCCCCATCGATGGCGGGCTGGTGTCCTGAGGGTCCCGGCACGCCGAAGCTGAGCTTGGGGATCGGCCGGAACGCTGACGCGACCACGATGCGGCGGTACAAGGAAATCGGCATCAACCACGTCCTGATGGGCGGGCCGCGAATCCCCTGGCAGGAGAACGAAATCAAGTCCATCATGGCCCGTTTCAGGGCAGGGGGGCTGACCGTCGGCAACATGATGATCGGGGGTTTCCGCAAAACCATCTATGGAAGGCCCGGGCGGGACGAAGAGATCGAAAACGTGCGGAAATCCATCCGTGCCGCCGGGCGGGCCGGGCTGCCCGTGATCGAATACAACTTTTACGCACACCGCCTGGTGGAGGGCTATTACCGGAAAACCGGGAGAGGCGGCGCAGGTCTGACTGCGTTTGATTATGACCGGGTGAAAAATCTTCCTCCGCTGCCCTCCGAAGGCGCGCACACCGATGCTGAGATGTGGAAGAACATCACCTATTTTCTGAAGGCCGTCATCCCTGTGGCTGAGGAATCGAACGTGCGGCTGGCGCTGCATCCCAACGATCCGCCGGCGCCGCTGAGCCGGGGATCGCAGCAGATTATGGGAACCCTTGAGGGATGGAAGCACCTGATTGAGATTGTTCCCAGCAAGTCAAACGGAATAACCTTTGATTGCGGAGTGACCCGCGAAATGGGGCAGGATCCGGTGGAAGTTTGCCGTTATTTTGGGAGCAGGGACCGCATCAATCACGTGCATTACAGGAATGTTCGTGTCCAGGTGCCACACAAGAAATATTCCGAGGTGTTTCCGGACAACGGCCAGACCAACATGTTCGCTGTGATGAAGGAGCTGGTGCGGCAAGAATACCCCCGGCTGATTTTTCCGGAGCATCCTCGCCAGTTGGACGTTGATCGGGAATTAAACGCACGGCGCCCCTACTACCCCGGCGGCGGAGGGTACGTCGGCTACGTGTACAACGTGGCTTACGCTAGAGCCATGATGCAGGCTTCGCTGATATCTTCCTGAGGTGGAATGGGATGCGATTGCCAGGGAGTCAGTGGGCTGAAATGTTTGCGGAGAGGAAATCGCTGAGTGCGGCTGCTATCTTTTCCCACGGCAGCCTGGGGTAAACCCCGGACTCGAAATCGGGCATTTGCGCACTTTACCCTCGCATCACTTGACTGATGGCGCTATAATGTCCCCGTCTGTGGAAGATTCCAAACGAATAATAAGCGTGCAATGCACACGCTCGGGAAAATAGTGATACTGGTTATTGTTTTTGCCCTGTCGTGAAGCAGGCTGTGGGACTCAAACCTTGGGAGGGGCGAGAATGTCACCGGGGATAGCAGTAGCGATTGTTCCTGAAGAGTATTACCGCAAGCCGAATGGCGTTCAGTTCAGGAAGACATTCCGAAAACGGGAAGACGCTGTCGAATACGCCGAAACGAACGGTTGCAGGGTGGTGATAGCGTGTGAGTCCGGGAGCCGTTATGATGTGCTCTATGAACCGTGCTCGGTTCCAGCATCCGCGATAAGTTTTGTGCTTGTGGTGGACAGAGGCGAAATCATGGCCGTGCCACGTCTGATGCCGGCCAGCAGCAGGTGGCCTGTGCTGCCCTCAGCATCCGCATCCCGGTCCCACCAGCCATCCTTGAAAATAGCCTGGAATGCGCTGCACAGCCTGCTCTTTGCCTGAGTTCCCAAGTCCAGCCGTTTTCTCCACGAACTCTTTGCCACAACGGCGCCCGAATGTATGGCGCATCCCTGTTCTTGCGGTGAGGTCGCAGACGCTGCCAAGCCGGCATCTCTGGCACTCCACAGGCTCCCCCATGAGCGGGGAAATATGAGAAATACCTTGACACGGTAACTGGATCGTGGTTAGAAGATAAGATAACATCCTGAAGAGGAACAGTCTGAGTTCGCAGTGGAGGAAGTGGAATCCTCCTTATTGGAGAGGGTTCAGTGCTCGTTCTCCTGTCCAGACCCCTGAAGCTGACCGAAGCAAGACCTGGCGATTTGCAGCTTTCCTGGCTGATTTCCATAGCATCCGGCACATGTTCCATTACCGGCCCCCGAGTTCACTGAATCCTGAATGACGTCGATGACCGCACTGTCCCTCCTGCCTGGCAGTGCAACAGGGAACCCGTATAACCCAGCATCGCAAGTTGATGGAGCGCGAGACAAGTTTCACGTCCAAGATTCCATCAACGGGAAAGGAGAACTCCAATGACCACGCGACGAGATTTTCTGAAAATCGGCGCCATGGCCGGCGCAGGACTGCTGGCGCCCTGGAAGTTCGGGGTTCAGACCGCTTTCGCGCAGGCCAACGGAACCGCATTGCCGGGCAGTTCCATTCCGCAGTTTATTGATCCGTTACCGTTGCTCGACGTGGCCGGCGGACCCATGGAAACCATTACCGCCGGAACGGCAGAGATTCCTCTCACAATGAAAGAATTCGAGGCGAGTGTGATGCCCTCGAGTTTCAGTCCGGCTTCCGGAACCTATACGGGAACATGGGTGTGGGGGTATCGGGCGGGAATCGAGCCGGACAACCCCGCTGGAGCCTACATCGGTCCAGTGATCATTGCCGAGCGGGGTGCGCCGACGCAAATCAAGTTCATTAACGACCTTACCACCGACCATATTGCCTGGCGAGAGTGGACTGACCCCACCCTGCATTGGGCGGACCCGCTGAACGATGGTGCGAACGAGTGCATGATGAGCGTGGTGCCAGGCCAGTCGCCCACCGGCGTTTGCGCCCGGCATTACACCGGCTCCATTCCCTCCGTGCCGCACCTCCACGGCGGGGAGCAGCCGCCGGAAATCGACGGTGGTCCGGAGCAATGGTTCACCGCCGACGGCAGTCACGTAGGTTCCGCATACTACTCGAAAGATGGGGTCGCAGCAAAGAACTATTGTATTTACCGCTACCTGAACGTCCAGGAGGCCGCACCGCTCTGGTTTCACGATCATGTGTTGGGAGTCACGCGCATTAATGTTTACGCCGGCCTGGCAGGAGCTTACGTTCTGACGGACCCAGGCCTGAACCTTCCCACCGGCCTGTACCCGGTGGGCCTTCAGCAGGGCAGCAGTGGCCCCGTGGAATACCTGATTCCTTTGGTGCTTCAGGACCGCATGTTCAACACTAACGGACAGCTCTATTTTCCAAATGTTGGCATTAATCCCGAGCACCCGTTCTGGATACCGGAGCTTGTGGGTGACACGATCGTGATCAATGGCAAGGTGTGGCCTTATCTCGACGTCGAACCCCGGCGCTATCGCTTCCTGCTCATCAACGGCTCGAACGCCCGCACCTATGAGCTTTTCCTGGTGAACCCGGTTACCAAGGCCATGGGTCCGCCCATCTGGCAGATCGAGACCGACGGCGGGTACCTGGACGCCCCGGTCAAGATTGACCTCGGGGCCAAGCCATTGGACAAGCTGCGGATCATGCCCGGCGAGCGAGCCGGCTTTATCATCGATTTTGCCGGTTTCGCGGGCCAAACATTACTGATACGCAACACCGGTCGTACGCCCTATCCCAAGGGCGAAGCGCCCCACGGCGCCACCCTGGGGCAGATTCTCCAGTTTCGTGTGGGCGCAGCGAGCACTTTTGCGCCAGATAACAGCTATGACCCGGCCAGTGCCATCCCCTTGCGTCCGCCCCTGATCCGCCTGGTGGACAGCGCCGCCGGCGCGCCGGCAGCGGGTGTCAGCTGTACGGTCAGACGCCAGCTCACTCTCAACGAAGTCGAGGACCCTGAGCCCCTCGACGCCGATGATGTTTCCTATCCCGGGGGGCCGCGTGAGGTGTTGGTTAACAACACAAAGTGGAACGGGAAGCAAATAGTCAACGGCAAAAGGGTGCCCAGAGGGGACTTTACCCAGTTGGGCCCGAACTACCTGAGTGAATTGCCCGAGGAAGGAGCCACCGAATTGTGGGAGATCGTTAACCTGACCGCCGATGCGCATCCCATTCACACCCACCTGACGCAATTCCAGTTGATGAACCGGCAGAACTTTAATATGAACAAATACGAGGCGGTTTATGAGGCCGCGTTCCCCGGCGGGAATTTCCTTCCCGCTTTCGGCCCGCCCAAAGCTTACACTGCCTATGCACCGATCCTGGGTGGCAATCCCGACGTTACACCCTACCTGCAGGGGCCCCCGCGGGCGCCGGATGCCAACGAGGCCGGATGGAAAGATACGATCATGGTCCCTCCCGGCATGGTGACCCGATTTATCGTACGCTATGCCCCCTTCGATACTCCTGTTGGCGCCCCGGATGCTCACTTTGACTTTGATCCCGACTCTGAAATTTCGCCCTACGTGTGGCATTGCCACATCATCGACCACGAGGACAACGAGATGATGCGCCCAATTGAGGTCAAACCAAAGGCTGGCGCCACCAGGACTTACGTTAAAGGAGTGGACTATTGAGGTGGCTGGGTTCCAAACCGAGGAGGCACGAGTTCCCCGTTCTTCCTGCCAGCGGCAAAGAGTCTGGCGGCTGAAAGCTGTGTGCACCTATCGCAGACGTGGCGGTTGAGGGCTCCGCAGAAATTGCAGGAGAGCGGCGTGGGCGCCACACGGCGTTGGGGTTGGTTTGGGGTGATTTGCCGAAAGGACATCGTGCCCGCAGCCGTGGGTGGCAGAGCCAGTCGCTACGGGAGGTGGCAGGCGGTATTATGCCAGCCGTGAGATGGCAGACCTTACCGCCTCTTATGCACTTTGATTTCGTCGTGAACGATAATTGAGAACACGACGAGAACCCACACCGGGAACACTCCTACTCCGGGAATTGCTTCAGCCGCCAGCCCTGGCAAAAGCGCCCACCTTCGGCCGAGAATCAGGAACAGCGCCCCCGCGGTTGAGAGGTCAAGCAGCCACTGAACCGGCAAAGCAATCTCTGTCCAGATGGACAGGAAATCCGAAACGACAGCCACGGCTAAGGCCACGGCAGCTCTTGGCCGGGAGATGCGCCGGACAGGATCGAGCATCCGGTCCGTCGTTACGAGTACAGATTGACTTTCGTTTTCCATCGTCGCCCCCCTGGCCTTTGTAAAGGACACAGGCCCCCACGGCTTGAAACGGATGCAACTCTTTGATGCTAGCAGATAACTGTGGTTTGTGCGGTATTGGATGGTGTTCCGCCTGCCAGGCGGCGAAGGGCTTCGAGGCTGGAGAGCAAGGCGAGACTCCAGCTCAACGTGGAGCAGAATCGAGCCAGGTGGAGAGGCACCTTTGGACAAAGCCTTCGGCCCAGAACTGCAGGCGGGCATTTTTCAGGCACAGATACAAGCTGCGGCCGTTCTCGCTGCAAAGGTAGACCGTCCATGGAGACTCGACATTCCACTTTTGAAGCTGGCGGCACAGCGATTCGTTCTCGGTCGGAGCGAGATTGATGGAGGAAAGGATTTGAAGACCAGGCGTGGGTGTTTCGCCTGCGGAAGTTCCTGCATCATCCGGCAGGGTGTCGCCCATGAACATACATGACGCTTCCGCGCCGGTGAGGGAATGGATCTCGGCCAGCCGGGATAAATGGAGCGTTTCGTCTGCCTGCCCGGGCATAGCGGTGTTGCGCTCCTTTTCCGCACCTTCGGCGGACGGCCTTACCTCCGTGATGTCGGATTCGAGCGCCTCGATGAGCTTTCGCAGGGTATCCACGTTGATGCAGCGAATTCCCGCCTCAAAATCCTCCAGGGTATCTGGGGCAAGTCGAGCAGCCTGTTCCAGGTCCTGTTTTGTCAACCCCTTTGACAGTCGAAGCCGCTGAATTTGTTTCCTGATATGCGTATTGGTCAAGCCGTCAGGCGTTCCAAATAGCCCTGGAGCCTGGGTCGAAATGTTAGATGTTGCCACAGTTCACCCCCTGAAACCGCCCCTTAATCCACAATGGTAGAAAGCTTGTGCCTAGTGTGGACCCAGCGGACCTTCAGGTCAATCCATGAAGTAATTCCAATCAGGCGAGGCAAAACCCTTAAAAAATGGGCAAATAAACCCGTATAAACTGGTTCTCAGGCGAAGCCGGTAGATCATGACCGTAGAGTTCCTTAGGGGATTAGAGGAGCAATGCCGGAAAGGCCGTCTGACCCCGACCCGGATTTCCGTGTTGCAAAATGGAGGCATTTTAAGAAGCGCGGGGGAGAGACTCCATTCAATTGTGCGGTACAAACCATCTTTGGGTATGATGGGGCCGTAGAAGCTCGCCTGAAGTTTCAATAGTCTGAGAAGGAGGACCGGGATGCCAGGGAAAAAGATGACGCGCCGCAACTTCCTGGGGGCAACGGCGATTGGGGGAGTGGGAGGACTTTCATTGTCTGCCACAGCAGTCGCCAAAGCGGATTCGGGATGCAGCCCCCGGGCGGAGGATTGGACAAGCACATCAAATCTGCCGCCGCGGAAGGTGATTGTGGGGACGGTGATGCAGCCCTTCTGGGTCAAGTATCCCGGCCTGGAACGACGCCTGAGTGAGTTGACAGAACTGATCGACCGAATGCAGTCGCAGTCGCAGAAGCGGTATGGCCGCGGCATTGATCTCGCCATCCTGCCGGAAATGGCGGTGACGGGAGAGGTGCGGCCCGGCCGCGACGCGCTGGGCTCATCATTTCCGCTGGAGGGGCCGGTGAAGGAAACTTTTTCGCGCAAGGCCAGGCAATTCCATTGCTATATTGTTGCGCCTCTGTACCTGCTGGAGGACAAGGCAGCGGGGCTTTGCTCAAATGCGGCAGTCCTGTTTGGACGCAACGGCGAGGTGGCGGGCATCTATCGCAAAGTACACCTGGTGGTGGACCAGCGAACGGGCTCGATGGAAGATGGCTCGATGCCAGGGAAAAAAGAGCCGGTCTTTGAGTGCGATTTTGGGAAGCTGGGCATCCAGATCTGCTACGACATGGACTTCAATTCGGGTTGGAGAGAGCTGGCGCGGCAGCGCGTGGACCTTGTGGCTTGGCCCTCTCAGTCGCCGCAGAGGTCGCGGCCCGTCGCTCGAGCGCTGGAAGGCCATTACTATATTGTCTCCAGCACCTGGCGAAATAATGCCTCTGTTTTTGAGCCTACGGGCAAGATCGCCGCTCAGGTCATTGAGCGGCCTGACATGCACCGGGGCGCGGGCGCGCTGCTTGAGAACAACGTCCTGGCGCAGGAAATCGACCTCAGCTACGCCATTCTTCCCTGGAGCGCGAAGCTCGAGAATGGGAAACTGTTTGCCAGAACATACGGAAATAAAGCGGGCTTCCACTATTACGAAGACAATGACTGCGGCATCTTCTGGTCCAATGATCCGCAAACAACAATTCGCCAGATGCTGCAAAGGTTGGGGCTTCGGGAACAGCAGGATGAGTTGCGCGCTGCCCGCGAACGCTATCACGAAGCGGGCGTACCTGGTTACTGAGAGCATGTCGCCAGCCTGACCTGGCCGACGGAAAATATCTTGCGCCGCGAATTGCGAGGCGGCATATTATCTACAAGGCTCCGAAGGGTAGCCGGGGCAAGGGCGCACATCGAAAGGGACGAGGCGAACGCGCCAGTTTCTATGACAATGAACGGCGGTAGAGCTAAACCCCGCAAAGCGGGATTCGCGCGGCTAGGGATTGGTTGGTAAGGAGAGCACGATGGGAAAGATCAGCAATACCTGGGAACTGGTGAAGCAGAGTTTCGATGTTTTGCGCGAAGACGAGGAGCTGATGCTGCTGCCCGTGCTCTCTGCGATTGCCTGCCTGGCCGTCACAGTTTCGCTGCTGGCGGGGAGCGGAGTGTTCTATTATCCGCAAATCAAGGCGGCTATCGCCCAGCACGGAGGCTGGCATCCGAGCAACAATCTGGTGATCGGCGCCATGTTCGTGTTTTACCTGGCCAACTATTTCGTCATCATCTTTTTCAACACGGCGCTGGTAAGCGCGGCCTCGATTCGCCTGGAGGGCGGAGACCCCACCGTTCGCGACGGGCTTCGCGCCGCCTGGAACCGCCTGGGAGTCATTTTCCAGTGGGCTCTGGTGGCGGCCACGGTGGGCATGATCCTGCGGATGATTGAAGGTCGCAGCAGCCTGATCGGTCGGCTGGTGGCAGGCCTGGTGGGTCTGGCCTGGACACTCGGCACATTCTTTGTGATTCCCGTGATCGCTTTTGAAAACGTAGGACCCATTGAGGCACTCCATCGCTCGGCGGAATTGTTCCGCAAAAACTGGGGCGAGCAGGTGGTGGGTACGTTTAGCTTTGGATTGATCTTCGCCCTGCTGGCGCTGCCGGGAATCGCGTTGCCCTTCCTGGGTGGGGCCATTGCCGGAGGCACCGGCGTCACGGTGGGCGCATGCACCATGGTCATTTACTTTATCTTTCTCGCTATCATCAGCGCATCAACCCACGGCATCTTCCTCGCCGCGCTTTACCGCTACGCCACCAAAGGCAAGGTCTCCCCGGGCTTTAACCCCAACAGCTTCAACTCCGCGTGGCAGCCCAAGTCTCGTTTCAGGTACTAGGGAGCAGGAGTCAGAGATTAGTGGTTGCTGCTTTCGGCTAGGCGCCTTTGCAGAGTTATGCGCGGAAATGTGTACACAGCAAGGGTCCCGGTGAAAAGGCTGCCGGTCGCGTCCCATCGAGAGGATGAATGCGGCCGTTACGAAAAAAGGCGCGGGACTCAGGAGATGAGCCCCACGCCAACATTCACCTGGTTTATTGAAGAGACTTTTGGCCATTGCATGACGAGCGGCTGGCCAGGCCGGAAAAGCGCTTGATGAGACCGGCAACGCCCGAGAGAGCGGAACGGCTTCGTCCCGTGGATTGGGCTTGCATCAATTCGGCTGCGTCTATTTCGATAACTTCGCATTCCGCAATGGAAGTGCAAACCTGCTCAGGATCCTGCAGTACGTCAAACTGTGGGCCCGTCCGTCTGCTGTACTGGACGATGAGGTTGCAGCCATGCCGGCCGGCATACTGGATGGCTTCATCCCGGGTCTCCAGACTTTCAATGTACTGAACCTGAAACGGCCATTTAAAGTGATTGCTCTGAAGAAGTTTAATGGTGCTGTTTGAGTTACCCATGTCTCCCTCCCGTCACCTATTGAACCAGTAAATGCTGATGCGGACAATCGCACGAAAGTACTACCACCTTTGGCTCATGGTGGCCTTAAGTTCCATGTGGAATCGCAGGCAAGGACGCGGCGGCAAGCACCTAAAAGCAGGACGGGACAAGCGGGAGTGTGTTTATTTTAAATAAGATATGGACGCATCTACCAGGGGAACGGCTGGCACCCATCAATTCAGACGGTCGAAAACAACCCTGCCTCCGACGACGGTACGAAGCGCCTGGATGTCTTTGATGCTATCGACCGGGCAGGAAAGATAATTCCTGTCGATCACAACCATATCGGCCAGTTTTCCGGGTTCAATGGAGCCTTTCTTTTTCTCGTCAAACGAAAGCCATGCGGCGTTGAGAGTGTACATCCTGAGGGCCTGACGGCGATTGAGGCGCTCGGAGGGATTGATGACGGTACCATCCACCGTTTTGCGTGTGATGGCGATCCACATGCCGAGGAATGGATTATAGGGGTTGGTTGAGGTGTTGGGGTTAAACCCGATCATGTGGTCGGAGCCACCTGCTACCACGACTCCGGCGCGGAAGAGCGAAGCCAGCGGAATGAAGTTGGACATGCGGGCGGGGCCAAAAACGTCTTTGACGGCTGGTCCGTCGAGGTAGATCCACGCCGGCTGACAATCGAATGCGACACCCAGCTCTTTGGCCATCTGGATGGCGTGAGGGTTGGGGAAGTCTCCGTGGGTTACCGTGAAGCGGAGATTACGGATGGGATTCTCGCGGTTGGCCGCCTGATAGGCCTGAAGAAGGAGATCGGTTGAGCCGCCGCCGGTGGTGTGAGCGGTCATCTGCCAGCCAAGTTCGTCCGCCGTCTTGGCCATGGCGACGAGGTTTGCTTCCGGAACGCGAAGCACGCCGCGATATTTCGGATCGTGGTAGCCATAAAGTCCTGTGTTGGGCCCGTAGGGCTTTCGAAGGTAGGCCGTGCCCATGCAGATGCCACCGTCCAGGAAGGTCTTCAGCGTCCCAACGCGATACCAGTCGTCTCCCATGCCGGTGACGAAAGGAATCCTCAGGATTGACTCCCGCACCTGCGCCGGGGTGCCCTGCGCGTTGATAATGTAGGTGACATAACAGCGGGCGGTGAGCTTGCCCTGGCGATGAAGAGCCTGATAGGCGCGAAATCCGGGCGGTCCTTCGGCCCGGTCAATGATGCTGGTGATGCCCACTTCATTGTAGTGGTGCAGCATGGTTCGAAGCGCCCAAAGACGGTCTTGGAGAGTCACGGGCGGTGACACCCGGAGCGGTGCCAGAAGCTCCGGAGCGCCCAGGACGAGTCCGGTGGGCCGGCCCTCCGTGTCCTTAACGATTCGGCCGTCCGTGGGTTGAGGGGTGCTGCCGGAGATGCCAAGTTTTGCGAGCGCTGCTGAATTCAGGACCGCGGCGTAGCCATTATCCACAATCACAGGACGGTCTGCCGCGGCTGCATCCAACTCCCCACGCGTGGGGTAACGACGTTCTTTGAGGCGCGTCACAAAAACGTGCGGGACCAGGATGATCTGCCCCGCCGGCAGCATGGCATCCCGGTGCCGGATATAGGCCTGAATGTCGGCGATCGAGTGCAGCGGCGGCACCTCGCTGTTGCGCTCGCCGAGCGCTGCCATAATGGGATGGCAATGGCTGTCAATGAGGCCGGGCAGGACGCATCGCCCGTGCAAATCCACCCTGGCCGTGGAAGGACCCGCCGTGCGAAGCACCTGCTGATTGGAGCCCACCGTTGCAAAGCGACCTTCGCGAATCGCTACGGCTTCGGCCACTGGATGGGCCGGCCACATGGTGACGATGGCGCCGTTGTAATAGATGGTATCGGGCGGTCGCTGTGAGAATAACGAAGCGGAGAAGAGGAACAGGCCCGCCATACTCAACAAGACGGCGCTGCCTGAAGCACCGATAGGAAGCTGATTCACATTTCCCGGCATTGTGACCTCATCACGAAAAGATGCGCAAGCCCTTGACATATAAAGTCCGCGCCGATGCACCACCATAGCATAACTGTGGAAATGAAAGGTAGCGTGAGGCGATGGGGACGAGTAGGGAAGACTGGAGTCTGGAGGCAGCTTGCTGAAGGCTGAAGGCCGTCCAAACAAAGAGCGTGGACCTCAAAAGTGCAGGCCCACGCCGGAAATCTTCAGTAATTGGCGGCCACCGGTTGGATGGTGGCTGGTGCTGCGTCCTAGTGCTGCGAAATGCTTGCAGCGGCTGCCTCGACTCGCCTGGCGAGTCCGAACATCCCCAGGAAGCCGCGTTTCCTGTGGCCACCGGCCTTCGCTTCCGCAGTGCTTGCCGATTTGAATTGGCCCGACCCAGCTTGCGACGTCCAACGCGAATCAGGGTCGAGCATGACGTCGAACTGCGGGCCGCTTCTCTTTTCGTACTTTACGATCAGATTACAGCCATGCTGGCTGGCAAACCGGATGGCTTCGTCACGGTTGCCGAGTGTTCCCATGTACTGAATCTCGGCTGTCCATTTGAATTCAGAGCTTGTAAGCAGTGCCAGTGTACTATTAGCGTTCCCCATATTTGCCTCCCGAAACATATTGAACCAGTAAATGTAGATACCGGCAATCGGCCGATGGTACTACTACCATCGGCCAACGGCTGCCGGGGGCGTTTAACGCGGTCAGATGAGACGGGAAAGGCATGATATGCAAGCAATTAGTGGAACGCGCAACGGCGCGCTGGCTTTAGCAGCGACGGCATTGAGGTGTGTTTTTGTGTGGTGCACAGGGATCTGGGCGGAGACCGCCGGCAGGGGAAATCAGCTAAGCTGGGAAGAATTGGAATGCTGTGGGGGCGCGACCGCTTCGATGCTGCGGCGAAACGTGCCTTCGAAATCCGCCTGCTGGTAGCGGGCGGCAGCGCGGTGCAGGCGCGGAGCTACTTCCCGCGCATAAAGTTGTGCAACAGCGACTGCAAACCGGTCAGTGAGGCGGATGGCCGTTAAGAGCATGGTTCTCCATGCGCGGCGGCGCATGCCTTGAAAATCGGCCTGGCGGCAACGGCCGAGAGCGTAGCGCAGCTGCTCGGTGAGGCGGATGGCCGTCAAGACCAGGATGCCTTTCGCCTGGCGGCAGGCGCTTTGAAAATCGGCCTGGCGGCACCGCGTGAGAGCATCGCGCAGGCGCGGGACGACTTCGCGGGCGTACAGGACTGAGGTTTCTGCGGCAAGGCGCTTGGCAGCGTCCGTGACGCTCCCCTGCGAGTACCGGCGCCATCCCCGGCGCAGAGCGATTGCAGGACTGGACCACCAGGCGCGGCTGGCTTCAGACCGGCAGAACGGTACGATTTCCCGGTGATGGAAGGCAACGGCGCGGGCGACGATCCGCCTGGCGTGAACGCGAGCGGTAGAAAGGGAAAAGGTTTTTACCTTGCAGCTGGCCGGAATGGGTGAGTGCCAGGAAGGTATGTGGGAGCCAGCGCTGAAGGTTCTGGTCGTTCTCCTCCACGCATGACGCACCGCGCGCTCCAAAGCCTCGCGATTGCGCCTGCTGGCAGTTTGGCGAAGTCGCGGGGCAACTTGACGGACGTACATGCCCGCCACGGCGGCGCCAATGCGACTGGTGAGCTTCCAGATGGCCGAAAGCATTAGGCTGGTCCAGCCCTCGGCATAGGGGTCTACGATAACTTCTTCTGTTTTAAGCAGTTCGAGATCAAGCCCGGAAGTGCAGGCCCCTTCGGGATCATCCAGCACGTCAAACAGAACGCCTCTTCCCTCGCTGCGTTCAACAATCAGGTTGTAACCGTGTTCAAAGGCGCAGCTGAGTGCAGCCTCGCGTGTCCGGAAGGAGTCTATGAATTGAACCCGGGGTTGCCAGCGGAAGCAATCGCTCGGAATCATGGCTATCGGTCTGGCAGCTTCCATCATTTCCTCCTCCCGCTGTAAATTGAACCCCCAAATACCCTTTTGGGCAATGGGCCGATGGTGCTACAACCATCGGCTACAATAAGACAACGCTGCTAGTTTTAATGTTAAGTCACTGTAAAGCCGGTAGTTGATATGGATCTCAACAGATGTGGTCAGAGGTATGTGGCGAAAGAAGCCGAAAATCAGCTGCAAAAGGCGAAAATCGTGGCTAAGCTGATGGAATATAAAGACTCAGGGTGAATTTGCAGTGCTGGAGGTGTTCCATTCCACGGGGGGCTTTCTGTGGAAAGCTTTGCTTGCGAGGCTAGTTTTTGCGCGGGAAGACTTCCGGTGACAATCTTTCGGCTGTGGCCTGGGTTCTTTTACCCTCAGAGCAATGGCCGTCAGAAGGTTGATAGCCTGCCGAGAGAGCCTCAGACTGCGACATCACCTGTCCCGGCCTGTTCCCGAACAAGACATCTTTTCGGCAGTAATAAAAGCCAAACTGCTTCTTGACCCACACGTTGACGTTGCCTCCCGCTGGAGATATTTCCGCAGGTTTCTCTGAAACGAAATTTGACGGTGCCGTGGGAGGTAAAGAGGTATTTGCGGGGCCGGATGACGGTTGGGTCCCGAGGGCTATCTCGCCAGTGGATGCCTGGTTCTCATCACTTCCGGGGCATTTGTGGTAGGAGGGTTCCAACCCATCGGCCAGAGCGTCGGCTTGCTTCATCAACCGTCCCGGCTTGACGCCGAACAGGGCGTCACCCCGGCAATAATAAAAACCAAGCTCCTTTAGTCCCCAAACCTCTACATCTTCGCTCCTTACGGGTGTTCCTGGCTGGTTTTCTGCAACCAAAGTGGGGGCAACGGCCGGCTGGGTATTTGCGCAGTAGGTGCCGCCGACGGGACGGTAGCCCGACGTCAGCGCAACAGACTGCGTCATCATTTCCCCCGGCTTGTTACCGAATAGAGTGCCACCCTGGCAGTAATAAAACCCGGATTGCCTTTTCGTCCATACGCCGACGTTTTCAGCGTCTCTGGGCAGTGAAGGCGTAACCATCTTCCCCGAAAAGGAGAACATTTGGGCCAGCGTGGGGAGTCCCTTGGTCTCAGTGAGCCAGACACGGATGGGGGATAAAGACAGCACGAGGTACCCTATGAGCAACACGATACATGCAGGAACCAGGGGATTTGAGGTTATCGGGGAATGGGTTGACGGAGACGGCTTATAGCGGCCATCTTGGGAACCGCCGGATAGCTTGACGGACTTCCCGTCAGCCAGGCTGAAAATGAATTTCGTCGCCAGACTCAGCGGTTTTTCAACGATTTCGAGTAACTGTCTGGGGTGAAGCTCCATTTTACGCTTCCTCTATTCGCAAAAACAGCTGCTGGGCGTACCTCCCGCCCAATTTGGCTTTTCTGCTGCCCAAATCTTCCGAATCTGGGTAAGCCGCTCTAATGACTTCCAGCCGGAAGCATGGCCCAAATCTGAACTTGCTGCAGAGGAGATTGGTTCCTTCGCTACACCTACCGCTTTCCATTCAGCCATCCATAACCGTTGGAATGGCCGTCCTGAGTTCCCCCGCCATTGCCGCCCCCTCCGCCAGCGTTTCCGCCCCCGGAGGCACTCCCATGCCAGCCGTTATTGCCGTGGCCACCGCTGTTGCCGTGGCCACCGCTGTTGCCATGGCCATTGCCGTTACCGTGCCCTCTGCCGTTCCCTCCGCCGTTACCGCTTCCTCCACCGCTATTAGTTCCGCCACCTGATGCAGATTCAGCGGGTGATCCGGGTCCTCCATTTGAACCGGAACCTCCGGTCGATGCGGGCTGGCCGGCTGCACCAGTTGCGCCAGGGTCCGTTGCCGATGGGTGTCCCGAAATGCTGCCCATAGCGGATGATGCATTCGTATAGCTGTGTTGCACGGTGACTTCCATGACCTGAAGGACCGCAATAACCACCACGCATATCAAAACAAACATCAAAGCGTATTCTGTCGAGTCCTGGCCTTCGTCTCCCTTCCACGACCTCGTTAAGAACTTCCTCATGCACCCCTCCTTTGTGTTCCCGGCCTTCGCGGACGACAATTGCCTGCTGGTTCAGGTTTTTAAGGCTGCAGGGAGAGTGTTGGAACACGTTACTTAACTTAAGAAGTGCGGCTATCTTATGGTCTTTTCATGTCTGCTGAAGTGCTGCGAATGGGCTTGCGGCCGGTGCGCTTCATTAGCTGAGAAATCATTTCCGCAGTCTCTTCAGAACATTCGAAACGGCCTTGCTGCTTGACCGTGACCTCTAGCTACTCTTCCTGTGTCGAACAGCTCTGCATCTGCCCCCCAGACAGCATCTGACTTTCCTAAGTTAAGGGCTGTGCCGCGCATTCTCAATTGGGCGATTACAGCAATGTTTAGAATGATTTGCCCGGTGGCTTTTGAGTGATAGTCGCAGGAGGATAAGGTAATCCCCGATGCCCTGTGATGAAGGTTTGCGTATTCAGCGTCAAGACGTGCACATTGAGTGCACTAAATTGCAACTGCTGTCGACGGCTTCCTGTAGAGACACCAATTTTTCAGGTCAGAGGGTTTTCTGATCCGCTCGCCACAGAAATACGGAAAACCTCGGCCCCTGAAGGTTTGCCACGGGCTGTGTAAATCCCGACGAAATGTGAAAGAGAATTCAGAGTGGTAGCACGCACTGGTATCCGGGGGCGGCAAGTGGGTGTGGAAGCCCTGCGGCCATTTCCGAGGTCCCGGGAACTCAGACGTGATGAAGTCGGTCGTGGGCACTCTGGTGCCCCACGACCTGTTGGGATTTTCCATTGATAGGCCAATGCTGGGGTGGTACTCTCGCACCAGCAACGGCGCGCCCGAAGGTCACTGGAAACGGAATCCTAAAACGAATTAACTTCCCACAGGGGAAACGCTTGTGGGTCTGTTTCTCGTGCGCTCTTGGCCGCTGGCGCTCAGACAAACCGAAGGATCGGGTTTCAGATGTGGTTGCAGGCAGCCTGTTGGGCGAACGCGACAACTGACGGTTTGAAGGTTGTGGTGATGAGGAAGGCATGTACGATGCGCTGATAGTTGGAGCACGTTGTGCAGGGGCAGCCCTGGCGACCTTCCTGGCTCGGAACGGGGCTTCCGTGATTGTGTTGGAAGCGGACAGGCTGGGTACCGACCAGGTGATTTCAACTCACACCATTCACCCGCCGGGCATGGACGTGCTGGACGAGTTGGGAGTGGGGGAATGGGTTCGCAAAGGCTCTTCACCAGTCCGGTTGATCCGGTTTCAGGTTGACGGCGCTTACGCGGACATCCAGCCGCCGCCCGACCGCGTGGAATGCTGTCCGCGAAGATACCGCCTGGACAGCCTGCTGCAGCAGGCCGCGATCGCTGCGGGAGCCAAACTCAGTGAGCGGACGCGTGTGACGGGTTTGCTGCGGGACGGTGGCCGCGTGGTGGGTGTGCGAGCAGAACATGGCGGAAGCGAAATCGAGGTGCGGGCGAGGATTATGGTGGGAGCCGACGGGCGACGCTCCACAGTGGCCAGGCTGGTTGGGGCGGAGGAGTACCTGGGTTATGACAGCCCGCGCGCGGTTTATTGGGCCTACTGGGAGCCGCCGAAAGCCTGGGATACTCCTGCCTATCCGTACGACTATCTCTTGCAATTTTCCGGCACGGACCGGCGTTTCATTTTCAGCACCGATAACGGCCAACTCCTGATTTCCACCAATCCTCTTATCGATGTTGCCTGGCGATGGAGAGAGAATGTGGAGGCTCATTATGTGGACGATCTTCGGTCGGACCCGAATTTCGAGCCGCTGGTGACCGAGGGCCGGATGGCCAGCAAGGTAATCGGCACGGTGAGCGAGAGATTCTTCTACCGGAGGGCGGCGGGGCCCGGATGGGCTCTGGCGGGTGACGCCGGCCACCACAAGGACCCCATCCTCGGCTGGGGCATCTCAGAGGCGCTGTGGCAGGCAAAACAACTGGCGGAAGCCATACAGGTAGGAGGGGCTGGGGCCCTCAATCGCTACTGGCGCCTGCGCGATGTAGACACCGTCCCGCGCTTCCGTCTCGGCGAGGAAAGGGCCTCGCCGCGGCCCCTCTCCGCAGTCTTTCCCATCGTATTGAACAAGGCCCGGAGCATGCCGGGCCTGCGACAGCAGTTGTTCAGCGAGACGGAATACCACGTGAACCCGTATGCGCTGCTGCCCCCGGCCAAAGTCGCGCGCTGGACCTTGGCGGCGGCGCTCCGTGGACGGCCGCGCCTGGTGCTGGACTTCCTGAATCAGGGCAGACGCGCGGCGGCTGTGCAGGCCGAGTTGGATGATCGCCGGAAGCTGCTGGACGCAGTTGCTCCAGTTTGATGTATTGCGAGTAGGGGCAAGCAGGCGTACGCTCTCAAGGTGATCCCGTGAACAGCGCACACTGACCGCAGCTACGTTGCCTGAGTGGAGGGCGAATTTCAAGACCTGCGGGTTGAAGGAGAAACAAAAGTGGGATATTCCCGTCGCGACATTCTGAAGACAGGCCTGGCTGCCTCTGCGGCCATGCTGGCGCCGTCGTGCTTGTCCGCCTCCATCGCCGATGTGTCGCCGTCTGCGATTGCACGGATTCGTGAGCGCTATGTTGCGTCATTGCTGCCCAATTCTCCAAAACAGGTCCAAGAGTTGAAGGAACTGGCCGAACGCTATTCGGGAAAACTAAGGCCCGATGGCAGCTGGTCTGACGTTGATTACGAAAGCGAGGCCCAGTCCAACTGGGGGGCTGCCGAGCATCTGACCCGAACCCAGTTGATGGCCAGGGCCGCTGTACTGGACCGCAAGACCGGCCATCCGGCCAGGGCGCTCGACACAAAAGTGCTGCGTGCGCTGAATTATTGGACCCTCCATGATTACCAGAACCCGAATTGGTGGTGGAATCAGATCGGCGTGCCCCGGCTGGCAGGGGACATCTCTATGCTGATGCAACCACAGCTTTCCAGAAAGCAGCTTTCAAGAGTGGTCGAGATTATGAAACGCAGTGACTGGGAGAAAGGTCACTGGACGGGCGCGAACCTGACGTGGGGAGTGGCGATTCAGATCGTGCGTGGCTGCCTGGAAGAGAACGTCGCCACCGTGGACGAAGGGTACCGCAGAATGTATGGGGAAATCAGGATCGTGAGTCCTACGGAAGAAGGGATTCAGCAGGACTATTCATTCCACCAGCACGGCGCCCAGCTCTATAGCGGCGGGTACGGCCTGGACTACGCCATCGACGTGGGGCGTTTCGTTGCGTTCGCCTGGGGAACGGGTTTTCAGATTCCCGCGAACCGGATGGCGATCCTGAATTCCTATCTGCTGGACGGCGAACAATGGCTGGTGCGGGGTGACGTCATCGACTACAGCACAGTAGGGCGGGAGATTACACGGAAGGGAAAGGTGGTGGTGCCAGACCTCTCCACGGGAAGCAGGAATTCCGTTCCAAGCCCGGGTGAAAGCCTGCCCGGGATTGTGGCCTTGCTCGCTCGGTTGCCGGTTCCACGGAAGAAGGAGCTAAGGGCCTTTTCCGCGCGCTTGCAGCAGCGCAAAGATGCGCCGGCGTTTACCGGCAATAAACAGTTCTGGTGCTCTGATTTTATGGCCCATCGGCGGAAGGGTTTTTACACCTCTGTGAAGATGTTGTCGAACCGGATGTTGAATGGCGAAGAGGTAAACCACGAAGGGAAAAAATCCGAACACCTTTCTGATGGCGTCAACCTGCTCTACATGACGGGCGATGAGTACAAAAACATTTTCCCGGTCTGGGACTGGACCAAGCTTCCCGGCACGACTGCCATCCAGGGCACGCTGGAGATTGGCGGCGAAAATCCCATCCATGCGCGGGGGATGACAGCCTTTGCGGGCGGCGTTACAGATGGGGAATACGGCATGGCGGCCATGGACCTTGCCCGTGGCAAGCTGACCGCAAAGAAATCCTGGTTCTTTTTTGACGACGGTTATCTGTGCCTTGGAGCGGGTATCCGTCTTGCGGATGACACTGTGCACAGTGTTGCGACGGACGTGAACCAGACTCTGCTTGCCGGCGACGTTCTGATAAGCCAATCCCACCAGCCGCTTGCTGAAGGCAAGCATTCTTACCCGGCAGGGAAAATTGCGTGGGTTTATCACGATGGGGTTGGGTACATCGTGGGAGCGGGCAATTCTGTCTCTTTATCGGTTGGCCCGCAGAGCGGAACGTGGCGCGAGATCGGTACGGGCTCCAGCAAGCCCGTCACGCTCCGTGTATTTAATCTATGGATTGATCACGGGTATGCGCCACGTGCCGGAAGCTATCAATATTGTGTTCTGCCAGGGGCATCGGTGAAGCAGGTGGAAGCCCGTGCCAGCAACCCGGTCATACATGTGCTTTCCAACCAGGAAGACACTCAGGCGGTATGGCATAGGCGGCTCAAGATCGTAATGGCGGCATTTCGCAAACCGGGGTCGCTGACAACTCCAATCGGCAGAATTAAGGTTGGCCATTCATGCCTGTTGCTGGCAAGGAAGGTTGCGGGTGGGTGGAAGATCACTGCCTCAAATCCTGAAAACCAACCCTTGATGCTTCAGGTTGAAGTTGATGGCCGAAAAAACGCAATCGACTTGCCCGGCGGCAATTTCGCCGGCTCAAGCGTGGCTTCCACTTTGCCTGCTGCCTGAGCTGGCCCAGTGGCTTAACCTCACGTCCCGCTATTTCTCTGACGTCCCTGCCAGGGAATTCAGAATGGGGTCGCTTCGCAAGATTTCTTACGTTACAATGCCAGCATTATTGCCTCCCGGGGAACACACGCAAGTGAATCATGACTGCTGATCAGGATTTTGTGGTCGGACTGTATGAGGATGATCAAGAAGCTTATCTGGCTGCTGGTGGCAGGGCTGGGAGCGCTGGCCTTTGGCATGATCGCCACGTCGCGAGGCGAGCCACTCAACGCCGTATGGCTGGTGGCTGCGGCGGCGTGCATTTTTGTGCTGGGCTACCGCTTTTACAGCCGATTCATTGCCTATCGCGTCCTCGAACTCGATGCCAGGCGAGCTACTCCCGCTGAACGCAAGGATGACGGCCGCGACTTTACGCCCACCAACAAATGGGTGGTATTCGGACACCACTTTGCCGCGATTGCCGGTCCTGGGCCGCTTGTAGGTCCAATCCTGGCTGCGCAGTTCGGCTATCTGCCGGGAACGCTCTGGATACTGATCGGAGGAGTGCTGGGCGGGGCCGTCCAGGACTTTGTTACTCTGTTCTGCTCCATCCGGCGCGACGGAAAATCGCTGGGCCAGATGGCCAAGGAAGAAATCAGCTCCACGGCGGGCTGGACCGCGCTTTTCGGCGTGCTTCTCATCATGATCATCCTGATCGCTGTGATTGCGCTGGTGGTGGTGAACGCACTGAAGGGCAGCCCCTGGGGGCTTTTCACCATTGCCGCTACCATCCCCATCGCTTTCCTGATGGCCATTCATCTCCGGTATTTACGGCCTGGGCGGATTCTGGAGGGTTCTTTCATCGGGGTCGTCCTGGTTATTGCGGCGGTGGTGGGCGGGCGTTACGTGGCGGAGTCGGCCACATTTTCGCACTGGTTCAATTACAGCGGCCCGGCGCTGGCCTGGATGATTATTGTCTACGGGCTTGCTGCTTCCATCCTGCCGGTGTGGCTGCTGCTGGCGCCGCGTGATTATCTTTCAACTTTTGTGAAGCTGGGAACGATTCTGGCGCTGGCCGTCGGGATTCTGGCCGCGCGGCCGATGATGCACCTGCCTGCCATCACTCGCTTCGCGGATGGGACTGGTCCGATCTTTGCCGGGAAGATTTTCCCTTTCTGCTTTATCACCATTGCCTGCGGCGCCATCTCGGGATTTCATTCGCTGATTTCCAGTGGTACAACGCCCAAGCTCATCACCAGGGAAACCCATGCGCGCATGATAGGCTACGGCAGCATGCTGATGGAGTCGTTTGTGGGCATCATGGCGATTGTGGCTGCCGGCGTGCTGCAGCCCGGCGTCTATTTTGCCGTCAACAGCCCGGCCGGAGTTGTGGGAGAGACGGCCAGCAAGGCTGTAGCCACCATATCCGGCTGGGGCTTTCCTGTGACCCAGGCCGCCATGGCGGACCTCGCTTCCAAGGTGGGTGAGATCACGCTTTTCAACCGCACCGGCGGCGCGCCTTCGCTGGCGGTGGGGATGGCGCACATTTTTTCAAACGTGTTGGGAGGAACGGAAGTGATGGCCTTTTGGTACCACTTTGCCATCATGTTTGAGGCGCTGTTTATTCTGACGGTGCTCGACGCCGGCACGCGCGTGGGGCGCTTTATGCTGCAGGACCTGCT
>Ga0102953_1000665_pt1 | contig 23325 bp, 23 predicted proteins | sample SalPon2A_C_D2_MG_FD_78509 | JGI IMG/M metagenome (GOLD analysis project Ga0102953, IMG submission 78509) | Soil microbial communities from South San Francisco under conditions of wetland restoration - Salt Pond MetaG R2A_C_D2_MG | ecosystem: Environmental > Terrestrial > Soil > Wetlands | place... | reverse complement strand
GTTTTCTTCACCGGCACCGACCAGCATCTGGGGCCCGCTCCTTGGAAGCTTCTTAAGCAGTGCTATCGAGTTTTTGTAGGAACAGTGCTCACTCCACATCACAGAGTAGACACCAAGCTCCGTGTAATTAGGTGTTCTGCCCAGTATCGAACAGATTTTTTCAAATTCCTCTTCGGTCAGGCCATGTTCAAGAGCCAGTTCCAGTGTTACTTCCGGTTCGTTTGTTACGGTTTGCGCCATGTCTTAGAAATTAGTGTGATTATAAAATCCCGACAGAAAATACGAAAACCCACCGGTTGGATTAAAACTTAGTTAAAATAATTCTGTGATCGCTTGTTTAACCACAGTGTGTGGTACCGGCGAGGACGCCAGTACCGGCCCGGGTGTAAGTTAGACGCAACACCACATCCGATGCTGGTTCAAGCGTCCTCGCTTGAACCACACACTAGCCGATAAGCCATTCAACCAACTTCCCAAAATCCTCAAACACAAAATCAGCCTCGTTGGTTTGGGTGGGAATGCCATTGGGGGTGTACCAGGCCGTTTTCCAGCCATATGAAGAGCCGCCGCGTATATCGGAAGTCAGGGAGTCGCCGACGTAGAGGATTTGTTCGGGTTTCAATCCGGTTCGCCGGGTTGCATGGGCAAAAATTTCGGGCTGTGGCTTCATATAACCCACTTCTTCAGAGATGACCAGTTCCTTCGCCATTTCATAGAATCCGAAACGCTTGAATTTCTTTTGCTGCAATTCCAGGAAACCGTTGGTCAGTATGCCCGTCGGATATTTCTTCCGGATTAATTCATAACCGGTTTTTGCTCCATCAATCCACTGCCAGTAATCCTCGTAACGATTGATATAAAACCGGGCGACCGGCTCCCACCCGCTTGTATCCAGACCCAGAGCTGCCAGAGTGTCTTCAAACCGGTGTCTTTGTAAATACGCGCGTTCAATCTCGTGTTTCCCGTATTTATCCCATAGATCAACATTTACTTCATGATACGTATCCAGCCATTTTTCAAGGGGGATATCATGAAGGAAACTAAAATGTTCATACGTTTCAGCCTGTGCCGCACGTTCAGCACTTGTATGATCGAGGAGTGTATTATCCAGATCGAAATAGATAAATGAAGGGTTTTTAATGGCAGCCATGAGATGCGTTTTGTTTCATTTTGGATCTAAAAATACGACACACCCGTAACCTAACCAATTGCAACCCGTAGTAATATCATTAGAACCCAATTGATTTTCTAATCACCGGCTATGAAGATTTCCTTCATTTCTTATATTGAGTCTCTTATAAAACTAATCTGTGCACTATGATCAAGAAACTTATACCTGTTGGTATCATTGTTATTCTTTTTTTATGGGGAGTCAGCGTTAACAACAATTTGGTTGATCTCCAGGAAGGCGTCCGCTCGCAGTGGTCGCAGGTGGAAAACCAATATCAGCGCCGTTCGGATTTGATACCGAACCTGGTAAATACCGTAAAAGGCGCAGCAAATTTCGAAAAAGAAACCCTGACGGCTGTTACTGAGGCCCGCAGCAAAGCTACTTCCATCAACATCAAAGCGAGTGATCTGACCAATCAACAAGCTCTTGCCAATTTTGAGCAGGCTCAAAACCGGCTGAGCGGTGCCCTTTCACGACTTTTGGTCACCGTTGAACGATATCCCGATCTGAAGGCTAATCAGAACTTCCGGGATCTGCAGGTTCAGCTGGAAGGAACCGAGAACCGGATTTCAGTTGAGAGGAAACGGTTTAATGATGAAGCCCAAAAGTATAACATAGCCATCCGGCGCTTCCCGGGCAGCCTGATAGCAGGCATCCTCGGATTTCACAAAATGGCTTACTTCCAGGCACAGCAAGGAGCAGCGCAGGCACCCAAAGTTCAATTCTAGGCAATCCACATGAGCGAACCGCAAGTCCACCACCTCTTGTCGAAAGATGATGAGTCTTTGATCATTGAGGCCATCAAGTCGGCCGAACACCGCACGTCGGGTGAGATTCGGGTGCACATAGAAGACGAGTGTGAAACGGAAGCTCTCGATCGGGCACAGGCTGTGTTTGCGGAACTGAAGATGCACAAGACAAAACTGCGAAACGGAGTACTGATTTATGTGGCCATTGACAATCGCAAGCTGGCTATCTTCGGCGACACGGCCATCCACGACCAGGTCGGACAGGACTTTTGGAATGATGTACGCGATCAAATGATCCGGGAGTTCAGGAAAGGGAAATATGCTCAGGGAATCGCTCAGGGGGTTAAAATGGCAGGAGAAAAGCTGCGCACCCACTTCCCCTGGCAAAGTGACGACAAAAACGAATTAAGTGATGAAATTAGCTACAAGAACGAGTCGGATTAGTTTCTGGCTCTTTCTGGTCTTACTCTGTTTAATCTTACCTGCCAGCGTGTTACACGCCCAGGATTTCCCCAAAAAGCCGGTTGGTTTTGTCAATGACTTTGCTCACATGCTAAGTCCGGGTGAAGTACGTGCACTGGACCAGAAACTGAGCAACTATCGCGACAGCACCTCCAACGAACTGGCAATCATAACGGTACCCAGTCTCCAGGGTTATCCTATCGATGATTTCTCACTGAAGGTGATGGATACCTGGAGCGTCGGCCAGCATGATAAGCGTAACGGCATTCTTATCTTTATTGCACGTGATGATCATAAAATGCGCATCGAAGTCGGTTACGGGCTTGAAGGTGCCCTGCCGGATATCCTGGCCGGGCGTATTATTCGTGACGTCATGCAGCCTGCCTTTCGAAGAGGAAATTACTATCAGGGCCTGAATCAGGCGACTACCGCCATAATGCAGTATATCGCAGGAACTTATAAAGCCCAACCCAAGAAAAAAACGGGGCAGCCTATTTCCAGGGCGTTTCCATTACTTTTGTTGGCATCGGTCGTTATCTATTTTCTGGTAATCCGGCGTGACGGTCCCCGTAATCCAGGCGGCAACTCCGGGAGCGGTGGCGGTCGGCGGAGGCGCACATACGGATCCTCCGGATTTATTTTCCTTCCCGGGGGGGGCGGCTTCGGCGGTGGCTGGGGCGGCGGTTCCGGAGGTGGTGGCTTTGGTGGCGGAGGTTTTGGCGGCTTCGGCGGTGGCGGAGGTTTTGCCGGCGGAGGCGGTGGCGCCAGCGGCGGTTGGTAATTACATGGTGTATGTCTGCAACTAATAAATAACTCTCATGAGCAATAATCGTTTTTTTTCAATCACTACAGTTGTTCTTCTGTCCCTGCTGGCGGCAACTTTTTGGATTACGCCCAAAGCTACCTCGCAAAGAGAGGCTCCCATGAAGACGATATCCAGAAAGAAATGGGATATCCTGCTAAAAGGCGGCCATCCTATCGGGCCCAAAGACGCCCCGATAACGTTAGTCGAGTTCAGCGACTTTCAGTGCCCCTATTGCGGGATGTTTGAAAAGGTCCTGGAAAAATACCGGCATGATCATCCCGGACAGATTCGGGTCATCATGTATAATTATCCGCTTCGCCAACACCCCCAGGCAGTGACCGCTGCTGAAGCAGCCGAGTGCGTCGCTAAAATGGGAAACTATGCGCGATTCCATAACCTTTTATTTAAAAACCAAAGAATCTTTCCCTCTCAGCCATTTGACAGCCTTGCTCAGCTGGCTGGTGTCAAAGATCTTACAGCCCTGCATGGATGTATGCAGGACAGCACAACCATAATGGCTATCAGACATCAAATTGAATTGGGTAACAGTGTCGATTTGTTTCAGACACCGACAATCATTATTAACCGGAATTATTACTCCGGTACCCTATCCTACAAAGAACTGCAAGCTGCCGTTCAACTGGCTCTGAAGTCGAAATAAAATGCTTATCACGACACATTCTTCAGGCTCCTTCGTTAATCGATGGAGCCTTTTTTGTTTTTCAAATGATGGAATCCCCTCAAAACACAGATCGGCATCTGGTCATTTATATACGTAAACGATACATCTGTTTACGTAATATGAAAATGGGAACGGTTATAAAACTCAATACCTTTTAGTTGGGTGTGGCACAAAAACTTGTGCTTCGTAAAGACTAAATTACAATCAACAATTTTCAAAAATCAGAACAGGATTCAATCGATAATGACACGAAGTGAATTTGTAAAACGTCTGATTCTTGCCATTGGCATCTTCTTCGCCGTGTTGCTTATGATCTATGCCTTTCAGATCCTTCTTCTGATTTTTGCCGGTTGCCTGCTCGCTGTTTTCCTGACGGGACTCGCCGGTTTTCTTGAAAAGCATCTAAAGCTTCCGGAGGAGTTGAGCCTTATACTGGTCATCATTCTGATTATTCTTCTGATTGGATCAGGCACATGGTTCTTTGGTCAGGAAATAGCCACCCAGGTTGACAAATTCGGAGAAAGCCTGAGACAGGCCTACAATGCTTTTATCGCTCAGGTTCAGCAAACCACGTGGGGTTCGCAATTGATAAAGCAGGCAACAACCGGCGTCAGTGATTCCAGTGGATTTAAACTTCTTTCGAAAGTATCCGACATTTTCACGACAACCGTCGGAACCCTGTTCGACTTTTTTGTAATCGTCTTTCTTGGACTCTTTCTCGCATTCGAACACCGTATGTACACCAAAGGATTCAGGGGCATCTTTCCGGAAAGGCACAGGGAAAAAGTAACCGAGCTGTTCTCACACGTAAGCCGTGTATTGAGATGGTGGATGTTTGGTCAGTTCATGTATATGCTCGCCATTGGTGTACTGTCGACCCTCGGGTTGTGGATTATGCGTGTCCCGCTGGCCCTCTCGCTCGGTATTTTTGCGATGCTTTTATCGTTCATCCCCTATCTTGGGACTATCCTCTCGGCAGTGCCGGCTATGCTCATTGCTCTCACCATCAGTAACCAGATGGCACTCTATGTACTCATCCTGTATGTGATCATCCACATGATCGACGCTTACCTGCTTGCTCCGCTGATTCAGCTTGAGGCGATATCATTGCCACCGGCGTTAACGATATCCGCACAGATTCTTCTGGCCTATCTGGCTGGCGGTCTCGGGTTGCTGCTTGCCACACCACTGACAGCCGTGGTCATCGTCCTCGTTCAGGTGCTCTATATCCGTAATGTCCTGGGTGAAAATGTCATTTTGATCGGCCAGCACCATCCTGATGAGCAGGTGTAATACGGACTAATTTTTGGAAGTAAAAAATGACCGTGGACGCCCGGGCTCGTGCTAACGTTGGGGCTTATCCTGTTTGTACAGCTCACGGACGTCCAAACGGTCAATATTGAGTTTATCAGCTCTTTTGCAGGATTCTTAATAGAGAAGTATCACAGAACTTATGGCCGTTGCAATATTGTAACCATGCTGTTGTGAAGAGGGAACGGTCATTGCACTGACATCGAGTTTGAAATTCCGGAATTCCAGCCCGGTTCCAATTCCAAAACTGTCACTTGTCTTCCCTCCAAACCGATATCCGGCTCTGAGTGGTAGAAATGGGAACGGATAAAACTCGGCACCAACTGACACATACGGACGATCCGAATTCATCCCATATGAATTATAGCCCCTGCCGGCATCAACCATCAACCCAAGCCTATGTAAATTCAGGTACGCCCCGAAGTGAATGGCTGTCGGTAATTTGGCAGTTATGGCAGAGTTACTAACCGGTTTATAAGCCCCATAAACATCCGACGCCAGACTGTCTTTGATTACGTAGTTCGTATAATTCGTAAAACTGCTGTCGTAATTGGCATTAATGTAATTGTAATCAGGCTGAAAACCGCTCCAGTGAAAGGTGCCGGCAGCCCGAAAGGTTGCCGGGTTTTGTGTGAAACGGACCGCACCGATATCCGTGACAGCGGCCGACAAGACCAGGCTTTTCTCCGGAACAGCATGTTTTCCTGAATTAAACTCACCATCAAATGAGATCAGGTACGTTGCGCCGATGTCCAGCCCATATCCTGCCCCTTTTGATATTCCTCCTCCCCCGAAAGGCCGAAACCGGATATCTGACAGATGTGGTTGCATTGTCGGATCTATCCGTTCCCGGTAGAATCGGTTCAATTCATTCGTCATGGAACCGACCGTTTCCAGCGTGTAATCAAATTTGTGCACAAGCGAGGAGTCCGTCAATTGCAAAGTTGATTGGAAGTTACCTTCGGAATAGGCCAGTCCGCGAATAATTTGTACTGTGGCACCAACCCATAGTTGTTGGTTATCCGGAATCAATCCCATAAATCGGAATCGGTGTGATAGTCCAAGAGCCAATTCCGCTGTCGACATCATGCGTTGATCCATGTTTACAGGCGTGGGCTGGCTGAAGTACTGGGAATCAAGTCCACGCAGCATGAACTGGGCCATTCCCTGGTTAATTCCGACATGACCAAGCGTTCGGAAGCGTAATGAAGCGCCCGCAACCGTATTTTCCCCAAACTTGAATACAGCAGCAACAGGCACTACCTCACCATCCACACCCATATTGTGCATCTTATCCGGTGAGCTGCCAAACCACTGTTGGACTATTGAATTTACTTCATTCGGACTGATGCTGTTCCCTGTGGTAAAATACCGGTTATACACGGCTATGTTTGCCAGCGAACCGCCCGCATTTAGTGAAAGATCTCCCGGCAGGCCGATCATAATTTGTTTCCCACCCCGGAAGAAGCCCAGATTGGCCGGATTAATAAACAGGGATCGGTACCCGGCTACATATGCCGTTCCACCACTGCCAAGTGCCATACTTCGGGCCGAACTGAACAAGTTCTGGGCCTGAGCGGCAATGCTCACCAAAACGGTCATTGCAACCAATGACGGGAGCCGTAGCCAATGTAAAAATGCTTTTATCATCTCAGTTCCCTTTGTTATTTACATTGGATTGAATAGAGAAGTCGCCCGACATGGTCAGCCGGATGTAATCGGTCGCCTGTATTCGCACCGGTTTATCATTTGTTGTCTGCAACGATGCCCGGACCACCATAAACCGGGTCTGGTTCAGCGTGTTAATCTGATCCTTCGTTAATTGAATCTGCATGACGCCCCGTGCCGGATAAGAGGAAAACAAAGTTGTTGAATCAACCTGTGCTGCATCAAGTATTGCTTTTGGATAACCTGCCGCCGTATCCGGTATACTCGTTGACAGAGGCTGATGAAACTCATTCAGCATCCGGAAGCTCATTTGGGCAGACAGAGGCAATTTATTTACATAGTAGATTTTGAGCTCTCCATTACTGATGTTTGAGTTGCTTTGTTGCGATGGGAGACTCGAAAAATCGACAGATATCGTATCCGTATAGGTAGCCGGCCGGTTGGGAGTTGCAATTTCCAGTGGGATATCAACACCGATAGCCGTATCAAAATAAATATCGGTTCCGTTGTCTGTCAGGGCAGGGTTATTAAATTCTGCTTTCCCGACAAACCGGACTTCCGTTGGAAGATTTGCTATAAAATCACCGATATTCGAGTTAGACTGATCGAAAGTGACCGCTCCTTCAAGCGTATCGCCCGACATTCCTTGCTGCTGAATTGGAAATTTCGTTATCTGTGATTTTGGAAGCGCCTGACTGTGTGACCAGAGTCCCGTTATATTGGTGGTATCAATGGCGTATGCAGATCCCGCAACGGGTTGCAAGTAGGTCTCATTATTGTGTGCATTAACACCGACGACACCCGCAAAGACGTCATTGCCCGGGGACAGGTTTGTTTTGTAATAGAGGCTCATGGAGGCGTTGAGAATCGAGAATGATCCAACCCTCTGTGATAAATAGTTCAGATCCTTTATTTCACTTATTTTTGCCTCAAGATCATCAAAGAGATCCAAAGTATCTGTTCCGTTTGAGGGATCATCATAACCAAGGTTTACCATTAATCCTTTTGGATAGATATATCCGGGGGGTAACTTGGGCAATCCCTGCACTTGCATGACCTTGGCGTAATCAGTCATCGCGGTTAAACGGACGACTCCGCTGCCATTTATATTGAAAATATGCAAAAAGCCGGCACGGCTTGTGTCCACCAGGGCATTGGCTCCGCCAAGAAATGGCAGTTGTTTGGTCAGCAAAGGTACCTGGACACTATGATCGATTGAAAAATTCGGTTTGGAAGGAATTTCACATCCCGCCAAAGTCATACACATAGATATGACCAGGCACCCGATGAGGTGTTTCTTATTATTTTTCTGGTACACAGCAACTAATTGGAGGTTAACAATCAACAGATCGACCCGTTAAACAATCCAAACCCCAAACACGATATAAACTGAACAACTATTATTAATGGAGAGTAGTGGATTGCCAAACTTGCATCTATTATCGTATGCAAATGCTGTTTTATTAATCTCTAAATTCCATTTTTCAGACCACCAGTCACAAGGCCTGAAACACAAACATTATGATTTCAATGAAGTATGCTCTAACTTTGTCACTATTCAATTGCTGATGCAATATTCCTATTATATGATCTCATTCAACGATACCGATCTTCAAATCATAACTATTGAAAATGATCTTGAGGATTCTACAAACCTCTATCTGCTTCTACATGCAGATGCGAGGGAGAATCTTGAAACAGAGAAACTTCTTGATGAACTCAGTGATCTGGAAACATCCGATAAAGATGAAGATCAGAAAGATGACGATTATGAAGAACTTCTGGAACGAATGGGCATCATAGAGATATTTGATCAGGATGAGATTGAAAATCTTACCGAAGAAGGATTGATTGATCCCGAAGACCTTCATTATTCAATTTATCAGATTGTTTCTGAGGAGATGGATCAATGATTCTGAACTGACGTTTCACTACAGACTAGTCCCGTGTATTATTACCCAAGAGACATAACTCCCGACAAAGTAAATCAATTGCCTCTAATCAGGTACGAAGGCAAAATCCATGTTATCGAGAACCCTGAAGACGAGCGGAGATGCCTTGACAAGCTTCAAAGCGAGTCTCTGCTCGGTTTTGATACTGAAACCAGACCAACTTACCGGTCGGGTGTTTTTTACCCGCCGGCTTTGGTCCAGCTCGCCGCCTCTGATGCTGTTTATCTTATCAGGCTGACCAATCATAAATTCGAAGCACTGCTTACCACATTGCTGGAAAGTAAAAAAATTGTGAAGGCCGGTGTAGCTGTGCGTGATGATGTCAGCGATCTGCAGGGGCTGGTTAGGTTCAATCCTCAAAATTTTGTTGACCTTTCCAGCATTGCGGAAAAATACAGCATAAAAAAGAAAGGCTTGCGTAACCTGGCCGCTTTATTTCTTGAACGCCGTGTTTCAAAAAACGGCAGGCTGTCACCCTGGCATCAGCCCAAACTCACGAAAAAACAAATTCGATATGCCGCCACGGATGCTTGGATCAGCAGGGAACTTTATCTGCAAATGAAGCACCACGGATTGATTTTGTAAGCCGGAGCAATGGAATTGTGAAGTTATGGAATTTTGGCATACCCGATACCGGATAACCATGTCACCCTCCTGCTTCCTTTTCTCATCCCGTCATTCACACTGCCAATACTCACCAGAGACCATCAATTATCATGAATCACCCGCAGGGTTTCCGTGTTAAAGCCGGACGTCCCGAAGACGTTCCCGTTGTTCTTCAGTTTATCAATGAACTGGCTGAATATGAGAAGATGTCCGACGAAGTCGTTGCTACAGAGGAGATGTTGCACGAATCTCTGTTTGGTGAAAACAAATCATGCGAAGTTGTTATCGGTTATTTTAATGGCGAACCGGTTGGTTTTGCTTTGTTCTTTCATAATTATTCAACATTCTTAGCTCGTCCCGGTCTATACCTCGAGGATTTGTATGTACGGCCCAATATGAGGGGACACGGTTTCGGAAAGGCTCTCCTTCAGTACCTGGCTGCCCTGGCTAACAAACGGAATTGCGGGCGAATGGAGTGGTCCGTTTTAGACTGGAACAAGCCGGCCATCGATTTTTATGAGAGCCTGGGTGCAAAGCCAATGGACAAGTGGACCGTCTACCGGCTGTCAGGAAGTGCACTTAAAGCTTTCGATGATTTCGATGACTGATAACGGGAACGGTGGAATCTGTTCTTCGCATTAAAGAAACCGTATATCCGATTTAGAATAAAAGAAGCATATCCGGGTATATCGCCAGGTGTTTAATAAAAAACAGCATCCTAAGGATAGTACCTTCCAATGAACGAAGGTCAGGATTTATGTGTCATCGTATAAATATACTCTAAACACCAATTCTGAATTGATTTAACTATGCCTGTTCGTCATCTGCAATTTAATACCGGTTATTTTATTCACCGTGTGTCCATATTGCTTATCCTGATCGTTGCCTCATCAGGATGCGTCATTCAAAAAAGTGCCATCACCGGTCATAAGCGAGCCTATGCCTACAGCTGGAGTCAGGAGGTACAGATGGGGAAACAATCCAATGGGCAGGTAAAACAGCAATACGGCCTTTATGATGATCCCTCCCTTGCTAAATATGTGTCCATGATAGGAGACAGTGTCTTGGATCACAGTGACATGCGGGGCCCGAATGTGGAGGCGAAATATCGAAATACCCCCTTTCATTATCAGGTATTAAACAGCTCGATAGTCAATGCATTCGCTCTTCCCGGTGGTTATGTTTATGTGACGCGCGGAATTTTAGCCTCACTTGATAATGAAGCCCAACTGGCGATGGTGCTCGGTCACGAGACCGGCCACGTTGCAGCACGACACGCCTCGCAGAGTGCCCTTGAACAAAAGGCGGGACAAATCGCACTGGTTGGCGGTGCCATTGTCGGACAGCAGGCCCTTGGCCTCCCGGCCGATCAAATACTACAGATGGGCGGCATGGCAACCAAACTGCTTTTTCTCAGGTACAGCCGGGATGATGAACGGGAAGCCGACCGTTTAGGTGTTGAGTACTCAGCTAAAGCCGGGTATAAATCGAGCGATGCCTCCTCCTTTTTTGCCACCCTCAAACGAATGCAGGAACAGTCTGGCCAGTCACTTCCCTCTATGCTCTCCACGCACCCTGATCCGGGAAACCGTCAGGAAACGATAAAAAAACTGGCGGCTGAATGGAAGGCCAAAGGTTATAAAATGACCACTGAGGATCAAAAGAAATACTATCAGAAAATTGACGGGATCATCTACGGGGAAAATCCGCGCGAAGGTTTCTCGAAAAATGGGATGTTCTACCATCCCAATCTCAAATTCCAGTTTCCCGTACCGGCTGATTGGCAGGTTTATAATCAGGCCCACCAGGTCATCCTGGCAAATAAAGACCAGAGCGCGGTCATGATTATGAGTGTCGATACGAATGCAACTCCGCAAGCCTCGGTAGACGCATTTCTCAATCAGCAGGGTATTACAACTTTAAAAACAAATAGTACTCAAAAAAACGGTTTGTCCGGATTCGAGGGATTTGCCACGGCCACGACCCAGCAGGGAGACGTGAAACTATTTCTTTATGCCGTGTCATATAACGGAAGTGTGTATCGCTTTCTCGACTACACGACCCCCGATAAATTCGATAGTATGATCGGTAATTTCACAAACACGGCGTATGGATTTAGAAAACTCACCGATCAGTCAATTCTCAATATTAAGCCGGTCCGCATTGAAGTAACCGAAGTCAAAAAGGACACTAAATTTTCTGATCTGCTGCCCGGTCAGCTTCCGATGGATATAAAGCCGGAAGATGTGGCCATATTGAACCAGGTAAAACTTGATGATACTATTTCGAAGGGATCTCTTATTAAGATTCCCGTACAAAAATAGAATATCCAAAACTGGTTGTTCGGATTTGTTAACAGCATTTTAAAACATTGCCTATCAGGTATCTCAAAACGGCTATAAAAAAGAAAGGCCCCGGAGAAATACAACCGGGACCTTATTCGTATCACCCTTCAACATCGTCCACCAAAAGAGATGGTTTCACTCGTTTTATGAAGTAATGGGCTTAAATATAGCAGGGTTATCCTTACCCTGAACATCAATCACAGCCATCAGACCTTTACGGACAACGCGACTCAGTGCGTGATCAACGACTTTGATCTTCTGCTTGATTGGCAATTCCAATTCAAAGACGGCGGTGCTTCCCGGAGGAACAGGTTGCGTCTGAACATAATGCATCGGATTATTAGCAAGGGCGCCTTCCGGCCAGGCTTTGTGCCAGACATTGCCTATCGGGTGAAAGCTGCTAGTCAGGTTTGGTCCCCCACAAACGAAAAATACACGGACTTTTTCACCCTGCTTGACAGGGATTTCGCCAAAAACGTCCTTTGTAAGGGCATCTTTCTGACCGTTCAATAACACATATGTAGGATCTTCATTTGTCATTTTTTCAATACTGAAATTATGAAATCCTTTCTGTCCGGCCTCTTTATCAGTATAAATCTCGTTTTGTCCCAAATAGATTTCCTTGTCGACCTTCGGCAGACCCTCCTGCGGCTCAACCACGATCATCCCAAACATCCCGCTGCTTATGTGGAAGTCCAGGTTGGGAACGGCGCAGTGGTAAATAAATGCTCCCGGATACATTGCTTTGAACCGTATAGTCTTACTTTGTCCGGGGGCCACTAATGTATATGCTGATCCGCCACCGGTAGCAAACACCGCATGCATATCGATATTGTGGAGCATATGATTCGATTTCGCACTCTCAAGTGTCAACTCAACAGTATCCCCTTGTCGGACACGTATCATCGGACCGGGAATCTGGCCACCGAAAGTCATATAGTTAAAACGAACTCCAGGTTCGATTTCACCGACCATCTCTTTTGTCTCCAAATGCACATGATGAGTCTTTGCTTCGTTTCTGTGAATGGGAGGTGGTATTTTAAAAGGATCGGCAGCCACACGCTTTGCGACCTGACCCGGTTGAACTTCCCTGAGTTCAGATATGCGACGTGCCGATGCCTGTACATTATTCCATCTGCTCACGCCTAATACTCCACCGGCCGCCATTATGCTTCCGATTCCTTTGATAAATGACTTTCTCGATATCTGGTTTTTCCCTTCCGTCTTGGTGCCGTTAACAAGATCTTCCATAGGTTTGCAATTCAAATTAATAATTAAGAGTATTTTATCTGAATTAAAAATACTAAAAAATTTGTCCTTATCCAGATTTATTTCAAAAAAAAATTCACCCACCGATCCCTGTCCGCAAACAACTCATTGATTCCCAATATGTTAACGGGAAAAATCAAAAAAAGCTGATTCATGGACCCTCTTAAATCGGATTATTCACCAAGAAATTTAGCGGTGGGCAAGGCGTCACGGAAATGGCCAGAAATCGTCCCGAACGCTTTCGGGACGTTGATGAGCCATTTCCGGGACAGATCTCCGCGTTTTATTTGAAACACCTATCCCCGAGATGTAGATAGCAATGTCCCAATCTCCGAAAAGATCACATTCTTAACAGAAAGGCATGCCTTAAACACCCTACAACAGAGAATCAGATACGTTTTAACGACTGTTTTATCCTACTATCAAATCAGAGACTGTTTCCCGCCTCTAATTCATCGTCGTCTTTAAATATCTGATCGATCGGAATGCGGACAATTTTGTCCAGTTCCTCGTCATAGCGCTTCCCATGGATATCACGCATCACTTCATGACGGAAGGCACAGGCCAGTTCAAAGGCCTTCTTTTCCCCATATTTTTTGATGCTCCACTGCTTGTTCTTGGTTTTCCCGGTCTTGGGCGACCAGGTAACCTGGTAGTATTCGCTGACTGTGCCACTTCTGTTCCGTTTCTTGGTGCGATTCACACCAATCACGCCGGTTTTGTTTCGACGATCACTGGTTACCAGCCGGCGACTCCTCTTGGTTGGCACCGACTTCATGGCCTGAACAGCCACTTTTCGGGCTTTTTTGGCAATTTTCAGGGCCCTTTCCTTGCCCCCGTATTTATTGTCAGAGTAGAGTTTTGAATAGGTCTTCCCATTTTTGTATACGCGCACGTACCATCCATGGGTACCCTTCGAGTCTATTCGACTGATTCCCTTCATATCATCTTTACGCTTCCCACTCATTCGTATAATGATTTATATTGGTTAACGATAAGTGCGGTTATCAACCGCCTTTATACCGCAACGATTGCGGATAATCACTGAACACGACTATATAAGTATACATAAATATAACCAACCCATCACATCTTGTACTTTCAGGCCGATTATTTAACGCTCCAACCGATCCCTAAAGTATTACTTACCCAACAGACGGATTCTCAGAATTATATTTACACTTGATTAATTTAATATAAAAGTTCCATTCAGTAAAATCAGGCTATTACAATTACTTAGCAATTAGAATTTCATAGTCTTCAATCCTTATTTTAAAAATCATCACTCCCAACGCTAACGCCTTCTGTCAAAAACCAATGAAACATGTGCCGTATCTCTTAAGGCAGACGGTTTAAAAAGGGCGATACGAACTCTTTTTACGCGTTTATCACGAAAGATCTCCTCGCCTATCCGTGCAGCTAATTTTTCCAATAAAAAAAAATCGTTATTTGAAACCAATTTTCCAATTCGGATACATAAGTCTTCATAATCAAGCGCATCTTCTATTCTGTCTGTTTGAGATGCCTTTAATCCATCGTACTCGATATCCAGATTCGCAACTACGGGCTGTTTTTGCATTCGCTCGTGCGGATGAACACCTATCAGGACGTCCAGTTTCCAGTCATGTATTTGAATTTCAATCATGTTATGTTGGTCAGATGCATGCCTCCATCGACAAAAAGAAATTCGCCGGTAACCGACTCGTTATCAAGCAGATAATCAAGAGCCCTGATGATATCAGGGATGGCAACTGCCTTTTGCAGCGGAAGACGAGACACTTTCTTTTCCATATTTTGGGGTTCATCAAAACCCGGCGGTAACACGGGTCCGGGACAAATGGCATTCACCCGTATATCCGGTGCCAATGCCCTGGCAGACATTCGGGTAAATGAGGCAAGTGATTTCTTTGAAAGAGTATATGGAAAGAATTCGATATCCTCATCGGTAATTCTGGAATCCAGTATGTTTATCACGACCCCTTTCGCATACTTTTCAGCAAAAAATTTCGTCAGGAAAAAGGGGTAAAAAAAATGTACTGAAAAATTATTAGTGAGATCCTTAAGGGGTGTCTTATCAAATAACATGGGGTTAAAAATGGAGGCATTGTTTATTAAAACCTGACAATCCTCTCCATCTGAAAACAATTTCTTCGCCGTCTCTTCTACAGAGTCCAAATCGGCAAAATCAGCCTGTAACAAACGGCATTGCCTGCCCATTCCCCGAATTTCTTCTGAAAGCCGGCTGGCCTCTTCCTTTGACCGGTTATAATGAATTACGATATCAAACCCTCTTTCCGCGAGGCTCAGCGACATGGCACGGCCGAGCCGTTTGGCTCCCCCTGTAACTATTGCTGTTGGATTACGCACGTTGATTCCTTTAATCGTTCAGGTTATGGGTATAATCTCCGATGAATCCACCGATCTCCCTCTCGGATATATTCAAAGCGATCGTGCAGACGGCTGGGCCTCCCCTGCCAGAATTCTATCCGATCGGGCCTGAGACGATACCCTCCCCAAAAGTCCGGGCAGGGGATCTCCCGGCCTTCATACTTTTTCTTTAGTTCCTGATATTTGCTTTCCAACTCTTCCCTGTTCTTCAGCATCTGGCTCTGCTCGGAGGCAACGGCCCCAAGCTGGCTCTCAACGGGCCGGCTGTGAAAATAAGACTCCGAGATATCCCGGTTTACTTTGTCGATCGATCCTTCGATACGGACCTGTCTCTCTAATTCAGACCAATAAAAGAGAAGGGCTCCAAAGAAATTTGCCTCAATCTCAGATCCTTTTCTGCTCCGGTAGTTTGTGAAGAAAACGAATCCCTGCTCATCAAATTCCTTCAATAGCACGATCCGCGATGAAGGGCGGTTGTTCTCGCCGGTGGTACTCAATGACATGGCATTTGCATCTTTTAAGCCCGCCTTGAGCGAGTCCTGGAACCAGTGATCGAACTGTACTACCGGATTGTCGTCGAGATCCTTCTCTAACAAACCATCCCGGTTGTATTCGCGACGCAATGAACTGATATCACGATCCATTTGTCCTTAATAATCCTTTTTATATTCTAAGTGATAAATGACGACAGCACGAAACAGCATATCCGAAAAATTGGTTCGGTCGCGGTTCCATTGTATGTCAATGTACCATGAACTCGACATATTTGATAGTTTTGCCATCCTCCAGGTGCTGTTTCTCATACATCGTTTTGATACTCAGCACCTCATCGGCCATTGATGAATTATACAGATCGGAGGTGCTCCGTACGATTGTACAGCCCTCTTCCCTCAGTGACTCAAGCGTGAATAAATATAACAACTCCGAATCGGTCTTGAGATGAACGGACCGTTCAGGAAGGATAATACGCCTGTAAATATCCAGAAAAAAGGGGGAAGTGAGCCGTTTTCTTTTTTTACTCTTTTTGGGATACGGATCGGGAAACGTTATCCAGATCTCTTCCACATTATCCGTTTCGCTTTTGATATATCGATCCAAAAACTGGATATATGCCCTCAGGAATGCCACATTGGCGATATGCTCCTCCAAAGCTTTCCTGGCGCCCTTGTATATCCGCTCCCCCTTAATATCCACCCCAATGAAATTCCGTTCCGGATGTCGTGCTGCAAGCTCCAGGGTATACTCGCCGCCTCCGCACGCCAGCTCCAGCGTGATCGGTCGACTGTTGCCAAATACCCTGCTGGCCCATTCCCCGGGAAATATTTCACCGGAAGAATAGACATTGTCCATTCCCGGAAGTGCCGCGTATCGTTCTGTTTTATTTTTAGCCATTACTTAATTCCGTTTACCGCAGTATTTACCAGGATGCAAGATTATTACCATCCCGGGGAAATGTCAACTCACGGCACCTGTTATAATAAATACTGTCCTTATGCATACTACACCGACAATATTTCCGTATATTTTATGATTATATTTTCCTAAAATATTTTTTAAACGCCCGACTTCTTCAGCATATGTATCTCTTCAAGCGGCATCCTTTATACCTGTTCATTATCTCCATATTCCTGTTTATTTCCTGTTCCGGCAAATCCGAAATAACGATCAAGGGGAAAATCCTTGACTCTCACGGGTCCGTTATTCCCCGATCCGATGTTCACTGGATAAAACTTGGAGAAAACAGCTCAACACAGCATCTGAAAGCTGATCCGTCCGGACATTTTACAATTCAGATAACAACACCGGGTTACTATCGGTTACAACTCAGCGGTGTCAATCACGAGATGTACGAAACCGTTCTGGATCTGACATCCATGCATGATGTTCAATTGACGGCTTACCTCTCCTCAAGCTTGACCAACCCGAATCTGGACAGAGCGTACGCTGTAGGATCGTTCAACCAGTTTTCGCTAAATAATGCCCGGCCCATGGAGAAGCAACCGAACGGCTCTTTTACCCTGACTATCCCGGCCGATTCGGGCATGGTCACCTACCAGGTCATCGGTCCGGATGAGATGACACCGGTAAACGGAACGGCTGCTGATAACTACAATTACGATGGTGCAGGGGCATACGTCGCTAATCTGACACCAGTAAATGGAAAAGTTACCCTGAAATATGACCCTGCAAAAGTTAAACCGGCAGGTCATCCTCACATTGAGTTCCGGGATACCCCCTCCGAGATATCGGATTTTGCCCGGTCCTATAACGGCATACAGAAATTTGAAGACTCGTACACCAATGCAATAAAACAGTATCAGGCTGCCGGCGGTAATCCAGATTCGTACCATTATAATTTCACCGGAATAAAAGATAGTCTGAACAAAGCGATCGAAAATGAGAGAAATGACAAGGTCCGTATCATGCAAACCCTGAACTACATGACACTCGGCTTGTATGGTGCCGATAGCCTGAGATCAGAATATGCGCAGGATCTGCTCAACAAACTGGATCCTTCTTCACCTCTGTGGTCCATACAGCCCCTTGATATGCTGGTGGCTGTTGATGTCTCGGGCAAACAAGACAAGTACGAAAAATACATCGATAAAGCAGTCGATACGAATCCGGACCGTAGCGTCCAGGCCACCCTCGTTTATTACCAGTTGAATAATGCCTACAGGCGCGGTGATATTCAGAATGCACATGCCTATTACAATAAACTGCAGAGCCAATTTGGTGATACCAAGCTTGCCCAGTATGCACAAAGCCAATTTTCATTCAACTCGAAGATAGCAGTTGGGAAACCGGTACCTGATTTCTCCGTTGCCGCTCTTGGCGGATCAGACAAAACATACTCGAGGCAGAACATGCTGGGAAAAACCTATATGATTGACTTCTGGGCTACCTGGTGCCCACCCTGCCGGGGTGAACTGCCTTACATCACTAAAGCCTATGCCGACTTCAAGAATAAAGGCTTTCATGTCCTTAGCCTCTCGCTGGATGACCATCCGCAGGATGTACAAAAGTTCCGAAAGACCAAATTCGCCATGCCCTGGTATCATGGGTTCCTGAAGGGCGGTTTTCAGAACAAGATCGCCGAAGAGTTTGGAGTCAATGCTATCCCATCTCCCGTTTTAGTCGGACCCAAGGGCACCGTACTTGCAAAAGGCATTTCACTGAGAGGTCCCAACCTGGAGCAAACACTGGCTCAGGTCCTGGGAAAACCCTCAGCCCCTTAACCCTCAATGCCTCAATGCGTTTGCGAGTAGTATTGTCTTCCTTTTGTTGGGATTGCGTTGATATCGCGAAAATAAAATCTCTTCGCATATGCCGTGTGATAGGCATTCATGGCCGAAGTTGACAGAAAAACTGGATTCTCATGCTTTCCATTCTCGAACAGGTTCACATGGTCAGGTGAGGTTGTGATATCGAAACGGGTCAGTCCGGGTGGAACCGTTAATTTTATCTGCTTCTCCATAAATTTATCCAGAAACGGCAGACGCTGCTTCCGGTCACTCTTGTTCACTATCTCGATGGTGTAATGTATTCTTCCCGATTCACCGGCCTCCACGTTCATTGTCAGATCAAGAACGCCCAATGTTGATTTCACAGACAAGGTACGCCATCCGGATGGCAGTGCCGGATGAAGTGAGAAACCGGTAGGTGCCTGATACCTGATCCCCGCATAGCTCTCATAGAAGCTCCGTATGTATTCGGAAAGCGACCATGCCTGCGAAAATGTGCCCGATTCGGCAGGCACTTTTGCACGATTCAGGCCGGAAACATCGCGAATGCTCATTTGATCAAAACGTGAGAGGCCGCCGAATGATGCAGAATCCGGATATTTCCGGGCATATTTTGTATCTCTCGGGAAAGCATCTAAAAGTTCGGGAAGCGTCCCCAAAGTTGTTCCATTGAGGATCAGGTTCGAGTAATTTTCTGTGATTGGATACACTCTGTCCTGCAGGAAACGGCGAGTCATTTGATTCACTAACTCGCCTGAATTCCACAGCCAGATGATCCCGCTGTGATAGGCGGCATCCTGTTCATATACCGGCTCAAACTGGTGAAAAGGATGGAAACGGGGATCGTCCGGACCCAGCGACATGACACCGAAGGGCGTTGACAGACGATCGAATACCTGCAGCAGGGCTTTCTGTCGTATTTCCGGCTGATCAATCACATCAAGACAAAAGAGGACATTGGGCCTGAGTTCCATGGAAGGTTTTCCATCGCTGTGCAACGCATCGTAGATAACAGGGATTGACGTCAACGGATCTGGATTGGAAGCATTGATAAACTTTTGGGCAAATGATTTCTCTACTTTCCCGAGCACCGTTTTCACTTTTTGTGACAGCACTTCAGCTTTTCCCCCGCCCGCTTCCCCGCATAGTTTGACGGTACTTTGCAACGCCTCTATCCACAATGCCTGAATATCATTTGCACGGTTGCCCCGCGGTGAATACGGGCCCTTTGGACCCACCGCGTCCATCCAGGTGTCAGCCGGGCCATGGATGATGAACCCCAGGCTATCCGTGCGATATTTCAGTGTCCCTAAAACAGCAGCTTCGATATGAGGGAAAATGTCTCGTTCAAAAGAGCTGTCTGCCGAATAGGCAACATAACGCTGCGCCTCAATCAGGAAACGTGGCGTGGCATCTGCGGTATTATAAATTTGTTGATCGGGGCGTACCCTGTTTGGAATTTTGCCATACAGCGGCCCGTCATCAGCCAGTTTCTGATACTTCAGGAAGGATTCCAGATTCTCCTTTACCAGGGCAAATTGGCCAGTGGTAGTCAGGGCACGCATGGCAATGAAAGAATCGCGCCCCCAGTAATCCTGAAACCAGGGGTATCCTGCATAAATACCCTTGCCCATACCGGTGCGCATCTCATCCATATTCAGAGCGTCGAAAGAACAACGCGCCCAATCCAGGGCATCATTGGCCCGCTGATCAGATAGGGTTAGCGGCGATCGTTTCAGCAACTTATTCAGCCGCTCTTTCTTTCTCGCTACGAGGCTGTCATATCCTGCCAGTGATGCAATGGCCGTTTTGTCGGATTGCTCCGTTGAACCACCCACACCGATCACAAATAACTCTTCCGAATTATCGACTTTCATATGCCCGCTGCGGATTTCCTCCGTGTTGGATTTGACGATCAGCGTGTTATCCGATAGCCGGGCCTCGACGAGCTTACCCACAAGGGCAACGGTCAGCGAAGGGGTTATCTTCGAATTCAGAGAAACAGTAACCCTGTTTGGGGTACCAGAACTGTCGATTGCCAGGATCTTTTTAAAAATATTCCCGAAAAGCTTCAGGGTGGCCGTGTGCAGATTGCCCGACTTTACACGGATACACAGAGCATCCTCATGATCCGGCATAAACACGGACCCGGAGATTCCCCCGGGATATGTTCTTCTCAAAATATATGGCAGGTATGATACCCGTGTCCTTTCATCATTGCGCTGCAACTGGTCATCATTCACAAAAAGGGTGTAATCTGAGAAAAGTTGCTCGCGGTAACTGATATAGCCCATCAAAAAATGATGGGTTGTTCCCTTGGTTTCACCAACATAAAAGCTGCCTTCTTTGTTGCTGAAGTGATACAGATGATCACCTGAATTTGCATTAATCGACAGCGTATCAATAGGTTGAGAAGCCATGACGGAAGAGGTTTCAATAAATACAACCAGTGGAACGAGGAAGAGCCCCAAAAACAAGTGTATGACACTCCGGGGCACCGGTGAAAAGTCACAGGGTAAAGGAAACATCTCTTTTAGAAAGATTCTCTTTGAGGGCATTGAAGAAACCGGACCAGTTGTACATGGCATTTTTGTTGATTTTCCATTCATGTCGCTCGCCATCCTTTTTTAAAATCGAAAACTGCTTTCCCTCAAGCCGCACCTCATCGACCTGCTGCCATTCCAGAAAGATCGCTTTGTTGTAGCCGAGTTTGACCACCATGCCATCCGGTGAGTAATCAATATATTTACCGGAAAACAGGGCCTCATAGTAATTGGCCAGGATCAAAATAAGAATACCTATGCTCCCATAGACGATGGGCCAACTGATCGTGGTTTCGGGCTTTAACATATAAAACCAGATGCCTGACACAATCCAAAATAATCCAAGAAAAACATAAAATATCTTCATGATTTTAGGGTCAAACCGTGACTTTCGGAGTGGAAACTGAAGATAGACGCGTTTTTTATCTGATCCCTTTATTGTCGGATTTTTCATATGTTATCGATAACGTTATTTACTTTAGCAACGCCGTTATTTTATTTACTGTAACAACTTTTCACAAATATAAGTATCCAAACCGCTAAACGAACGTACTGTCACGAAAAAGGGGCATAAAAAAAGTCATACGCCTCCGCGACGTATGACCAAATTCAATCAATCAAAAGATTATAACTACCTTTGATACTTCTTTATCTTCTCATTGGCCCATTCTTCAGCAGATGAGGGTTTACGCATGAAAAATGAGTTATGAACTTCAATATTTCGTGAGATGTAGAATTTCAGTTTTTCAACGGCCATATCCTCCGAGGTTTTGCCTTCATGTGAGGTGGCTTCATTGGTAACTGTCTGCTTTTTGCTTATCGTCTCTGACAGTTTTTCAGGCGATCGTATATGTCCGAAGTGAATGGTGGCAGTCATGATTGCTCCGCTGGGTTTGGGGGGATAAATATAGTTTTTATGGTCCCATATTAAAAGATTGGATGGTTTTTAAGAGGTTCCATTAAAATAACGAAGACACCGAGGGTTTCATTCCTCGTTCACTAGTAAAATAAAAACATCTACTTCAAACGCAATAGGACATTCTTTGCTTTTTATTAAACGTTTTTTGAGGTGATGAAAATTCAGTACTTTATAGTTGTACTCGGTATTTAATTAATATGTGCATGGATAAGAATTTTACAAAGCATATTATCGATGATTTGGCACATTCGGATATTTACAAGAAGTATGAAAGAGCATTTCGTGAGGCTACACATCTTCCGCTGACTATTCGCCCACTACTGGATGAACCGGATGTAGACGGTACAAATGATCCTTATGATAGTCCTTTTTGCGATCATCTCAAGGATAACCATAACATGTGCGAATCATGCAAAAAAGTGTTGCTGGAGATGCAGGAGTTTTCAGATCATTCGGCGCATTCAGTAATCTGTTTCACCGGGCTCACGGAATCTGCAGTTCCTATCCATCTCAATAATGAAGTGGTCGGATATCTGCAGACCGGGCAGGTTTTTTTGAAAGATATTGACGAAAAGGAAGAAAAAACCGTCAATAATAATTTGATGCGTCTTGGTGTCGACCTCCATAAAGAGAAAGATCTTGAGGAGTTGTACTACAAAAATCGCATCTTTTCGCCGAAGCAATACGAGGCCACTTTGCGTCTGCTGGAAATATTCGCTGAAGAGCTCTCACAGATTGTCGAGGAAATGGTTATCCAGGAAGATGAGAAGGAACCTCCCCGAATTAAAAAAGCGAAGCGATATATTCACGATCACCTCGACGATGATTTGAGTCTGGATGATGTGGCCAATTCGGTTAACTGGAGTGCGTACTATTTCAGCCGCATGTTTAAAAAGGCAACGGGACTTAATTTTGTAGACTATGTAGCCAGGGTCCGCATAGATCAGGCCAAGAAATTGTTGCTCAACCCGCATCTGAACGTTAGCGAAATTGCCTATGAGGTCGGTTTCCAATCCATTACCCACTTCAACCGCGTATTCCGCAAATTGACTGGCACCTCGCCCACGGATTACAGAAAGCAGAATTATTACAGTTAGCGGTCAGCGGTCAGCGGTCAGCGGTCAGCGGTCAGCGGTCAGCGGTCAGCGGTCAGCGGTCAGCGGACAGCGGACAGCGGTCAGCGGTCAGCGGACAGCGGTCAGCGGTCAGC
>Ga0102953_1000664_pt1 | contig 23327 bp, 21 predicted proteins | sample SalPon2A_C_D2_MG_FD_78509 | JGI IMG/M metagenome (GOLD analysis project Ga0102953, IMG submission 78509) | Soil microbial communities from South San Francisco under conditions of wetland restoration - Salt Pond MetaG R2A_C_D2_MG | ecosystem: Environmental > Terrestrial > Soil > Wetlands | place... | reverse complement strand
TTCCTGAAAGAAAATATCCTGGACCCATTGGGGATGAGCGATACTTATTTCTACCTCCCCGAAGCCAAGGCCAGCCGGCTGGCCACCGTCTATTCCTCTACCGATTCGGGCATGGAGCGGGCCCCCGCCCCGGGAGGGATGGTAGGACAGGGGGAATATATCAAGGGGCCCCGTAAAAGCTTTTCCGGGGGTGCCGGATACCTGAGCACGGCCCTGGACTACGCCAGATTTATGCAAATGATGCTGAACCAGGGGATCTATAACGGCCACAGGATCCTTTCACGCAAATCGGTTGAACTGATGACCGTGAACCATTTGGTAGAAGCTAAATTCCCCTGGGCTGGGGGTACCGGGTTCGGGCTGGGTTTCTCCATAGTGGAGGACCTGGGGGCCAGGGGTACCCTCGGCTCTGAAGGGGAGTTCGGATGGGGCGGTGCCTATCATTCGGAATATTGGGCGGACCCCAAAGAAGACCTGCTGGTGGTCTATTTCACACAGCTCATCCCTGCCAATGGCCTGGACGACCATGGAAAACTCCGGGCCCTGGTATATCAGGCGATTGTGGATTGACACCTTGCCAACGCGCCAAAAATAAAAGCCCTTGCGGATGCAAAGGCTTTTTTTATGCCTGGTGGCTAATTAGGTGCAGAATGCCCTTTTTTCCTTTCAGGTCCCGGATTGCCTACCATTGCCCCATGAGGACGCGCATGCCGTCCCTGACCAGGCGTACGCCTCCGTGGCTGTCGAAGTTTGCCATCAATTCTCCCCAGGCTTTGTTACGGGCATCCAGGGACGGGCCGGAAATCAATTTATTGGCTCCCCCCAAAGCAGCCTTAAAATCCTTGAAGCCACTTATAACCCAGCGGTTTTCCCCATGGGGTGACTGGCCGGCTGAAATGGTACCAGTAATGACGAGCATCCCGGCCGGGGTATGCTTGTTACTGAATTCTGCAAAAGCTTTTTCAAAATTTGCCTGATCTTCCACATCGAGGAGGTAATAGCGCTGGATGGGGTACTGCATGCTATTATCCCCGAAGGTGGCGGTGCTATGCCCGGCGAGGGATTGGCCTCCTTCACTGATATGGGAGTTTAGTTGGGTCAGGAAGAGTTTGAAGGAATCGTTGGGCTCCCCTCCATACATGTTCCCAAGAGCATCCAGGGTCCCGTTGAAAACTATAGAGTGGGTGGCCTTGTTTTCGGCATCCGCGAAATGATTTTCGTAAAGAGAGACGGTCACCCCTTCCGGTTTGTTCTTGGAATAAAAGTCATTTACCAGCTGGTAGATGGTCCCCTGGTCTTTGGGAAGTACTGTAAAGGCATACATCGTAAAATACGATTCCTGCGCATTGGTCGCGAAAGCGAGAAACAAAGCGAATAATAATACAAGTTTTTTCATAATGGGTTGGTTTTAGTTAATTCAATAAAGTACTAATAATAAGTGAATTGTACCATGATTTGCATTTAAAATTTATCGCTTTCCCCTACATATCCATTTTTAATACGCCCGAGACCGGGCTTAGGGGATAGCAAATGGAATCTTCCCGTTATTTGGGGCTTCAATTGGCAGGTTATCTGCCAGGGTGTGCGGGCATGCTTCAAGGGGCACGAACAAGGAGATAATAGGGAAGGAACCGGAAGGTCTCTTCGGCACTTGTTTTGCGAAGGTGATTTTATCGGACCAATAGTTTGATGTATCCGGCTATTGCGATTACAGGCTATATGCTAGGTTTGTCTTAAAAATATCTATGATGATTTGGGTACAGACAGGAATCGCATTTTTTTTGGCCTTCGGCATCGCCTTATACTTTTTGGTCCGGGCGTATGGGAATCGGCGCGCGTCCCGGGATATTGACGAGTCGGACTTTCGTGAAAATATCGAACAGCAAGGCGGATTCATAGAAATAGATGAGGATCAGATCACTTACTCAGACCATGAGGAAGGAACGGATTCCGTGTACCGCCTCAAACGGAAACTCGCCAAATTTAAGCTGAGGAACCGGTTTTACAAATAGGTCTTGTATACGAACCCAGGGACAGCTAAAATTCGTGCTATAAATAGGCGGAAGCCCTGTTTCCATGGACCCCAACACCTCCTAATCGCTGGTTGCACCACTATTTTCCGGGATTACACAACAAAAATAGGTATCGAATTGGCGGAGCTGCTTAGATTTAGCCCCGAATAACCAACTACCATACATCCATGAAACTATTTGGCCTGACCCTCATCTGTACCCTTGCAGGGGCGCTTTTATTTGCACAGGAAGGATTTAAAATCGGGATAAACGGCGAAGTGCCGGTTGGCGACAACCAGGACGTTGTCAGCCTGGGCATAGGGGCAGACGTCGGGTATATGTGGGCCCTGGGCGAGGTCGTGGATGTTGGCGCCATGGCCGGTTTCATCAATGGCTTTCCGGAAAAATACCACCAGGAAGTGGGGTCACCGGATTTGCCGAATGTACAGTTCCTGCCCCTGGCGGCATCCGTAAGGATCTGGCCTTCCAATTCTTTTTCCTTCGGGGGTCAAATAGGGACCGCCATAGGTATCAATGAAGGGAACGACGGGGGATTTTATTACAAACCCACCATTGGCTACCTTATGGGAGCGGTTACCGAGATCAACCTGTCCTATACGGGAATTGCCGTGGACAATGCCCAGTGGGCCACCGTGAACCTGGGCATCCTCTATACCTTCCCCTCCAAGAGGTTTTACTAAGATCGCATCCTGCCCATACGGGCGGGAACTTTAGTGTAGCATGGGGTACTTTGAGCTTTAGCGCTTCCCGAAGGCTATCAGACCCCTGATTTTCCTCATTTGGTTCTGGATTAGGCCAAATTATATTTGCCCGGATTGATGATATTTATATCCGAAGATGTCCTGGCTCAAAAACCAATATTTACGGGATGTGCGCAAAGCCATGCAACAACAGCCCCCGGAGTTTGCCACCCTGAAGGAAGCCGACCTGGCCCGGTTGCCCCCTCCGGTCCAACGCTACCTTAAACTTACCGGTGTTCCCGGGCAGGAGATCCCGCGTAATATGCGCGTGGTCCTGGAAGGGCAGATGCGAAACCGAAAGCGGGACTGGTTCCGGTTCCGGTCGGAACAGTACAACTTTTTCACTGAGCCGGCCCGTTACTTCTTTATGAAAGCAGCTATAGGGGGATTGCCTGTACATGGCTACCACTCCTACATGGAACACAGCGCCCGCATGCGCATTCGCCTTGCCGGCCTGCTCCCATTGGTGAACCTGGGCGATGCCCGGCTGTTTGCCGCAGAAACGGTTACCTTCCTGAATGACCTCTGCCTTTTTGCACCGGCAGCGCTTGTTGATCCCCGGATAGTTTGGGAGCCTTTGGATGCATCTTCCGCCACGGCTACCTTTCCCAATAAGGATGCCCGGATTTCCGCCATCCTGTACTTTAATGAGAAAGGATACCTGAGTAATTTTGAATCCAGGGATCGTTTTGATGTCAATGAAAAAGGTTTCTTTCCCTTCACTACCCCGGTAAGCGACTACCAGACCTATTCGAACCTTACCCTCCCCGGGTACGGGGAAGGGGTTTGGCACTATCCGGCCGGCGAATTCGTATACGGAAGGTTTTGGGTACGCGACATCCAGTACAACCTTAAAGGCCTTCAGGCCATGCCGGGATGAAACGGCCGCTCTTCTATATAAAACTTCTGCATTCCCTTATTTGGGTGTTCTATAATGTGGTCATATTTTATTTGTTGTACGCGGTGATCGTAAACAAGATCGACGGGTGGGTGTGGACCTGTGTGGGATTGGTACTGCTGGAAGGCCTGATATTGTTGCTTTTTAAGACCATATGCCCCATCACCCTTATTGCACGGAAATATTCAGATTCAACCAGCCCGAATTTTGATATATTCCTTCCCGCATGGCTGGCGAAGTATAACAAAGCCATTTATACCGGCATATTTGCCATTGCCCTTTTAATCCTTGCCTACCGGCTGCTTCTGTCGTAATCAGGGCGGGCTGGTTGCTGCCCGTCCGGGCTATTGCCGGGGTCCGCATAAACTGTGTTGACCTTACACCCTGGATGCCGGTGCTGATATTAATCGCTTACTTCACTATCTTTGAGTATCATCAATAGCAATTGCCATGTCATCAAACTCCCCCATACATTTGAAATGCACGCTTTACACCTTTCTGGCCGCCCTTCTGGTTGTTTTCCTGCAGGGTTGCCGGTCTGAACCCGAGATGCTGGTTGCCTCACCGGATGGCGATATCCGGCTTCAGTTTAGACTGGATTCCGTAGGCACACCAAGCTATGAAGTATCATTCAAGGGATTGCCCGTAATCCTGCCGTCTACCATGGGTTTTGAGTTTAAGGATCAGGCGCCGCTTGGCGGGAATATGGAAATTCTGCAGATCAGCCGGGATTCCCTTGATGAATCCTGGAACATGCCCTGGGGGGAGCAGGCAGTAGTGCAAAACCACTATAATGAACTGCGTGTTGCCCTTAAGGAGAAGGGTAATCCGCACAGGCGCGTGGACGTTGTCTTCCGCATATTCGACGACGGGCTTGGTTTCCGGTACGAATTCCCGGAACAGGACGGAATGGATGAGGTGGTAATTTCTGATGAGAATACAGAATTCAGGCTTACGGGGGATCACAAAGTCTGGTGGTTGCCCGGGGATTGGGATAGCTATGAACACCTGTACAAGGCCACCCCATTTTCTGAGATCGATGCCCTGCAGGAACGGGACGATCCAAATCTTACGGCCACCTACATTCCCGAAAATGCAGTGAATACCCCGGTAACTATGAAAACCGGTGACGGGCTGTACCTGAGCTTCCACGAGGCCGATCTTACTAATTATGCCGGGATGACCCTGAAGGTAAACCCCGGGGATTTCAGTATGAAAAGCGAACTGGTGGGATCCGAACGCCTTGGGGGGAAAGCCCGGGTGAGCGCCCCATTTGAGACGCCCTGGCGGACCTTACAGATTGCCGAACGGCCAGGGGACCTGATAGAATCCAGGATGATCCTGAACCTAAACGACCCCAATGCCATAGGCGATGTAGGTTACTTTACCCCCATGAAATATGTCGGGATCTGGTGGGAGATGCACCTGGGCAAATCTACATGGGATATGGAGGGAAGCCAGAATATGAGCAGCTACACCGAGGGCACCAGGGCTTTGCCTCACCATGGGGCTACGACCGAAAACGCGAAACGCTATATAGATTTTGCCGCCGCCAACGGGTTTAAGGGGTTGCTGGTGGAAGGCTGGAATACCGGCTGGGACAAGTGGATCAACAATGAGGACCGGGAGGGGGTCTTCGACTTTATTACCCCTTATGCCGATTACGATTTTGATGAGGTGCGGGACTACGCGGAAGTACACGGGGTGCAAATTATTATGCACCACGAGACATCGGCGGCTCCGCGGACGTACGAAAAGCAAATGCCTGCAGCCTATAAATTCATGCAGGACAACCACATTCATAGTGTAAAAACAGGCTACGTGGGAAAAGTGATCCCCAAAGGCGAATACCATCATGGCCAGTGGATGGTAAACCACTACCAGAAAGTCCTGGAAGAGGCAGCCAGGATGAAGATCGCCGTTGATGCCCATGAACCTATCAAAGCTACCGGGAAGCGCAGGACCTTTCCCAATGCCATTTCCCGGGAGGGCCTTCGCGGACAGGAATTCAATGCCTGGTCCGTTGACGGCGGAAATCCTCCGAATCATTTGCCCACCGTGGCCTTTACGCGGATGCTGGCAGGGCCGATAGATTTTACCCCAGGGATTTTTAACCTGAAATTCGACGAATATAAGAAGGACAACCAGGTGAATACTACCCTGGCCAAACAACTGGCCCTGTATGTGGTGATCTATAGCCCTATACAGATGGTGGCCGACCTGCCGGAGCATTATATGCTACATGGGGCTTTTCATCCCGCGCTGCAATTTATCCGGGACGTAGGGGTCGACTGGAGTGAGAGCCGCGTTCTGGCCGGGGAAATCGGGGAATACGTAACCATAGCCCGGAAAGAAAAGGGCAGTGAACGATGGTTCGTAGGAGGCATTACCAATGAAGATGCCCGGGACCAAAAGCTTCACCTGGACTTCCTTACGGCGGGCAAAACCTATACAGCCACCCTGTATACAGATGCTGAAGATGCGGACTGGGACACCAACCCTCAAGCCTATAGTATCGAGACCCGGGAAGTGAACAGCACGGATATACTGAACCTGCAAATGGCTCCCGGCGGAGGCTTTGCGGTGAGCATTATTCCCAAGGCCCCTTCCCTTTAAGGCTTTGATGAACGAAGGAAAATCGGTTGGCATGACCTGATCCTGCCGAATCCGGATTCTTTTCTGCTTTTAAGGGGTATGTGGAGCCATCTGGAACAGTGGAAGCAAGACGTTCGGGATAAAATCCACTAAAAAATGGGCGATGATAACTGCCTTCAGGTCCCGGTATTTCCAGTAAAATACTGCAAAAACAAGCCCCAAAACAAAGGCGATCAGGACGCCCCCCAAACCCTGCCGGAAGTGCAATAGCCCGAAGATGACCGCGGGCAACAGGAAATATACGATCCAGCGGCCCGTCAACTCGGCAAGGCGCTCCATGATATAACCCCGGTAAAAGAACTCTTCCACAAACCCTGCCCGCATGACCATTAAAGTGATCACCCACAGGGAGATATCGTTGTAGCGGTTGGCTTCACCACCCTGGCCATAGGAAACGCCAACAGCATTTAAAAGGAGGAGGCAGCCGAAAGCAACCAACGAGCTGGTCACCAGGATGAACAAGCTGAGCAGTAGTGATTTACCCCAATGCCTGTTGTGCAATCCCACCGAATCCAGTCCGCGTTTTTCGCCTTTGACGATCAGGAGTATCAGGGTAGCTGCTGCCAGAAGAAGCAGGAGTTCCCGGCTGGCCACAATCCAGTTGGTTAGCATCCCGGGGTAGCTCAGGGCATACCCGGTGATAATAATTGGCCCCAGGGCAAAAGCTATGAATAGCCCAAGGAGCGTATATCGCTTTGTGGTGGAAGGTTGCATGTATTGATTTTTATTACAATCGGTTGGTCTCAGGTTGGAACTAAATGTTACAGCCTGAGTCGCTTATGAATATTACTTCAAAAACCGGCGTTATCCAACTGATTATGGGAAAAATCTTATGCAATCCGCGAATTAGGACCAAAATTGATGTCAATTGGATTAAGCGGAGTAAGGGAAATGCCGGATATTAGGTCCCAAACCAAGAGTGAATTGGGGGCTCAGTCTGCCTATGCCTGGAATTGGCAGGAGATACCATAGCCTTCAGAATCCATCAAAATGAAAACCATCCCCCCAAAGACGGTTAGACAACTGTTTGTTTTATTACTGATCCTGCTCCTGGGCAGTCTGATCTTCATCAACATCCTTCCCTATTTCTCGGGAATCCTGGGAGCTATAACGGTGTATGTGCTATTGAGGGAGCCCATGACCAGGCTGGTGAACCGCGGTTGGCGTCCCAACCTGGCAGCCCTTTTCCTCCTCTTTTTATCCTTTATTGGCATTCTGATCCCCGTGGTGGGGGTGACCATCATGCTGGGCAGCAAAGTGCAAGAAGCAGTGAATAAATCGGAAAAAGTAGTGGGCCTTATCAAAGATGGCCTGGGCAGGGCAGAATCCCTCCTGGGATTTGACTTCACTTCCCGTATAGACGCTTCGGCCGTATCCTCCTGGCTTTCGGACAATCTGCAAAGTATTGCCGGAGGGACCTTCAATATGATCATTGCCATTGCCATCATGTACTTTATTTTATACTATATGCTCACCAACCGGAAGCAATTGCGGGAATGGCTGTTCGAGTATATCCCGGTCAGCGGGAAGAACCTGGATATCATCGGCAGGGAATCGAGGGCTATGGTTCGGTCGAATGCGATCGGCATCCCCCTGGTAGCCCTGGCACAGGGGATCGTCGCGCTGGTGGGGTTCCTGGTGTTCGGGGTCATGAACCCCTTCTTCTGGGCAATCATTGTCACTATAGGGTCTATGATCCCATTTGTGGGGGGAATGCTCGGGATCGTCCCGGTTTTCATCCTCACCTATGCAGACGGGAATACCTTTCAGGCCTGGGGGATCCTGTTGTACGGGATTGTGATCGTGGGATCCACAGATAACCTTATCCGGCTCCTGCTTCTGAAAAAACTGGATAATGTCCATCCGTTGATCACCCTGGTCGGCGTGATCATCGGGATTCCCATTTTCGGGTTTATCGGGCTGATCTTCGGCCCCTTGCTGATCAGCCTTTTCCTCATCATCGTCCGCATTTACAAAAAGGAATACGGGATGGAAGGTTCCGGAGGGGATACGGATTCCGGTTGAGGCAGTTCCCTGAATATCACCTTCTTGCATCCGGGGAATCCAGGTCCTGGCAAATCGTGGAAGAATTGCCTGCAGGCGGGAAATGGGTCAAGAAATAACGGTTTTGGATTAAATAATCCGACTGTTTCGGCCTAATATCACGTGTTATTTGGCGGAGCACCCCGCAGTCACACGAACCACAAACCCCTAACCCATCAAAGCATGACTGAAGAACTACTCATTCGCCTCAGGAAAATAGCCGGCACAGAATACGAGATCTTTCCGCTGTTGAAACAGCGTTACAGCCCCAGGATTTTTCGAAAGGAAGCCATCAGGGATAGCCACCTGCACAAGTTATTTGAGGCGGCACGATGGTCTGCGAGCCTGGACAATGAACAACCCTGGCGATTCCTGTACGCCGGTGAAGGCACGGAAACCTATGATAAAATAGCGGCTTGCCTTAGTGAAGAGGATAGAAAGTGGGCTGTCCGTGCCCCCTTGCTTATGTTGAGTGTTTACAAGGAGGTTACCGGGGAGGGGAAGTTAAATAGCCTGGCCTTGCACGACCTGGGGTTATGTATCGGAGGCATGACGGTGCAGGCTCAGTATATGGGAATTGCTTTGCATTGCCTGAAGCTGGCAAGGGAGGAAAAAGTGGCGGATACATTCGGGATCCCGCCGGGTTTCCGGATAGCCGCGGCAATAGCGGTTGGATATTACGGGGGCGACGTGGACGAACTCCCCGAAGACCTCCGTAAAAGGGAAATGAAAGAAAGGAGCCGTATGCCGCAGGCCGAGTTTGCTTTTGGCGAACAATGGGGCTCCCTGGTTTCTCATTAACCTAGATTAAACTGCTTTTTCAACCTTCGGAGATATCTGCGGAGGCTGATTTATAAGTTCTTTGATAGGTTTTGGGAGACAACCCGTGCTTCTTCCTGAACAATTTTGAAAAATAGTTGCAGGAGTTCATCCCGATCCTTTCACAAATCTCGGTGATATTCAAGTCGCTTTCCTCCAATAATTCCTTCGCCTTTTTGAGTCGCGGTTTTCGGACGTATTCGTTCACAGTCATCTTGTGCATCCTCCTGAATCCCTTTTGCAGGATGGTCTGATTCATGCCCACCTCCTTGGCCAGGTTGACAACCGTTGGGTTATTCGCCAGATCCTGCCGGATGATCGCATTTGCCTTTTCGATTTTCTCAACCATGGCTTTCCGGATTATCTTCCTTTCCTTGGGGCTCCTTAGGTCGTCCATAAATTGTTGCATCTGCAGGGAAAGTATCTCATAAACCCTGCCTTCCCTATAGACATTCTTCATAAAATCAGTGAATTCACAGTCGGTGAAATCGTCCAGAAGGAAGGCAATTTCCAGGCTGTAAAATTCCTTGCAGTAAAACTGGTTGGTTCCGTTCACATCCCGGATCAGCTGCAGCATGTCTTTGTCCATAGGTACTGCACCAGGACCAGCGGAAATATCCTCGAATATTTCCTGTAAACAGGAATCCCTGACTTTTCAAGAAAGGCCCATGCCACTTGTTTTTCAGTTTAAGGTATTTTAAAGGGAGGCTTTTTGCCATAATTTGAGAAATTAAACCTTAAACCCCTTCCCAATGAAATCCGTTTTTGATCAAAGGACTCTGCAACGTTTGCCATCCTCCAGGGGATATGGAACATGTGTAAGTTCAATATTGTCCATAAATGATTTCTTATTGTTAAAATGCTATTGTTTTTTGCTCCATATTTGCCTTGGTTCTTTACCTTTTTGTCATCTTTGATGTTGAGATGGGCCGTATGAAAATAAATGTTAAGATAAACTGTAGTCAGCTGGCCAGGGCAGTACTTGCCGAGAAGCTGGAGGCACTGGGAGTCCGGCATGAATTCGGCAGGCCCGGGGAACTTATCCTGTGCGATGAAATTGAGCCTGACACAAAGGAAAAGTTAAGCGAAATACTCGGAAAGTATGGGATCGAAATATTGGAGGACAAACACTATGTGTTGGTGGAACGGATCAAAAATGCCATTGATACCATGTTAAGAAGTAAGGATATCCATACGGAAAAGGTTTCGGATTACCTGGCCGACCAACTCAATTATTCCTACTCCTATTTATCGGAAGTTTTTTCCGAAACCACTTTTACATCTGTCGAAAATTATGTTATTTTAAGGAAGGTAGATATCGTTAAGGATTTGATTGCAGAAACGGACCTGAACCTGACGGAGATAGCCTTTCGACTGGATTACAGCAGCGTGGCCCATTTATCAGCCCAGTTCAAGAAAACTACAGGTCTTACCCCAACGGCTTTCAGGCAGATCATAAAAAAACGCAAAGAACAAGCCGCCGGATAATCATAACCCATACAAACATGAGTTTTAAGATCCTGAACATCGCCCTGGCCGATGATGATGAAGATGACCGACTGCTCTTTAAAGAAGCTATAGATGAAATCCGGCTTGAGACCAGAATTTCCCTTTTCAATCACGGGCAGGAACTCATGGACCACCTTACCTTGCCCAATATCGTACTGCCCCATTTAGTTTTCCTGGACCTCAATATGCCCATTAAGGATGGGATGCAATGCCTGAGGGAAATCCGGGGCAACCCCAACCTCAACCAGGTGGCGATCGCCATTTATTCCACATCCTCTTCCGAAAAAGATATCGAAAACACTTTCATTCTCGGGGCAAATGTATATATCAACAAACCAAACAATTTTTACAAGTTAAAAGAGGTAATTGAGAAGGTGCTGAAAATTAACTGGCAATATCAAACCTCAAATTTAAATAAGGATAACTTTTTGTTGCGCGTTTGAGTAACTGAGTAACTACATGAATTTTAAAGATTTTTCGCCATCTACCAGGAGGTATATTGTTTTGCTGGTTGTATCCGTGGGGGTATTACTGGTTGCGGAATCGCTTACTTTCAAGCAGATCAGTCTCCTAAAGGAATCCGCTGACCGGGTTTCCCATTCCCTTGAAGTAGAAATGTCGATTAATACGCTTTATTCCTATTATGCTTTGATGCAGGCCGAGGAATTGGAGAACCAACTGGATGCCGTATCGGTATCCGACACTTCCTGGGAAGACCAAAAGGAAGTTACCTTCACCTCTTTTAAGATCCTGGAGAACCTGGTTAAGGATAATCCCATGCAGCTGGCCAAACTTAAGGAAATTGGACAGTTACAGGATTCTCTTTACGACGCCCTGACGGCGCTGGCCCGCTCTGTGCCGGACAGCAGCCAGACTATGGAAACCCGGACCAGGCTGGTAGCCCGCATCACCAGGAACCTGGAATCTATCCGGGAAGCAAAGGATGATATGCTGGAGGAAGAACACAACCTGTTCACTGAACGAAAACTCCTTCTCGACATGCGTGCCGACCGCGCTCCGCTTTTTACACTATTGCTTGCCCTTTTCGCCCTCTCCATTTTCCTCCTGGCCTTCGCCCGCATCTACCGCAACAAGCAGCGGGTAAAAAGGTCTGAGGAATTCCTGCAAAGTATCCTTAGCAATACGAACAATATCGTGAACTACTATGAACCTGTATATGACGAACAGGGAACGGTGACGGATTTCAGGATCATATTTGCCAATGAATGCAATAAAACATACCTCGGGGTAGACCCGGATAAAATAATTGGGAAAAGGGTAACCGAAGTATTTTCCTTCCTTAGGTTAAACGGGGAATTGGACGAGCTCAGGCGAAGCTTTAATGACCAGGAAACGGTAACCCTAGAAAGGCAAATAGCTGTTCACGATAAAAAAGTGTGGTTTAGAACCACCATTGTTCCCCACGCCGATGGCATCCTGATAACTGGATCCAACACCACCAGGGAACGTGATGATGAGGAAAAACTGAGGGATTTGAATGAAAGGTTGAGGAACCGGAATGAAGAATTGATACGGACGGAGGCATTTTTGGAAGGCGTGCTCCGCAGTACCAAGAATGTCATCATGTCTTTCGAACCCCTCTGGGACCATGCCGGTAGTATCGAAGATTTCAGGCTAATATTCATCAATCAGTCTATAGATGGGATAGTGGACCCCGGGGCAGGCGAACTGGTTGGGGAAAAGGTCTCGAAAATCAGCCCGTTTATTTACGAGACCGAGCTTTTTGGGCATATGGTCCATTGTTATAAAAAGAATACCCCCGTGGATTTTGAATCCAGCTATACACGGGATGGCGTTGAGTACTGGGTACAGGGGACGGCTATTAAATGGCACCAGATCATCACCGTGAACCTGTCTGATATCACCAAGCAGGTGAAGGCTGAGAAGGGCCTGATCAGCCGCAACCTCCAGCTGAAGAGGAGCAATGAAGAGCTGGAATCCTTTAACCGGGTAGCCAGTCACGACCTGCAGGAACCCCTGCGGAAAATCCAACTTTTTATTTCCCGGTTTGTAGAAAAGGAAAACGCAAACTTTTCCGATAAAGGGGAAGAGTACCTCAGCAAAGTGAGTAAGGCTGCGGAGCGGATGCAATCGCTAATCGTTAACCTGTTGGCGTATTCCAAAATAGATAAATCCCATGAAAATTTCGAGGACGTGAACCTCAACACAACGCTGGGGAAAGTGGAAGAAGAACTGGCCCTGCAGATTATCGAAAAAAAGGCCAAAATAGAAAAGGCATCCCTCCCGGTTATTCGCGGGGTCCCCTTTCAAATGGAACAACTGTTCGCCAACCTTATCTCGAATGCACTTAAATACAGCAACCCCAGGGTGCCAACCAGGATATCCGTGCAGGTGGAAACCATTGCACGCAGGCAGATAAAAGAAGATTTCTCAAAACCGTCCAGGAAATATCATAAGATTACCGTGGCAGACAACGGGATAGGTTTCAACCCCGAAAACTCCGGGAAGATCTTTGAAGTGTTCCAGCGCCTGCATCAAAAAAACGAATATTCCGGCACCGGCATCGGGTTGGCAATCTGCAAAAAAATCGTAGAAAACCATATGGGTTATATCGGGGCTACCGGCGATCCCGGCAAGGGAGCCACATTTTTTGTTTATCTGCCTGTCAGGGAGTAATACCGTCTTTCCGGCCACTTCCCTGCTCTTGCCACAACAGGCGGTCTATTACCTCCTTCATAATATCGGACAGGGATGGCTCTCCGCATGCTCACCCTTCCCAAATAACCTTATTGGGAATATTTTAACGTCTGATGGCAGCCTATCCTATAATTCTATAAAAGATTCCTGAAATTCTGTAAAAGGACAGGCAGGCACCTTCACGATCTTTACCTCAAGTCAGATAATTAGATTCAGGATGAAAAATGTCATAGCCCGCAGAACGAATATATTAAGGAATAGAATACGTCATTTAATTAGGGCATTTGGATATCCTCTCCCTCGGGTTACAGGGGAGGAAGTTCCTTCCCTTAAGTATTCCGGCGAGCTTGAAAATTTCATTCTGGGCATGACCAATCAATGCGAAAAAATTTCATCTAAATAATGGTAGTATCAATTGCCATAAGAATTATTCCAAACCAACTCCTAATCAGGATTGCATCCAATAGCGGTTGCTCAGCACATTGCCCAGAAAACCAAATGGGCTAATGGCCAGAGAGTGTCCATTGCCTCCCCCAGGGCAGCGGCGAAAAGAACAGGGGCAAGACGAATAATTTAACTTAAAAAGAACACCATGAATTCAATCAGATTAAAAACAACGAAGATCGATAGGATGTTCCATCGGTTACATCAGAATCTTGGCGGGAAATTGGCATTGGATCATGAAGAACATACGCTGGAACTCGATAATGAAATCGGACGGGGTGAAATCCGTGGGATTTCCTTTACAGGAGGCATTTCCTATGTGGAATTTAATATGGTTTTTAAAGAGAATTTCAACCTGGTTGCGAATACTTCCGACACCAGCCCCATATACTTCGCGTATTGCTCCCAGGGCAACCTGAAACATAGTTTTGGCCGGGACGGGGAAAAGCGGAAATTGAAAAATTTCCAGACCGGTATCATCTCCAGTCGGAAAAATGAAGATAACTTCCTGTATTTTGCAAAGGAGAAACCACTAAAGGTTACCCTGATTTCGGTCTATCCCCGTGAGGGGGAAGACAGCTCCCAGGGGGATAGCCTCAATGAAAAGCTTTCCAAGACCTTCTTTGAGGCCAAGGATTCCGACCATTTTGTCTATATAGGATCCTATAACCTTCGGATAGCGGAGCGGATACATCAGATCAACAGTATAAAGCAGAAAGGGCTGGTGAGGCACCTGTTGATCAAAGGGGAGGTGAATACCATCCTGGCCCTTGAGTTGCAACAACATTCCGAGGATATTTCGAACATGTCCAAACAAACCGGTTCGCTTCGGGCCCGGGAAATGGAAACCATCAAGGAGATTTCGCAATTTATCCAGAATTACCCGGACAGCCAGTTGCTGATCAAGAATCTCTCCAGGCGTTCCGGCCTGTCGCCCACAAAATTGCAGGAGGGGTTCAAACTCATGCATGGGCGTACGGTAACGGATTATATCCGGGAAGTACGGATCAAGAAGTCCGAAGAACTGATCAAGAACACAGACCTCAATATTTCTGAAGTAGTGTACAGCATTGGCTTTACCAGCAGGAGCTATTTCTCCAAGATATTCAAGAAGAAATACAACTGCAGCCCGAAGCAGTATAAGGACAATCAAAATAAGGTAGCTGTAACAGCCTGATATATTTCAACATGATTTGGAAAACCGGCCAATTGGCCGGTTTTCAATTTTATACCCCCCGGTGAAAATGTGCCAAAGCCCGTGCAACACCAATACTGCAGCGGACCATGTTTGGTGAGGATGGCAAAAAAAGATGCCCGGAGAATTTCCGGGCATCGGCAATCATCTATTAAAGTAGTGGCAGCATTCTACCAGCTATCAATTTCCTTTTTCAATTCTTCTTTTTGTTTTCCGGTTTTTTCCTGCAGGCGGCCAAGCATCTCATCGAATTTGCCATCTGCGTATTTCAGGTCATCATCGGTTACGTTGGCATACTTTTGCTTAAACTTTCCTTTGACCTGGTTCCACTTTCCTTTTAACTGTTCATTATTCATTGTAATATGATTTTATGGGTTTATAATTGATCGTACTCTTGCATTAAGATACGCAGGTATACGGGCAATCCTTGCCTCCGAAAACATAGATTTTGACGCGATTAAACCGGCATACCGGCGGGTATATCCTGCATGGGTGCCGGAATGGGAAATTTTCCCCGGGTACCCCTAAGTTCCTGGTTCCCCGTTTTTTTGAAGCACAATTCTGTTCAATAGGAGCCTGTCCATGTGCAGGATTAAAGTAGCTTGTAGCTCAAAGCCTCCGGCATTGAACCGGACTTTGAAGATTCTAAATAGTAGTTAGTTTAGTGAGTTTTGGTTAAGTTGGTAAAGCCCCCGGTCCGGGGGCTTTTTTTGGCTACTGGTTCTATGCCGGTATTGGTCTGCATTTCCCTTTTTACTCGTGCTTTTTGCCGTCCCCGGTAAGGGCATCCCGTATCCCGGACCGGACGATAAGCCAGAGGTAATTGAAGAAGGATTTGGTGTGGTCACGGGCGGTTTTGATATGACCGTATCGAAAGGATGCGCTGTCCTGGTTTTTGTTTTGCTTCACCAGGAGGCTGGCAAGGGCTGTAAGCAACTTGTTGAAGCCCGAGCCATTTTCCTTCAGGATCTGAAAATTGAAATCCCGGTATTTTATTTGCAGATCGCCCTCGGTTTCGTCTGCATCTCCACTGGCTGTAAAGTAGAGCCGGTCTACCACTCCGGAGATCCTCACATTCATGTTGGCCTCGAGGTAGCGATTGGCGCTGGAGGCCTCAAAATTAGTAAAGGAACCCGATACGGTAAAGAAATCATTTGGGTTGTTTACGTCAAAACGCCAATCCAGGCTTACCGGCGCCGATCCCATAAACAGGGCCCGGGCATGGACCTCGGTTTCCCTGGGGGCGACGTATGTATTGGAAACACGGCGCAATTCCGCTTGCAGGGAATCCATGGTAACCCGCCCCGCCTTCGCTTCTGCATCCACCTTTTCTTCATAACCTACATGTCCGCCTTGAATTCTTACCAGGGGCACGGTTAGCCGGAATGGAAGGTTCCGAATCATCTGGCTATACATTTTTTTCCTTACCGTGTCATCGGCCACTAATTTATCCCGGTAAATATCCAGGGAAGGGTGCTGCAGGGAAATGGAATCTACGGCAACAGACCAATTGGCATCCCTGGTATCCAGGGTGGGCCTGTGAACCTTCAGTTCCGGAATAGCCAGGGAGATATGATCCCGTTCCATATCGATTTTCCTGGAAAGTTCGCGCTTTCCATATTTTGTATACAGCTTTATATGATGGGCCTCAAGCACCTGCTTTTCCAGGTTTAAACCGGCGATGGTCATTTCTTCAAAAGTTCCCAGGGAAGTATAGAAATTTTTGAGGGACAGACTGAGGTTCTTGTATGCCAGGGGGATCGGATTTTCCAGGGTAGCGGAATCTATCCGGATCCCGCCCACTTCCAAAGTAACATTTTCGGCCCTCAGCTGAGGTTGGTTTGAGCCGTGTTTCAGCATGGTAAATTTGCCGTTGGTGACCCGTATCCGGCCAATGGAGATCGATTTTTCGAAAGAGTCTCCGGGCAGGCCTTCCGATGGGTTCTTCCTTTCCTGTGCCCGGGAGACGATGACCAGATCCGGGTTATGAAGGCTGATTTCATCCCAGGAAATGTCGTCGTTCACAAAATATTGCCAGTAATGAAACCCTTTTAAGGTGAATTGGTCCATGATCAGGGTCCCCCGGTATGCCAGGCTCTCCCGGTCAAAGAAATCCAGGGACAGCCGGTCCAGGCTAAGACTGGCTGTGAGGAGGTGGACGTCCAATTCTTTATAATTCAATTGCAGGTGCCGGGGTAGTTTCCTTGCGAGAAAATGCGTGGCCATCCGTTCCATCCGCCATTGCAGTAGAAAGAGGAGGCCAAAGCACAGCAAGGCTATGCCCAGGAAAACCCAAACAATTCTTTTTTTGTGGTATTTCATAGGATTTTTTCGTTTTCCCGTGGATCGCCCTTTTGGGGTCGTTTCCCCATCGAATGTCTCCTATTGTTTCAGGACTACAAAGAAGAAAGGAACATGCGTTCGGATATGGGAAGGGATATAGAACCGGATGCCCGGCCCATCCACTGCTCTCCCGGCTGGGGTTTGTATATGGAAGGGGCGAAAATAGCGGCTTGCAGCCGGAAATGAAAGCATCTTACTGCACAGTTAAGTGCCTTATACCATATCGCCTTCCAGCACCACTTTTCGGCATTGTTCAATGCTCCTCAGGCAAAATTCGGCGCACTCGCGGCAATGCCGCTCGTCGTGTTTCATACATTGCTCCGCGCACCAGGCACATACATCCATACAGGCCTTGCAATAGTCTATCGCGAATTCATTGTCAGCGGCCATGAACTTTACGGCCACCAGGCAGGAATCCATACATAATTCACAGCATAGGGGGCAATCTGTATTACTCTCCTTTCCGGCCATTGCCGCCAGGCATTCCTGACAGGCAACCGAACATTGCTGGCAAGCCTTGATACAGTTTGAATAAGTTGCTTTCATAACTTCCATTTGAATAAAAATAGCAGGCAATCGCAACAGTTAAGGCCTCAATAAAAAGATTCAGGAACTCAATTAAGCATTCCGGATAATTCTGGTGATGACCGGATGGATTTAGGTTGATCTTCCCAAAGCGTGCTGTTAACCGGCCGGCATCTGCGAATTAGATCGCAGACTGGCTCGGTTTTTGATGCATATTTAGTTTGAGAATGGGATATTCATAATACCCCTGCGGGTTTCCCTACAGGCCGCAGCTCCTGACCAGGGCGGGCCAATGCGGATTCAGCTTAGCAAGATCCACTGACCCATATGGGGAATTATTGATTGAAAGCCATGAACCTGACCTATCGATTATTTTTCAGCAAATCTCCTCGAAAGACACTCGGGTGCCTGGATGCTTTTTATAAGATGACGGTGTCGCAGCTGGGCTGTGAGGCTCGCAGACAATATTGTATCAATCTAATCGGCCGACTAAAAACAGATTTAAGGGAGACCCAATGCCGGGAGGAATGCCGTCGCATAAGGGAACATATACATGCGGCCAAAGCCGAGATCAAAAACCTGGGCGGGAAGGCCTCTTCCTGATGGCCCATTGACCGATACCCTGCCGGGCCCGGTTTGCAACTTAATTTGGCCCTCTGTACCTATCATTGGTTTGATCACCGGGGTTACAGCAATGTAAAACCGATCGGTCGTCGATGAAATGCCCCCACTTGAAGACTTCTCTTTTATTTTGACCGGATTCATCGTTTCTTGCAGGGCCCCAATCTTAAGGATGTGTCGGATCTTACCATGCATCAGTGCTTTGGCTTATTTACGCACGGCCTAAAAGGCCAAAAGATGATTAAACCATGTGGGGGCATTCCATTGCTTTTCGGATACTAATTTTGATGTTGGTCTTTCTTGCAGGGTCTTGTAGTTCTGCCAGGGATCATCAGGTGGCTTACAGGCGGGCCTGGCAGAAGATCGTAAATTCCCAGGCCTGGCGGGACGCCCTGGTATCCAACGGCCGGGAACGTCCCGGAGAAGAGGCTATCCTTTACAACCTGCCTGCCGTTTATGACAAAGCATCGCTCAAAGTCGAAACCGGATCGGTCATAGACGATGATTTCCTCAACACGTATCGCTCCCTGGTATTCCGGGCCTATTTCCGGACCATCGCCGAAGCTGAACGCGCTGACGGTCGCATCTACGACGCATACCGCCGTCTGCGCGAACAGCGCCATCTGAGGGAAAAGCGCAGGGACTCTTCCTACAGGGAGGCCCTTGAGTACGCTAAAAACCGATATGACGCACACCGCGAAATGCTGGAAGGGCTCAAATCCTGGAAGGCATTCAACGAATATGGCTCGGACGACCTGGATTTCTTCCTAAGGGAACAACTGCCCCATGCCTATGCCATGCATCAGGAAGGACAGGGAGATGAGGCAATTGTGCGTTACCTGGAGTACCGCCTGGCCGACCTGTATCATTTCGAGGAACGGGAAGGGAACTGAGCAAAGCGCCGGATCGGAGGGAGGCCACCCCAATTATTTTTCGAAAATACCCACGAATTCCTCGTTCCTTGAATTCTTAAACCCGCGGTACATGCCTTTGGTATTGAAAGGCATGGCGATATTGCCCTGCCCGTCGATCCCGATGACGCCCCCCTTGCCGCCCATTTCAGGCAACAGCTTCAACACGACTGTTTCCGAAGCATCTTTCAGCGACAGTCCCTGGTACAGCATCCGGGCCGAGATATCGTGGGCAACCACGGCTCTGATAAAATATTCACCATGGCCGGTGCAGGAGATGGCGCAACTGGCATTGTTCGCATAGTTCCCGATCCCCGTCAACGGGCTGTCGCCAATACGCCCGTATTTTTTATTGACCATGCCGCCTGTGGAAGTTCCGGCGGCCAAATTCCCTTTTTTGTCCAGGGCCACCGCCCCCACGGTTCCGAATTTCTTCCCATCCTGCTGATCGTGATCCAGGGTTATCCCGTCATGGGCCGCGACCTTTTGCCATTGCTTGAAGCGGGCGGCATCGTAAAAATATTCCCTGGGGGCCAATTCAATTTTGTGTTCCCGGGCGAATTCCAGGGCCTGATCCCCGCTGATGAGCACATGCCGGGACTCCTTCATCACGGCTATGGCCAGCAGAATGGGATTTTTTACCTGGCGGACACCCGCAACGGCACCTGCCCGCAGCTTTTTACCATCCATGATGGAGGCGTCCATTTCGTGCTCCCCCTTGCTCGTAAAAACGGAGCCTTTCCCGGCATTGAATAGCGGGCTGTTTTCAAGGATCAGGATGGCTTCCGTGACGGCCTCCAGGGCCGATCCCCCTTTATGCAGGGTATGGTAGCCAACGGTATAGGCCCGTTTCAACGCCTGCCGGTAGGCCTCTGCCTTCCATTTGGTCATCCCGGTTTTGGAAACCGTCCCTGCCCCTCCGTGAATAGCTATTCCGTAATCTTTCATCCGGCCTGGGTTTTTTTGCTTCGTTTCCTGGGCGTGGTAAGGAGCCTGAACAATTCATCCGTATCCGCATGCAGGCTGTTGAATACAGGGATGTCGGTATACTTGCTCAACTCCTGTATGTGCAGCGGCGAGCTGGAACACACCCCGGAAATAGCGTCGGGGACCAGCCCGAACTTATTTTTCAAGACATGAAGGCCGCCAATGGCGCCGAATGCATCCGCCGCACAAAAGATCAGCTTGTGGATCCGCTTGCGCACTTCCGGAGATTGGAGCAGGAAGGTAGTTTCGCGCTGGTTGATGCCATCGGCGAATTCCACAACCCAGTAATTATCCTTGTTGTTGGCATACTTCAGGTCGAGTTTGTTAAATATTTCCCGGATCTCCGACTCTTCGATCAGATAGGTGGAGGGGTACCCCAGGTAGGTGAAATCGGAATAACGCGTGGCGCCCGCGTCGTTCATACTCAGGATGTCCTTCAGGCTCGCGGTGCCGGTTACCTTGGATGCCCGGACCTCCTTCTCCTGGAGGGAAAGGGCATAGACACAGGCCGTGGCGGCAGCACTTTTGCCTGAGTTCATGGCCGTACCCACCGTAAGGATCAGCTTGGCCCGGGGGAATTTCTTCTCGGCTTTCTTGGGGACAATCAGGTTGTAATCTTTTGTGTTGACGACCTGGCCACCCGCATCGCAAACATAGCCCAGCACCCGGACCCGTGTGGGGGCGATTACCTTGTCGTTCTGGGAGATCACCGTGCCGACCACCCCCGACCTGGCCAGGAGGTCCACGGCATCAAAATCTGATGTAACCGGGAGGATGCCTTCATAGTAATCCGGGGCATAGCGGTTTCCGAATACGAAAATAGCATGGGTGCCGGGGTGGATGGTATGGATCCGACCTTCGCTATTTTCCAGGGATTTATGTTGCCCCAGCGTATCCACCACCCCGTACATAACGTCCCCAATCCGGGGAGGATGGGAAATGGGGGTATACCATTTTACAGCCTTTTTTGGGAGGGTATAGGCGGCGCTGGGCATGCGGAACCCTCTTTCTATTTTGTTCATGATTATATGCTTTAATAAAGGGACCCCCGGCGACCTGGCAAGGGGATTTCCTGCTATTTGAACAGCCGCGCGAAGATACATCAATCTCCGTCAGACATTTGTGGGCTAAACTAAATTCACGTTAAATTTTCATCGCTTTTTAATAGGAAAATATAAGCCGTGCCTCCTGCCTTTGGGGATGTAATTCACCGCCTGCCCCGATGGTTTTAAAATGCTATCTTTACACCTACACATCCTTTCCCTTTATGGCTACAACCACATCAACCGACACCCGGCCATACGACTTGCTCATCCGGGGAGGCCGCCTGATAGACGGCAAAAACAGCATCCAACAAAACATGGACCTCGCCATCCGGGGCGACAAAATCGCAAAAGTCGCCGGCACCATTGATCCCCGGCAGGCCCTGAAAACCATCGACGTCAGCGGGCTCCTGGTGTGCCCGGGGCTGATCGACATGCACGCCCACCATTTTTACGGGACGGACAGCTCCGCCTACCTGAGTAACGGGAACTGCGCCCTTCCCCCGGATGGGTTTACCTTCCGGAGCGGGGTAACTACCGTGGTGGACACCGGCGGCTCCGGCTGGAAGAATTTCGGGCAATTCAAAAAACAAACCATCGACACGGCAGGTACCCGGGTATTGGCCCTGTTGAATATCGTGGGCTCCGGGATGAAAGGCGGCGCCATCGAACAGAATAAAAAGGATATGGATCCCGAAAAGACGGCAGAAACCGCCCTTCAATACAAAGACCATGTGGTGGGGATCAAACTTGCGCATTTCCTGGGCCCTGACTGGGAACCGACAGAACGCACGGTAGCTGCCGGGGTAGGGGCCTCCCTTCCGGTGATGATCGATTTTGGCCGCAGCGATCCGCCCTTATCCCTCGCGACCCTTTTCCTGGAGAAGCTGCGTCCCGGGGATATTTATACCCATTGTTACGCCCATGTGAGCGGCCGGGAACCTATAGTGGGGCCGGACGGTAAGCTGCGGCCATTTGTGAAGGAATCCCGTGAAAAGGGGATTTGGTTTGATGTGGGGCATGGGGAGGCGAGTTTCGATTACCGGCAGGCCATCCCCGCCCTTGCCCAGGGATTCCCTCCCGATTCCATCAGCAGCGATCTGCACACCGGTTGCATGAATGCCGGGATGAAGGATTTACTGAATGTGGCGTCCAAATTCCTCAACATGGGGATGCCCCTGGCAGAAGTGATCCATGCCCTTAGCTGGCACCCTTCGCGGGGAATCCGGCGACCGGAGCTCGGCCACCTGGGTGAAGGGGCCGTGGCCGATGTAGCCGTGCTGAACCTGCGGGAAGGCGCGTTTGGCTTCGTCGACGCCCAGGGGAGGAGGAAAGCCGGGAACCGGAAACTGGAATGCGAGCTGACTTTAAGGGCGGGCCGGATCGTGTATGACCTGAACGGACTGGCGGCAATGCCATTGGATGAGGAGACCGTGCTGGCGACAAATTAGGAGACACGGGCTGGCAGGCTTGGAAAAAAGTTTTATTTTTGTGCCCCGTTTCCCGGGCTAATGGGAAAACCGGCCTCATAGTTCAATGGATAGAATAGAAGTTTCCTAAACTTTAGATCCAGGTTCGATTCCTGGTGAGGCTACTTTTTAAAGGTCAAAGGAAATCAATATGACCTTAAATTAATTGATTTACAGTGGTTTAGTAAATTTTGGTATCAAACGATATCATTTGGCACAGGCCATTTGAGTTCACAAATCGTCAACATTTTTTCCTACCTTGAAACGGTCTGTTTCAGGCTGTAGGATAAGCGATTTATCCCGGATTTGACTTTCGTCTTAAAGCTAAGTTTAACTTAAAGACGAAATAATGCGTACTTCTTCCACATTTTCCATTTTATTCTGGATGTACACCCAAAGAGCCAAAAATGGCC
>Ga0102953_1000663_pt1 | contig 23340 bp, 19 predicted proteins | sample SalPon2A_C_D2_MG_FD_78509 | JGI IMG/M metagenome (GOLD analysis project Ga0102953, IMG submission 78509) | Soil microbial communities from South San Francisco under conditions of wetland restoration - Salt Pond MetaG R2A_C_D2_MG | ecosystem: Environmental > Terrestrial > Soil > Wetlands | place... | reverse complement strand
GAGCAGCGCTCTCTCGCCGTCGCCCGCTTCCTGATCGAACAAGGTGCGGAGGCTATTGTCGTCGCCTGCAACACAGCAACCGCTGCTGCAGCGACCAGCCTGCGCAGCCGGCTCGACCAGCCCATTGTGGCAATGGAACCTGCGGTCAAACCGGCTGTTGCGGCTACGCGCAGCGGCGTGGTCGGCGTACTTGCCACCACCGGCACGCTGGAAAGCGCACGCTTCGCCGCCCTGCTTGAGCTTTATGCCGGCGAGGTGGAAATCATCACTCAGAGCTGCCCGGAGCTGGTTGAACAAGTCGAATGCGGCGACTTGTCCGGTCATGAAACTCGTACGTTGATCGAACTCTATGTCGCCCCACTACTGGCCCACGGTGCCGACACACTGATTCTTGGCTGCACCCACTACCCGTTCCTTGCACCGCTGATCCGCGCAGTGGCTGGTGCGCACATCGCATTGGTGGATACCGGCGAGGCGGTCGCGCGGCAGCTTCAACGGCGGCTACAGACAGAGTTACCCCAGCGCAATCCCGGCATGCGCAGCAGTACAGAATTCTGGACCAGCGGAGACGCACAAATGGCCGCCCGCACCATTTCAACGCTATGGGGAGAACCGGTAACGGTACAATGCCTGCCGAAGACCTACTTATAGGAGGAGACGCCGCATGAGCGAGCGCCGCTATACCCTGACCATTTCCTGCCCCGACCGCGTTGGCATCATTGCAGCGGTTACCGGGTTTGTCGCCCGGCACAATGGCTGGATTGTCGAGGCCAGCTACCATACCGACCTTGAAGCACAGCGCTTCTTCATGCGCCAGGAAATTCGTGCCGACTCGCTCTCCCTCGACCCGGCCGAATTCCATGCCCAGTTCGAAAGCCTGGCTGGCGAATTCAACCTGGATTGGCACATCAGCGATTCCGCCAAAAGGAAGCGTGTTGTGATCCTGGTCAGCAAACAGGACCATTGCCTGAATGACCTGCTGCACCGCTGGCGCAGCGGCGAGTTGCCGGTTGACATCCCCTGCGTAATTTCCAACCACGACGACCTGCGCAGCTTCGTCGAATGGCATGACATACCATTCCACCACGTGGATATGGCGGACAAGACTGCCGCCTTCGAAAACATTGAGCGATTGTTCGACCAGCATCATGGCGATGTCATGGTACTGGCACGTTTCATGCAGATTCTGCCGCCGGAATTGTGCCGCCGTCATGCCGGGCAGGTCATCAACATCCACCACAGCTTCCTGCCATCCTTTGCCGGTGCCAAGCCCTACCACCAGGCTTACCAGCGCGGCGTCAAACTGATCGGCGCTACCTGCCATTACGTCACCGCAGAACTGGACGCCGGCCCCATCATCGAGCAGGATACCGTGCGCATCGATCATGGCGACAGCGTCGACGACATGGTGCGTTACGGGCGCGATATTGAAAAGACCGTACTTGCGCGCGGCTTGCGCTATCATGTAGAGGATCGCGTGCTGATCTGCCACAACAAGACTATTGTATTCCGCTGATCCACAACAACGAGAGGCTCATGGAACGCAAAGATTACGCGCTGGCCGCCCAGAACCTGTTGTTTCGGGGCGTCGATTTCGCGAGTGTCGGTTACATGCTGGAGCACTGTGCCTCACGCAATCTGGCTGCCGGCGAGACATTGCTTCACCCGGACATTCCCAATTACTACCTGTACCTGATACTCGAAGGCACCTTGAGCGTGCAACTGGTTGGCAAGGAAGCGATGGAGTACACGTCACTGGTTGCCGGCGACTGTGCGGGCGATATTTCCCTGGTTGACGGCAAACCACCATCGGCACTGGTTGTCGCCACCCAGCCGTCCCGCGTGCTGGCCATACCGCACGACACGGTCTGGTCCCTGGTCAATCACTCCCACGAAGTGGCGCGCAATCTGCTGGTCATTATTGCCGGCCGCATGCGCAACGACAATAATGCGCTCATCTCATCCCAGAATGTCAGGATGCAATTCGAACATCAGGCCAGCGTTGATGCGTTGACTGGCATACACAACCGCCACTGGATGGACGAGGCCTTTCCACGCGCCTTGTCGCGTTGCAGACGCAATAAACAGGCAGTTTCCATCATGATTGCCGACATCGATTTCTTCAAGCGCGTGAACGACACCCGCGGCCACCTGGTCGGTGACACTGCGCTGCGGACTGTGGCCGAGTGCATGGCAAAAAATCTCAGGCCGTTTGACCTGCTGGTGCGCTACGGCGGCGAGGAGTTCGCCCTGTTACTGCCCGATACCGGTCGTGCCCAGGCAGAAATACTAGCCGAACGGCTGCGTACCATGATTGCTGGCTGCAATATTCAAGGTGACGATGATCAGTTTCAGGTTACCGTATCGATCGGAGTGGCGCTGGCTGATGGCGAGGAAACGCTGGATGTGCTGCTGGGAGAGGCCGATCATGCGCTTTACCGTGCGAAGGATCTGGGCCGTAATCGCGTGGAAATTTTCAGGGAAGCCGGTGCAGCCGATGTTAACGATTGAGCCGCAATAGCGCGGCAACCTGTTTTTTAGGTTTCTCTTCCTTCTGCGCAGGCTGCTGCGGTTCCGCCTGCTGCGCAACCTTGGGCGCCGGCTCATATGGCTTCAGGAACCAGTCATCCTCCGGCTTGCTGTTTTTGCCGGAGCTCGCAGCAGAATGGCTTGCCCCCGCCTGTTGTCGCGGCAGTTCGCGTTTCAGCAGTTTTTCCACTTCCTTGAGCCGTCGTTCATCTTCCTTGTCGACCAGCGAAAGCGCTTCGCCGCTGGCGCCCGCACGGCCGGTGCGGCCGATGCGGTGAACGTAATCCTCGGCGTGCGGCGGCATTTCATAATTGACAACCAGCGGCAACTGGTCGATATCCAGCCCCCGTGCGGCCACATCGGTTGCCACCAGTACGGCGATCTTGCCCGACTTGAACGCCTCCAGCGCCTTGATCCGCTCCACCTGGCTCTTGTCCCCGTGTATGGCATCGGCGGCAATGCCGTTGCGCTCCAGCATTCGCGCCAGCCGCGCCGTGGTCAGTTTGGTGCGGGTAAACACCAGCACCTGTTTTACGTCGCGTGAACGGATCTGGTCGGCCAGCACTTTGAACTTCTTGTTATTCTCAACCAGCAGCACCGATTGCTTGACGGTTTCGGCAGCCGTGTTGCGGCGCGCCGTTTCCACAGTAACCGGATGCACCAGAAAATCCTGCGCCAGCTTTTTGATGTCGTCGGAAAAAGTGGCCGAGAACAGCAAGGTCTGCCTTTGCCTGGGCAACAGCGCGAGAATACGCTTGAGATCCGGCATGAAACCCATGTCCAGCATACGATCTGCCTCATCCAGAACCAGCATCTGTACCTGGTTGAGCATCAGGTTGCGGCTTTCCACATGGTCCAGCAGGCGCCCGGGGGTGGCCACCAGGATTTCCACGCCTTTCATCAATGCGGGCTTTTGCGTCCTGATGTCCACACCGCCGAATACCACGGTTGAACGTAGCGGTACGTGTTTGGAATATGTTTCTACGCTTTCGCCGACCTGGATTGCCAGTTCCCGCGTTGGTGCCAGAATCAGTACCCGCACCGGATGTCGCGCCGGCGACGCACTGGCACTGGCATGCGGCAACAGGCGCTGCAACAGCGGCAAGGTAAAGGCAGCCGTTTTGCCGGTGCCGGTTTGCGCCATCGCCATCAAATCGCGTCCCGCCAGAACGTGCGGAATGGCCTGCACCTGGATCGGCGTCGGCTCGGTATAACCCTGCTCCTCGATGGCACGCAAAATCTGCGGATCAAGGCCCAGGGACGAAAACAGAATGTTGTTTGCTGCAGGCTGTTCCATGTGTACCACCATTATACCGGAGCACCGCATATTTACCCCGACCGCCCATGCAATTGACCATAAATATAATTAACTTGATGATTTTACTATGCTTTGTTGTCAATCAACAAGGATTTTACCTTTGGCAATCACCATACCATATTGATTACATGGTTATTTATCGTTCTGGCTCGCTTGAATTCCAGACTATTTGATGGCAGTATGCGCCGGTCGTGCGGCTCAAAAGTCAATCTGCGCAGACTGGCAAATTGGCTTAAAACCAATAATTCCGTTACGGCAAATACTCATTTCTGTTTATTTACTTTAACTTCGTTTGGGAGGGGTTAACTATGCCAGCTGTTGTATATCCTCTGTTTGTTTTCTCGCCGTTCCTGATTCTTGGTCTGATGATTGTTTTCACCAAGTAATACACTGTACGGCAGAGCAAAGTAAAGCCCGGTCTGACCGGGCTTTAATTATTCCTGCAGCATTGTTTCGGCCATGAAAAAAGGGCGCCTTGCGGCGCCCAGTCCAATACCCGTAGGGGTCTTGGGGAGGAGACTTATTCCACACGTTCTCCGTGGAGTGCGATGTCCAGACCTTCGCGCTCTTGCTCTTCGGTGACGCGTAGCCCCATCACGATGTCCAGCACCTTGAGGATGATGAAGGTCATCACACCGGTGTAAGCGATGGTTACGCCCACGCTCTCAGCCTGGATCCAGACCTGGCCCATGCTGCCGGCCGTACCGCCGATGGATTCCACCGCGAAGATACCGGTCAGCAACGCACCGACGATACCGCCGATGGCGTGCACGCCAAACGCATCCAGCGAATCATCGTAACCCAGCATGCTCTTCAGGGAAGTTGCTGCCCAGAAGCAGATCACGCCAGCCGCGATGCCGATAACCAAGGCGCCCATCGGGTCGACAAAACCGGAAGCCGGTGTGATGGCAACCAGGCCAGCCACTGCACCGGATGCGATGCCCAGTACGCTGGGCTTACCCTTGGCAATCCATTCAGCAAACATCCAGCCCAGAGCTGCGGCAGCAGTAGCGATCTGGGTAACCGCCATGGCCATACCGGCACGGCCGTCAGCAGCCACTGCAGAGCCCGCATTGAAGCCAAACCAGCCAACCCACAGCATCGCAGCGCCCATCACTGTCAGGGTCAGGTTATGCGGTGCCATCGGCTCCTTGCCGTAACCAAGACGGGGGCCAAGCATCAGAGCAGTAATCAGGCCTGCCACACCGGCGTTGATGTGCACCACGGTACCGCCAGCGAAGTCCAGCACGCCCAGATCCCACAGGAAGCCGCCGTCACCGGACCACACCATATGTGTGATAGGCGCGTACACCAGCAGCGACCAGATGGTCATGAATACCAGCATGGTGGAAAACTTCATGCGGTCGGCAAAAGCACCGGTGATGAGCGCCGGAGTAATGATGGCAAACGTCATCTGGAACGTCATGAACACCGACTCGGGAATGCCACCAGTCATGCTGTCCATGTTCATGCCGTGCAGGAACGCATGGTTCAGGCTACCGAAGAAGGAATAGAAGTTAGTAACACCTTTTTCCATGCCGGTGGTATCGAAGGCAATGCTGTAGCCTGCCACCATCCACACCACTGACATCAGTGCAGTAATGGCAAAGCTCTGCATCAGGGTTGCCAGCACGTTTTTCTTGCGCACCATGCCGCCGTAGAACAGAGCCAGGCCGGGAATAGTCATCAACAGCACCAGAGCGGTCGACGTCAGCATCCAGGCCGTATCTCCGCTATTGAGTCCGTCGGCAAACGACGGGGCCGCGTAGCCGCACATTGCGACCAGCAGCGAGAAAGCAATCGGTAATTTCTTCATGACATGGCTCCTTACAAGGCTTCTGCGCCGGTTTCGCCGGTGCGGATGCGGATTACCTGATCGATATCATGGATAAAGATCTTGCCGTCGCCGATCTTGCCGGTCTTGGCAGTCTTCTCGATGGCCTCGATGACCTGGTCCAGCAGGGATGCGGCCACGGCCGCTTCCAGCTTGATCTTGGGCAGGAAGTCCACGACGTATTCGGCACCCCGGTACAACTCGGTGTGCCCCTTCTGCCGCCCGAAGCCCTTGACTTCAGTGACGGTGATGCCTTGTACGCCGATGGCGGACAACGCTTCACGCACTTCGTCGAGCTTGAACGGCTTGATGATGGCGGTGACCATTTTCATTTCGCTCTCCTTGAGATATAAATCTTGCATAAGGGGCGGCAAGCCGCCCCTGAATTATTTAGAACGAGGTGCTGACGGACAGTACGGCCGTGCCCTTGCCCAGGTCATGGTTCTGCGGGTCAGTCCAGAAACCACCGGTTGCGGCATTGGTCTTGCTGTACATCAGGCTGTAGCTATAGCTGCCGACATCCTTGCTCACGCTCAGGTTGTAGTCGTGGTAGTCAGGATCGGTGCCGGCTGTCCTCAAAGCATCAGCCGCAGTACCCTTGAAGGCCTGCTTGCCGTAATGGGCACCCAAGGTAATTCCGGCAGATTCGATCGGGAAGCTGGCATCAAGCTGGAAGTAATCGCTGCCGCTTGCACTCGGAATGCCAAAAGTGTCACCCAGGCTGCGGGAATACTTTGCCGTGATCCACTTGTAGCCGATAGAGCCGTAGATTTCGTCGGTATCGGCTTTGGTGGCGCCGGCAGCATAAGTACCCGGATAGTTGTAGCGCAGGAAACCAACATCGTAAGTGAAATCATCGGCAAAGCTGCTGCTGAAACCGAAGTAGGTATCCAGCTCAACGCTGGCATTGGTGGTGGCACTCGCATCGCTGATCCAGCTGATGTTGGAAGCCCAGATGCCGGCGTACAAACCGTTGGGATTGGCATAGTCAAAACCGCCCTGCAGTGCCGGCTTGGTACCCGTTTGCGACATGCCGCGGAACAGGTAATTGGTTGTCAGGCTGACATTTGCAGAAAACGGTGAATCTTCCGCCAGTGCGGGCATTGCAATCAGTGTACCCAACACGGCGACCAGCAGTTTGCTCTTTTGCATGATATTTCCTTTCACTTGATAAGATTGAGCGGGAAAAAATTTCCACGCTAAATATAAAAGCAGATTCCGTGCCACTCAAATTTTCAACACAAAAACAATTTATTAGAAATTTATACTCAGTTTGTCGAAATTATGCCGCCCCAATTCCGTGCGCGCACCACTACGGTCTGCACGTTTCAAGTGCGGCCCGCTGAAATTTGCTGCGGACATGAAAAAAGCGCACCAGAAACTGGTGCGCTCAAGGTCTGGGCGGGAGCCTGTCGAAGCGCCCCCGAAATTACTTAGAACGAACGGCCAACGGATAGAACTACCGTGTCCTTGCCCAGATCGCGGTTGAGGATATGGTAGAAAGTGCCGGCGCCGGTTGCGGCGTTCGTCTTGCTGTATGCCAGCCCCAGGTCAAAACCGCCCAACTCCTTGGAAACGCCCAGTCTGTAATCCGTGTAAGATGGGTTGGCACCTGCGGCTGTCAGGGCATCGGCTGTCGTTCCTTGATACTTTTGCTTGCCCACATGCGCACATACGGTCAGGCCTTCGGCGACCGGAATATCGGCGTTGACTTCGAGATAGTTGGTTCCCTTGGCCATGCTGACGCCGAATGTATCGCCCAGGCTGTAGGAATATTTCGCGGTCAGCCACTTATAGCCGATAGCGCCGTAAACCTCGTCGGTATTTGCCTTGGTTACGCCAGGCGCATAGTTGCCCGGGAAGTTATATCCCATGAAACCAACGTCGTAGCGAAAACCATTTTCCAGTTCATTTTTGAAGCCGACAGAAATATCGAGCTCGAGGCTGGAATTGGAAGCCCCCTCGGGGGGAAGCGCATTGGCAACCCGGTCTGCGGCGAGATCACTGAAAAAACTGCTGCTGGACGCCTCGACCTCGGCATAAACACCACTGGAATGCTCATAGGCAAAGCTGCCTTGGATCCCGGGTTTGCCGCCGGTTTGCGAAATTCCGCGATAGACATATTCGCTTACCAGACGTACGTCACCGGAAAACGGAGAATGATCGCCTTCTTCCTGCGCCACTGCAGGCAATGCCGCCAGCGCGCCCAATATACCAATCAACAGCTTACTTTTTTGCATTAAGATCTCCCCTTCATTTTAATAATAACCGGGCACAAGATATGCCCGCTTTCCTGCAAAAGCTCACGTCCTGCCTTCACCAATCTTGATTGCAAATCGGTTTGAATAACCTAAATTGACCAAGTGCAACAGCAATGAAAACCCTGCACATGACATCGCCACTTGCCCATCCTGCGGGAGTGGCTTATGGTGCGGGCTTGAGTTTGCTTTATTATTCTTAATTTAAGCTTAATATTATTGTAATCATATTGTAATGGATAAAGTTATGAACAACCCCAAATTCCTCAACGAGATTACCGCCAAACTGAATGAAGCGGCCGCGAACAGTCCGCTCAAGGATTTCGAGAAAAATGCCCGCGCCCTGCTGGGCCAGGGTTTTGCCAGGCTGGACCTGGTGACGCGGGAAGAATTCGACGTCCAGTCCGAGTTGCTGGCACGCACCCGGCAGAAAGTCGAGGAGTTGGAAGCGCGCGTCACGATCCTCGAAACAGGGCAAACACAGTAAATCATGTCGCTCGCGGTTCTATACAGCCGCGCCCTTTCCGGCATGGATGCCACGCCGGTAACCGTCGAAGTGCACTTGGCCAACGGTCTGCCCAGTTTCACCATCGTCGGCCTGCCTGAAACCGAGGTCAAGGAAAGCAAGGATCGGGTGCGCGCCGCCCTGCAAAACTGCCAGTTCGATTTTCCCGTCAAACGCATCACCGTCAACTTGGCACCCGCCGACCTGCCCAAGGAAAGCGGGCGCTTCGATCTGCCGATCGCGCTGGGCATACTTGCCGCCTCCGGCCAGATTCCCTCCAAACACCTCACTGAGTATGAATATGCCGGTGAGTTGGCACTTACTGGCGAATTGCGGGCTATCCGCGGCGCACTGGCGATGACTTACCAGGCTGCGAACTGTGGACGCGGCTTCGTGTTGCCGGAAGCCAATGCTGCCGAAGCCGCATTGGTGGAAAATGCCGCCGTCTACCCCGCGCAATCGTTACTACAGGTTGCGGCGCACCTGGCCGGGCGCGAGGCACTGAATCGCTACCTTCCCGACGTTCAGCCCACCGCACCGCAATATCCCGACATGCGCGAAGTGAAAGGGCAGGGCCAAGCCAAGCGTGCGCTGGAAATTGCCGCCGCAGGCGGCCATAGCGTGCTGATGTCCGGACCGCCCGGCACCGGCAAATCCATGCTCGCAGCACGGCTTCCCGGCATCCTGCCGCAGATGAGCGAAACCGAAGCGCTGGAGAGTGCCGCCATGCAATCGCTCGGCGGCAACTTCGATATCGTCAACTGGAAGGCGCGACCTTACCGCGCGCCCCACCACACTGCCTCGGCAGTCGCGCTGGTCGGCGGCGGCAGCAATCCGCGTCCCGGCGAAATCTCCGTTGCCATGCACGGCGTCCTGTTCCTGGACGAACTACCGGAATTCGACCGCCATGTGCTGGAAGTGCTGCGCGAACCGCTGGAAAGCGGTCGCATCACCATTTCGCGCGCGGCGCGCCGAGCTGATTTCAAGGCGCAATTCCAACTGGTGGCGGCCATGAATCCCTGTCCATGCGGCTACCTCGGTCATTACAATGGCAAATGCCGCTGTACGCCGGACCAGATCGCACGCTACCGCAACAAGATTTCCGGACCGTTACTGGATCGCATCGACATCCAGATCGAGGTACCGGCGGTGTCGCAGGAAGATTTGCTGAAACAGGCCGACGGCGAGGACAGTACGACCATTCAGGGCAGAGCGGAAACCGCCCGGCAACGCCAACTTGCCCGGCAGGGCAAGCCCAATGCCGGGCTTTCAGTCGGCGAAATCGATGAACTGTGCACCCCGGATGCGCAGGGCGAGGCCTTGCTGCGCCAGGCCATTACCCGCCTCGGTCTGTCGGCACGCGCCTACCATCGCATACTCAAGGTGGCGCGCACCATTGCCGACTTGGCGGTCAGCGATTCGATCCAGACGGCACACATTGCCGAAGCCGTGCAGTACCGCAGAATGGGGCTTTAGACCGCCCTATCCGAACAAACGAGCAAACAAGCCCTTCTTCTTCTCCACGATTTCAGGCTGGCGCTGCAGATTCTCCTGCACCGACTCGACATAATCCACATCGTCGCGCTTGATGTGGTTGAACAGCCAGGTAACCAGCAGGCTACTTAACGCCTTGGTGACGTCCTCTCCCGCATTGAAACGGGCCTGGTATTCGGATACACGCTGGGCAAACGTGTCATGCACTTTCTTGTGGGACTTGGCGAACGGATAACCGGCCTCCTCCTGCATGCTCTCCTCGAAGGCGAAATGGGAAACCGTATAATCAACCAACTCATTGATGATATAGGTAATTTCCGCTCTCGGATGACCGCAGGCACGGGCATCTTCAAGCTGGTTGATATATTCGACAATCCTGCGGTGTTGCTGATCGATCACCTCAATGCCGGTGTTGAGTTGCTCTGTCCAGACAAATTTGCCCATTAAAATCCTCCAGTAAAAACCATGGCAATTAAATGGTATTAGTTTATTCGGAGTTTATCCAGCCCCCCGGCTTCCTTAGTTGCCCCATGCTAAAATCCGCCCTCATTTTCAAAGCCGTACACCATGAGTCATACGCTACATTCAATAGAAAAATTGCTCCGGCAACGCATCCTGATCCTCGACGGCGCAACCGGCACCATGATCCAGCGCCACAAACTCGGCGAGGCCGAGTTCCGTGGCGAACGCTTTGCCGACTGGCCGAGCGACCTCAAGGGCAACAACGACCTGCTGGTGCTGACCCAGCCCGAAATCATCCGCGACATCCACCGGGCCTACCTCGCAGCAGATGCCGACATCGTCGAAACCAACACCTTCGGCGCTAACGCGACCACGCTCAAGGCCTACGGCATGGAAGCACTCGCCTATGAGCTGAACGTGGCCGGTGCGAAGCTCGCGCGCGAGGCCTGCGACGAATACGCCACAAAGGACAAACCGCGCTTCGTCGCAGGCGTGATCGGTCCGACCGACAAGACCGCGACGATCTCGCCCGACGTCAACGACCCGGCTGCGCGCAACATCACCTTCGACGCACTCGTGGCCGACTACACCGTGGCTGCGAACGGACTCATCGATGGCGGCGCCGACCTGTTCCTGATCGAAACCATCTTCGACACACTGAACGCCAAGGCCGCGATCTTCGCGGTGCAGCAGGTGTTCGAGCAGCGCGGCGAGTCCGTCCCGATCATGATCTCCGGCACCATCACCGATGCCTCGGGCCGCACGCTGACCGGCCAGGTCACCGAAGCTTTCTACAACTCGCTCGCACACGCCCAGCCGCTATCGATCGGCCTGAACTGCGCGCTCGGCGCCGAAGAGCTGCGCCAGTATGTGGCCGAGTTATCGCGCGTCGCCAACTGCCATGTGAGCGCCCACCCCAACGCCGGCCTGCCCAACCCGCTGGCCGAAACCGGCTACGACGACACGCCCGAAAACATGGCGGGCCACATCCGCGAATGGGCCGAGAGCGGCTTCCTCAACATCATCGGCGGTTGCTGCGGCACCTCGCCCGACTTCATCAAGGCGATTGCCGAAACGGTGCAGGACATTGCGCCGCGCCGAATTCCCGACGTTCCGCACGCATGTCGGCTGTCCGGCCTAGAGCCATTCAACATCGGCGATGACTCGTTGTTCGTCAACGTCGGCGAGCGCTGCAACGTGGCCGGCTCTGCCAAGTTCAAGCGCCTGATCATGGAAGGCAGTTACGAAGAAGCACTGGAGATCGCCAAGCTGCAGGTCGAGAACGGTGCGCAGGTGATCGACGTCAACATGGACGACGCCATGCTCGACGGTGAAGCCGCGATGGTGAAGTTCCTCAACCTGATCGCTTCCGAGCCGGACATCTCCAAGGTACCGGTGATGATCGATTCCTCGAAGTGGGAAATCATCGAAGCCGGCCTCAAGTGTGTGCAGGGCAAGTCCATCGTCAATTCCATCTCGCTGAAGGAAGGCGAGGAAAACTTCATCAAGTACGCAACGCTGGTGCGCCGCTATGGCGCAGCGGCCGTGGTGATGGCCTTCGACGAGCAGGGCCAGGCCGACACCTACGCGCGCAAGACCGAAATCTGCCAGCGCAGCTACGACATCCTGGTGAACAAGGTCGGCTTCCCGCCCGAGGACATTATTTTTGACCCAAACATTTTCGCCATTGCCACCGGCATTGAAGAGCACAACAACTACGCCGTGGATTTCATCAACGCAACGGCGTGGATCAGGAAGAACCTGCCCTACGCTAAAGTCAGCGGCGGCGTGTCCAATGTGTCGTTCTCCTTCCGCGGCAACGAGCCGGTGCGCGAAGCGATCCACACCGTGTTCCTGTATCACGCGATCAAGGCCGGCATGAACATGGGCATCGTCAATGCCGGCCAGCTCGGCGTGTACGAAGAACTTCCGAAAGACCTGCGCGAGGCGGTCGAGGACGTGGTGCTGAATCGCAGGCCCCAGGAAGGAGAAGAAAGCCCCGGCGAAAAACTGGTGACGCTGGCCGAAAACTTCAAGGGTGGTGGCAAGGCGCAGGTGGAAGACCTGGAATGGCGCAAGGGCACGGTGCAGGAACGCCTGACCCACGCGCTGGTGCGCGGCATCACCACTTATATCGTCGAAGATACGGAAGAAGCGCGCCTGCAGGCCGCACAACCGGTGGAAGTGATCGAAGGCCCGCTGATGACCGGCATGAACGTGGTCGGCGACCTGTTCGGCGCCGGCAAGATGTTTTTGCCACAGGTGGTGAAATCGGCGCGCGTGATGAAACAGGCGGTAGCGCATCTGGTGCCCTATATCGAGGCGGAAAAGCTGCGCTCCGGCGACAGCAAGCCCAAGGGCAAGATCGTGATGGCCACGGTCAAGGGCGACGTGCACGACATCGGCAAAAATATCGTCACCGTCGTGCTGCAGTGCAACAACTTCGAAGTGGTGAACATGGGCGTAATGATCCCGTGCCAGCAGATTCTCGACACTGCACGCGAACACAATGCCGACATCATCGGCCTGTCCGGGCTGATCACGCCCTCACTGGAAGAAATGGCGCACGTAGCGAAGGAGATGGAACGCCAGGGTTTCAAGATACCGCTGCTGATCGGCGGCGCGACTACTTCGCGCGTGCATACGGCGGTAAAAATCGAGCCGAACTACCCGAGTGGCACCACGGTGTATGTAGTCGATGCTTCACGCGCGGTAGGCGTATGCAGCAACCTGCTCAGCAACACCTTGCACGACGAATATGTCGCCGGCATCAAGTCTGAATATGCCGCGGCGCGTGAACAGCACGAAGGCAAGAAAGGCAAGGCGACATACGTCCCGCTGGCAGAAGCACGCGCACACGGCTTGCAGACCGACTGGCAGGCCTACACGCCACCACAACCCAAAACCCTCGGCGTGCGCCGACTGGAAGACTATCCGCTTGACTTGCTGGTCGAGTTCATTGACTGGTCACCATTCTTCCAGGCCTGGGAGCTGGCCGGGCGCTATCCAAAGATTTTGGACGACAAGGTGGTCGGCGAGGAAGCGCGCAAGCTGTTCGCCGACGCGCAGGCCATGCTGAAACAGATCATCGAGGAAAAATGGCTGACCGCAAACGCAGTGTACGGGCTGTTCCCGGCCAACACGGTAGATGCCGATGATATCGAGATCTATACCGACGACAAGCGCAAGCAGGTCGCCATGACCTGGCACAACCTGCGCCAGCAGACCAAAAAACCGGCCGACATCCCGAACTACTGCCTGGCCGACTACATTGCGCCGAAGCAAAGCAAGGTCAAGGACTATATCGGCGCTTTCGCCGTAACGGCAGGCATCGGCATCGAAAAGCACGTCGAACGTTTCGAAAAAAACAACGACGACTACAACGCCATCCTGCTGAAGGCGCTGGCCGACCGCCTGGCCGAGGCCTTCGCCGAGCACCTGCACCTGCGCGTGCGTCGTGAGTTCTGGGGCTATGCCGCGGACGAAGCCATCGACAACGAAGCACTGATCGCCGAGAAATACCGCGGCATCCGCCCTGCGCCCGGCTACCCTGCCTGTCCCGACCACACCGAGAAGGGGGCACTGTTCGAACTGCTGCAGGCACCGCAGAACGCCGACATCACGCTGACCGAAAGCTATGCCATGCTGCCCACCGCGGCAGTCAGCGGCTTCTATTTCTCGCACCCCGAAGCTAAATACTTCGCTACCGGCAAGATCACGAAAGAACAAGTCGAGGACTATGCCAAACGCAAGGGCTGGACGGTGGAACAGGCCGAGCGCTGGCTTGCGCCGGTACTGGACTATTAATTACTGACTGGAGAACCTCTAATGACCGAATTCATCATTACCGACATCCGGCCCGGCACAGGCACCGAGGCACAGGCAGGACACACCGTCATCGTGCATTACACCGGCTGGCTGTATGACGTGGCGGCAGCGGACAACAAGGGCGAAAAATTCGGCAGCTCGCACGACCACAGTGCCCCGTTCGATTTCCCGCTTGGCGCAGGCCGCGTGATTCAGGGCTGGGACCAGGGCGTGCAGGGCATGAAAGTAGGCGGCAAGCGCGCGCTGGTGGTCCCTTCGCAAATGGGCTACGGCGAGCGCGGCGCGGGCGGCGTAATCCCGCCGAATGCGACGCTGGTCTTCGAGGTCGAGTTGCTGAACGTGATCAAGACCGAGGTCATCGACACCAAGGTCGGCGAGGGAGAGGAAGCACAGGCCGGACAGAATGTGAGCGTGCATTACACCGGCTGGCTCTACGACGAAGATGCTGCGGATCACAAGGGTACGAAGTTCGACAGTTCGCATGACCGAAACGAACCGCTTGATTTCCCGCTCGGCAAAGGCCAGGTGATTCCGGGCTGGGACATCGGCTTGCAGGGCATGAAGGTCGGCGGCCAGCGCACGCTGATTATCCCACCCCAGATGGCCTACGGTGAGCGCGGTGCAGCAAATGTGATCCCACCGAATGCGACGCTGATTTTTGATGTGGAGCTGGTAGCAATCAACTAAACGCACCGTTTGAAAAGGATGACATGAAACGCTTTACCCTGTTTCCGCTGGCCCTGCTGCTGACCGCCACCCTGGTCATGACCGGCTGCGGCAAGCGCGCAACGGCACCCGGCTCCGACAAGGTTACCCAGCTGCAGATCACCGATACCAAAGTCGGCACCGGCGCCGAGGCGAAGCAGTACCAGATGGTAACCGTACATTACACCGGCTGGCTGTACGACGACACCAGACCCGACCACCACGGCAAGAAATTCGACAGTTCGCGCGACCGCGGCCAGCCGTTCCAGTTCAGGCTCGGCATCGGCCACGTGATCCAGGGTTGGGACCAGGGCGTGGCCGGCATGAAAGTCGGCGGCAAACGTACGCTGGTTATCCCCGCCAGCCTGGGCTACGGTGCGCGCGGCGCCGGCAGGGACATTCCGCCGCATGCGGCGCTGGTATTCGACGTGGAATTGCTGGACGTACAATAACCGACAAGTACGATTATCGCGGAACGCCCGCTGCCGTCGTCAAACCATAATGGTTATGGGGTAAAATTCCCGGACGGCAACCATCAATTCCAATTGAGACGGGGTAACGAAATGTTCCAGGTTCGAATTCACGGTCGTGGCGGGCAGGGCGTAGTCACTGCCGCAGAAATGCTCTCCGTTGCCGCATTCGGCGAAGGGCACCATGCCCAGGCCTTTCCCAGTTTCGGTTCCGAGCGCACCGGCGCACCGGTAGTGTCGTTCTGCCGTATCGACGACAAGGAAATTCGCCTGCGCGAGCCGATCATGGAGCCGGATGCGCTGATCATCCAGGACCCGACCCTGCTGCACCTGGTCGACGTGTTTGCCGGCTTCAAGCCCGACGGGTACGTGCTGATCAATACCACCAAGACACTTCCCGAACTGGGGCTGGACGAACTGCTCAAGCGCTACCGCGCCGATCACCTGTGCACCGTTGCCGCCACCGAAATCGGCCTCAAGCACATTGGTCGCCCGATTCCCAACGTGCCGCTGCTCGGTGGCTTCGCCGCCATCTCCGGCATCATCAAACTGGACTCGGTAGTCGAGGCAATCAACGGCAGATTCTCCGGCAAGGTGGCAGAAGGCAACATCGCCGCCGCCACCGAGGCTTATCAAACCGTGATGGCAGAGAAACAGGCTGCTGCAGAGGGAGCAAAAAATGCTTAAACAGATTGAAGGATCGCAAGCTGTCGCCCAGGCTGTGGCGTTGTGCCGCCCGGAAGTGATCTGCGCCTACCCGATTTCGCCGCAAACCCACATCGTCGAAGCGCTGGGCAAGACGGTAAAGGAAGGTAGTTTGTCGCCGTGCGAATTCATCAACGTCGAATCGGAATTCGCCGCGATGTCGGTGGCCATCGGCTCGTCCGCCGCCGGCGCGCGCAGCTACACCGCGACCGCCTCGCAGGGCCTGCTGTTCATGGCCGAGGCAGTGTACAACGCCTCCGGACTCGGCCTGCCGATCGTGATGACCGTGGCCAACCGTGCGATCGGCGCACCGATCAACATCTGGAACGACCATTCCGACGCGCTGTCGCAGCGCGATTCCGGCTGGCTGCAACTGTTTGCCGAAAACAATCAGGAAGCAGTCGACCTGCACATCCAGGCGTTCAGGCTGGGCGAGGAACTGTCGATGCCGGTGATGGTGTGCATGGACGGCTTCATCCTGACCCATGCCTTCGAGCAGGTGGATATCCCGTCGCAGGAGCAGGTGGACGCCTACCTGCCGTCGTTCGATCCGCGCCAGGTACTCGACCCGAAAGAGCCGATCACCATCGGCGCGATGGTCGGCCCGGAAGCGTTCATGGAAGTGCGCTATCTGGCACACGCCAAACAGCTGCAGGCGCTGGAAATGATTCCGCAACTGGCAAAGGAATTCAGGGACGTATTCGGCCGCGACAGTTGCGGCCTGGTGCAAACCTATTGCGCCGACGATGCCGAGACCATGATCGTGGCGATGGGCTCGGTGCTCGGCACCATCAAGGACGTGGTTGACGAGATGCGCGCCGACGGCCACAAGATCGGCGTGCTCGGCATCACCAGCTACCGGCCGTTCCCGTTGCAGGAAGTACGCGCGGCGCTGGTCAACTGCAAGCGCTTCCTGGTGCTGGAAAAAAGCCTCGCGGTCGGCATGGGCGGCATCCTCGCCACCGACGTGCGCATGGCGGTGACCGGCACCGGCCTGCTCGGCTTCACCACCGTCGCCGGACTCGGCGGCCGCTCGATACCCAAGGCCTCATTGCACAAACTGTTCCGCGAGGCGGAAAAGGAAACGCTGGAACGCGTCAGCTTCCTCGACCTCGACTGGGACGCAGTCAACAAACAACTGGAACGCGAGCGCCAGGTACGCCATTCCGGCCCGATCGCGGAAAACATCCTGCACGACAAAGGCATCGCATCGGCGGCCAAATTCGGCTGAAGTTTAAAAGGAAAACTTCTGTGAATGTCTCAAAAAATTCAGAGTTCGCTCAAATGCAAGGCGCGAAAAAATTTTTGCAGCGTCGCATATGTGCGAGATATGTAAGCAAGAAAATTTTTGAGCAACGCAGCAGTTGAGATGAAATCTGGATTTTGAGAGGTATTCACCATGTCATTGCAACCTGTGAAGTTTTACCAGACCGGCACCTACACCGTCGGCAACCGCCTGCTCGCACCCGACGCGCGCAGCGTGCAATCCAGCGAACACCGCAGCAATTCCATCGACTCCGGCCACCGTGCCTGCCAGGGCTGCGGCGAGGCGCTCGGCGCACGCTACGCGATCGACGCGGCAATGCTGGCCAGCAACGGGCAACTGATCTCGTCCAATGCCACCGGTTGCCTGGAAGTGTTTTCCACGCCGTATCCGGAATCGTCCTGGCAAGTGCCGTGGATCCATTCGGTGTTCGGCAATGCCGCCGCCGTGGCCACCGGCATCGCCGCGGCGATGAAGGCAAAGGGCAGACATGACGTGCGCGTGGTCGCGCAGGGCGGCGACGGCGGCACCACCGACATCGGCTTCGGTTGCCTGTCCGGCATGTTCGACCGCAACGACGACGTGCTCTACATCTGCTACGACAACGAGGCCTACATGAACACCGGCGTGCAGCGCTCCAGCGCCACGCCGCCGACGGCGCGCACCGCGACCACCATGCCGGTCGGGCCCGAGCCGGGCAACCCGTTCGGCCAGGGCAAGAACGTACCGGAAATCGCGATGGCGCACGGCATTCCCTACGTCGCCACCGCGACCGTGGCCGACCTGCACGACCTCGAATACAAGGTGACGCGCGCGATGGGCATGCACGGCGCGCGCTATATTCAGATATTCGTGCCCTGCCCGCTGGGCTGGGGCAGCGCCTCGCACGACACCATCCGCATCGCGCGGCTGGCCAAGGAAACCGGCATGTTCCCGGTGTTCGAAGCCGAACACGGCGAAGTGACCGGTGTGTCGAAAATACGCCGCCAACAGCCGATAGAGGAATACCTGAAACTGCAGAAACGCTTCGCCCACCTGTTCGGCAAGCACGCCCACCCCGACATGGTGGCGCACCTCCAGGCGATCGCCAACCGCAACATCCGCAAGTATCGCCTGCTGGACGAGGAGGTTACGCAAGATGCCTAAGCCATTTGCGATTACGTTGACGCCGGGTTCGTCGCTGGCCAACCTCACCGGCACCTGGCGCACCGAGCGTCCGGTGTACCTGGATCGTCTTCCACCCTGCAACAACGCCTGCCCTGCCGGCGAGAACATCCAGGGCTGGTTGTTTCACGCCGAAAGCGGCGATTACGAACAGGCCTGGCGCGTGCTGGTGCAGGACAATCCGCTACCCTCCGTGATGGGCCGCGTGTGCTACCACCCGTGCGAGACCAGTTGCAACCGCGGCCAGCTTGACGCGCCGGTCGGCATCAATTCGGTCGAGCGCTTTCTCGGCGACGAGGCGATCAAGCGCGGCTGGAAATTCGATGCGCCCGCCGAATCCTCCGGCAAGAAGGTGCTGATCGTCGGCGCCGGCCCGTCCGGCCTTTCCGCCGCCTACCATCTGGCGCGCATGGGTCACACCGTCGAAATACACGAGGCCGGGCCGTTTGCCGGCGGCATGATGCGTTTTGGCATTCCCAAGTACCGCCTGCCGCGCGACGTGCTCGATGCCGAGGTGCAGCGCATCGTCGACCTCGGCGTCACGCTGAAGCTCAACACCAAGGTCGAGCAGATCGAACAGAGCATGAAGGACGGCGGCTTCGACGCGGCCTTCCTCGCGGTCGGCGCGCACATCGCGCGGCGCACCATGATCCCGGCGGGCGACGCCGCACACATCGTCGATGCGGTGTCGGTGCTGCGCTCGATGGAAGGCGAAGACAAGCCGATGCTGGGCCGCAAGGTGGTGGTGTACGGCGGCGGCAACACCGCGATCGACGTGGCGCGCTCCGTCAAGCGCATGGGCGCCGAACCGATCATCGTCTACCGCCGCACGCGCGACAAGGCGCCGGCGCACGACTTCGAGATCGAGGAAGCGCTGCAGGAAGGCGTGATGATCAAATGGCTGTCGACCATCAAGCAGGCCGCAGTGGGTGAGATCACCGTCGAGAAAATGGAGCTGGACGACAAGGGCTTCCCGCAGCCGACCGGTGAGTTCGAGAAACTGGAAGCCGACTCGGTGGTGCTGGCACTGGGCCAGGACGTCGACCTGTCGTTGCTCGAGGGCGTGCCCGGGTTGGAGGTCAAGGATGGTGTGGTCCAGGTTGCGCCCAACATGATGACAGGCTTCGACGGCATCTTCGCCGGCGGCGACATGGTGCCTTCCGAGCGCACGGTGACGGTTGGAGTGGGCCATGGCAAGAAGGCCGCGCGCAACGTCGATGCCTGGCTGCGCAAAGAGGAATACCAGGCCGCACCCAAACACGAACAGGTCGGCTACGACATGCTCAACCCGTGGTATTACACCGACGCGCCCAAAACGGTGCGCCCGATGCTGGACATCATCCGCCGCCAGACCACGTTCGAGGAAGTGCAGGGCGGGCTGGACGAAACCAACGCGCTGTTCGAGGCGCGCCGCTGCCTGTCCTGCGGCAACTGCTTCGAGTGCGACAACTGCTACGGCGTGTGTCCGGACAATGCGGTGATCAAGCTCGGCCCCGGCAAGCGCTTCAAATTCAACTACGACTACTGCAAGGGCTGCGGCATCTGCGTGTCGGAATGCCCGTGCGGAGCCATCAAGATGGTGCCGGAAGAAACCTAAAATCAGCCACAGATAAACACGGATCATCACGGATGGAATATTATCCGTGTTAATCCGTGGCTAATGATCCGGAAGTATTAACTCCGTTCGCCCTGAGCGTAGCGTAGCGAAGTCGAAGGGTGTCGCCGATGCTTCGACTTCGCTGGCTATGCCAGCTACGCTCAGCACGAACGGACTGTAAACATAATTAGGCCGAATCAATAGTCGATTTTTATGAGCAAGGCAACACAACACATCCACATCCTCGGCATCTGCGGCACCTTCATGGGTGGCATTGCCGCCATCGCCCGCCAGGCGGGCTACCGCGTCACCGGCTGCGACGCCAACGTCTATCCGCCGATGAGCACCCAGCTGACCGAACAGGGCATCGAACTGATCGAAGGTTGGAGCGCAGAGCAACTGGAGCTGAACCCGGACATCTACGTCATCGGCAACGTGGTATCGCGCGGCAACCTGCTGATGGAGGAAATCCTCAACCGCGGCCTGCCGTACATTTCCGGCCCGCAATGGCTGGCGCAGAACATCCTGCACGACCGCTGGATTTTAGGAGTGGCCGGCACCCACGGCAAGACCTCCACCAGCGCGATGCTGGCGTGGATACTGGAATACGCCGGACTCAATCCCGGCTTCCTGGTCGGCGGCGTGCCGCAGAATTTCGGCATCTCGGCGCGGCTCACCGATTCTTCCTTCTTCGTGATCGAGGCCGACGAATACGACACCGCCTTCTTCGACAAGCGCTCCAAGTTTGTGCATTACCATCCGCGCACCGCCATCCTGAACAACCTCGAATTCGACCACGCCGACATCTTCCCCGACCTGGCCGCCATCGAAACCCAGTTCCACCATCTGGTGCGCACCGTGCCCGGCAACGGCCTGATCGTATGCAACGGCCGCGACGACGCGCTGCAGCGCGTGCTCGAGCGCGGCTGCTGGACGCCGGTGGAGCTGTTCGGCGCTGCTGGTTCCACCCCCTCTCCCTCCGGGGGAGGGCTGGGGTGGGGGAAAGGCTGGCAAATTGATGCGGAAGATATCGTTTACCTCGATGGCAAACCGCAGGGCACGCTGCACTGGGATTTACTCGGCGAACACAACCGCATGAACGCGCTGGCCGCGCTGGCCGCCGCGCGCCATGCCGGCGTGCCCATCGCGCAGGGACTGGCCGCACTGGCCGAATTCAAAAACGTGAAACGGCGCATGGAAATGCGCGGCACGGTCAGCGGCATCACCGTCTACGACGACTTCGCCCATCATCCCACCGCCATCGACACCACCGTCGCCGGTCTGCGCCGCAAGGTAAATGGAGGGCGCATCCTTGCGGTGCTGGAGCCGCGCTCCAACACCATGAAGCTGGGCGTAATGAAAGACGCATTGCCTGACAGCCTGAAAGACACCGATCTCGTGTTCTGCTACAGCGCAAACCTCGACTGGGATGTGCGCGGCGCACTCGCTCCGCTGGGCGACAAGGCCGTGGTAAAAGACGATCTCGACGAACTGGTAGCCGCCATTGCCGCCACGGCAAAACCGGGCGACCACGTGCTGGTGATGAGCAATGGCGGGTTTGGTGGCATACATGAGAAACTGTTGAAACGGCTGGCATAAACCCCCGCTGATAATTCAGAAAAACGGTTTCACGCTTCTATTTTTACGTTGCCGCAATGGCAGTCACCACGTACCGTGTAAGAGCAATAGGTCTCTTTCGCAACCAAACTATAACCACGCCCCTTGCTACGGACGAACTTCTTTTTGCATTGTTGATAATTGGGACAGTCCCCGACGCAGCGAAACTCTTTGTCGAGTGCAGCGGTTAATTCCTCAAATATTTTCTTGTCACCGATCTTGGCCGCTTGCTGACAGGCAGTATTTGTAATGGTCGGCGGGGTTGGCGGCGGGCCCGGCTTGCGGGGTGGCAGGCCAGGCATATAAGGTGCGCCGCCATTCCAGAATGCTCTCCACCTTTGTAATCCATCTTCCCAGTCCCGATATTTCCTCATGTACGCATCGGCCTTTTGGGCGTCCGCCTTGGTCATAGGCTGCCTGAACAGTCTTGTATTTTCATGTGGCCCTTTGGGCACCGGTCTGCACTTTGCCATGTGACGCCTCCTTTCTATCAATGCATGAATTGCCGTCAAAATATTTTGACAGCCCCTGGCGAATTTTTATTAATACTAAGGCCAAAAAAGAATCACAGGTATAGACCAAATTATCTATATATTTACCTGGCAGCTTCCCCTGGAAACTCCCATACCACCTGCTCAGGTTTCCAGCGCCCGCAACTCTGCATTGGTGTAGCGCATGCGGCTGGACAATACGCTGGCCAGCCCCTCCATGAAAGCCACGGCGAGTTTCTTGTGCCCTTCTGCCAGCTTGTCGAAGGTCTTGCGCGACAGCACGTAAAGCTCGGTGTCGGTAAACGCCACCGCATCGGCGGAACGCGCGCCGCCGTCGAGAAAAGACATCTCGCCGAAGAACGCACCGCGCCCGAAGGTGCCGAGATGGTGGCTCTGCGTTGCGGAGATCGGCAGCATGATGCGCACCGCGCCCTTGCGGATCAGGAACAGTTCGTCGCCGGCTTCGGTCACCTGGAAGATTTTTTCACCGGCCTTGCAGGAGCGTTTTTCCATGCATTTCTCCAAGTCGGCGAGCGTTTCCGCCTTGCGTCCCCTGAAGATTTCGAGTTCGTGCAGTTCGAGCGCCGCGCGCTCGTCGATCTCGCATATGGCGCCCGCCAGGATCTGGTCCTCGACCCATTCCAGCGCCTCGTCCAGTTCGCCGAACACACGCACCGGGTTTTCCGGGCGCACCAGGCCGACCTGGTCGAAATATTCCTGCATGTCCTGGCCCGTGGGCAGGCTCCTGGGCAACTGGCTGAGGATGAGAAAGCCGTTGCGTTCCTCCATCATGTCCTTGACCTGATCCAGCATGTGGGCGGCGGTGACGTCGACGGATTGCACGCGGCGCATGTCGAGAATCAGAAAGTCGCGGGTTTTCAGTTCCGGTTCCAGCGCGGTATAGAGCTGGTTGGTGGTGCCGAAGAACAGGCTGCCCTGCAGTTCGACCACGACGCCGCGCTCGCCGCGCGCGAGCAGGATTTCCATTTCTTCCTTGGTGCGCACCCGTTTCGAGAATGTCTCGGTGCAGGTCACCTTGCGCCGCACCACGGTACCGCCGACCTGCTCGCGGATGAACAGGAACACGGCCAGCACGATG
>Ga0102953_1000662_pt1 | contig 23351 bp, 13 predicted proteins | sample SalPon2A_C_D2_MG_FD_78509 | JGI IMG/M metagenome (GOLD analysis project Ga0102953, IMG submission 78509) | Soil microbial communities from South San Francisco under conditions of wetland restoration - Salt Pond MetaG R2A_C_D2_MG | ecosystem: Environmental > Terrestrial > Soil > Wetlands | place... | reverse complement strand
GGACAAAAACTGCCGTCTGGTACCAAATTTTTCCGGAACGATTTGCTAACGGGGATAAGGAAAATGATCCAACTCCACACGACATGGAAGGCGCATGGCCATATTATGTTCCGGATGGATGGCAGATTTCGCCGTGGACTTCTGATTGGTTTAAATTACAGCCATGGGAAAAAGCAAACAAACATGATTTCTACTGGAACAGTGGCGTTAGAAGATACGGAGGTGATCTTCAAGGCGTTATCAATCATCTTAATTATATCAAAGAACTTGGCGTAACCGCAATATATTTCAACCCTCTTTTTGAATCACCTTCGCATCACAAATATGATGCAAGTATGTATCATCATATAGACAATAATTTCGGGCCTGATCCAAAAAAGGATGAGCAAATCTGGACATCTGAAGATCCGGGCGATCCAAAAACATGGAAATGGTCGGCAGCAGATAGTTTGTTTTTAGAACTAATTAAAAAATGCCATGAATTGGGTATCAAAGTTATTATAGATGGCGTATTCAATCATGTCGGTACATCTTTTTGGGCATTTAAAGATATAGTAAAAAATCAGCAGGCTTCATTGTATAAAGACTGGTTTAGAATTGATTCCTGGGATGATCCAGCCACTCCAAAAAACGAATTTCAATATAAAGGATGGAACGGGATTAAAGATCTCCCGGAAATAAAAAGAGATCCTGAGTTCGGGCTTGTGAAAAGCTTTGGCGATCACGTTCACAGTATAGTAAAAAGATGGATGGACCCAAACGGCGATGGTGATCCTTCTGATGGAATTGACGGATGGAGGCTCGATGTTGCCGAAAAAGTACCGATAAAATTCTGGAAAAGTTTCAGAGAATGGGTAAAAGAAATTAATTCGAATGCCTATATAACCGGGGAAATTTGGTGGGAAGATTGGCAGAAGAATGAAATATTCAACGCTTCCTCATGGCTGCAGGGTGATTCTTTTGACGGGATTATGAATTATAAATTTGCCAGGGTCATCAAGAAATTTATTGCCGATCAAAAAGAGCAAATAACACCTGAAGCATTTGCTGACAGTATTCGGGTTTTAGCAAAAGATTATGATAAAGATAATCTCTATGCATTAATGAATTTACTCGACAGTCACGATGTTGACCGGATTGCATCACAAATTATTAATCCGGACAGATGGTATGATCACGATGCGAGCGCAAAGGACAACAAAAATTACTCAGAAAGAAAACCTGACAAAGTTGAAATAATGAAACAAAAACTGGCTGTTGCAATTCAGATGACCATGCCCGGCGCGCCAATGGTTTATTACGGTGACGAAGCTGGAATGTGGGGAGGTGATGATCCGGACTGCAGAAAGCCAATGGTCTGGAAAAATATGAAATATGAAACTGAGTCAGTTGATCCGCTTGGAAGAAAAAGACCTTCAGATCCCGTAAAATTCGATAGTGATCTGTTTAACTGGTACAAGAAATTAATTTCAATCAGGAATAACAACAAAAATCTTTCCCTTGGAGGCTTAAATTTCTTTTTGATAGACAATGTTAATAAAATAATCGGGTATAGCAGAACACTGGACGGAAAAACTTTCTTTATAGTTATTAATAATAAACCTGAAAGTTCTGATTTAAACCTGGATCTAAGTTCATATTCAGAAAGAGGTAAATCATTAACAGATTTGCTCACAAACAAAAAAATAATAGCGGAAGATAATGTTTATAAGCTGCAACTCCCCGGATTTGGAGCTGCAATATTACAATAGTCTAATTTATTTATAAGCTGAAAGCACAAACATACTTAGGTTACCGAATAGGTGGAGAACTATTACTCCACCTATCGAATTATCAACAATCCCAGGCTAATAAAGTTTTATTATATCCTGCCACTCCATAAACAGATAATGCCTCAATTACACAATAAGTCATACCTGACTCGTTTCGGGACCTTTTTATTTGAATTGAAATTGACACACTTATAAAATATTATTCATTTTTGTTAAGAAGGGATATCTTGCCGGGCTATCAAATGGATTCCACATATGCATAGACTATTAATATTTACAATATTGGAGCCTCAAATTGCTGTAACAGCCGCCTTTGATTAATGCACGATATTTATACAGAATTTGCAGCATTTCATGCATATAATAAAAATAAGAACTGCAATACATGTAATAGTGAGCAAGATAAATGGTTGAAAAAATTATCATAAATTCTAAAGAAGTTTTTATTACCGAAAAACATCATCATAACTTAATTCCTTGGTCAATGCAAAGAAAAAGTAATACTAATGGGATAATTGTTCTAAGTTTAGACGAACATTTAGATACCCGAGACCCATTTTTGCACTTTGCATTTGACCATACAACATTAAAGTATGATGAACAAAAAGCTCATACAGAACTAAAAAAATGAATTATAACGACATAAGAACAATTGAAGAAGGAATCCATAAACTAAAAAATGATGAGCATATTAAAACTGCAATAGATTTAGATATAGTTGGTAAAATTTTTATAATTAGTTATACAGCCAGTGAAGATAGCCCTCTTTCTTATGAAATTAGAAATTACAATATTGAAGTTCAAAAAGCCTTAATGAATAAATTACCTTTACCAGAAAAACCTAATAGACCATTTACTTATCCTAATGCTAAAATTTATATGGTTGAAAATTTATGTTCAGTTGGTTGTGATAAAAAACCACATGATGATGATTGTGAAATTCCACATTTCAATCAAGCAGTTGAATCAGTTATGCTCGATGATAAACTTGATATTATATCTAATATGACTCCTCAGATTGTTAGTAATAGAAAATTCAAGCAAAAATATATTTTGGATATTGATTTAGATTATTTCCATACTTGCCGGTCAATTCAACCTACTGATTCAACTCCATTTTATGATATTATTAAAAACTCTGAGACTATAACCATTTCAAAAGAAGAAGAATTTGTTTTAGAGTGGGCTAATACTTATAAATATGATGAGAAGTCATCTGTAGAATACTTAATGGATAGTTTATTAAATCACATAAAAATAGCAACAATGTAAAGATATCTTGCTAACAAGCTGTTATGTGCTTTTAATAATTTTTATATAAGATATTGTTAAAATGGAAGCAACAGAGAATAAAAATGAAATCCTTAATTTATTTAATCAAGGCCCCGGTATTCTCGAAAACGCTTTAAAAGATTTGAGAGATAATGAGTTGGATTATTCTCCCTCGAACGGCGGTTGGACTATACGGGAGATTATTCATCATATTGCTGATGGAGATGATATTTGGAAAACCTGTATTAAAATTGCATTGGGTAATGAAGAAGCTGAATTCACTCTTCAATGGTACCAGGAGCTACCACAGGTAGAGTGGGCTAAGCGATGGGGTTATAAAAAACGTTCAACTGATGCATCCTTAGCTCTGTTCAAAGCAAATAGAGATCATATACTGCAATTGTTAGAATATGCACCTGACGGATGGAGTAAGTCTGTCAAATTTCGGGATTCCAATGGAAAAATTGAAATTATACCAGTAGGTTTTGTGGTTCAAATGCAGGCAAATCATGTTATTCACCATGTTAAACGGATCTCTGCAATTCGTAAAGAGATTTCCAATACTTAAATAAATTATATCAAAAATTTAAATTCTCTACCTGATTAAAGTTAGCCCAAAAATATTAATAATGCATTTTCAAACAATTATTTTGAATATATAAAACCAATCTTCTTACTTATATGCAGGGATAGGCTGCTAATCCTAGAGAAGATTTAAATGATTTTGGTAATTTTGAGTACTGCCGTTTGATATTATCCAAGCATTACCTTCCCGGCAATAAATATTTTCTTTTGATACACTTTCTTTAAAACAAAAAAGGCTGCCTTAAAAGACAGCCTTTTTTCAGATAGAACTCACTTAGTTTTGTATGACAGTATATGTTTGCTTAACCAGATCCATCCTTATAGTGTAGTTCCCGTCAGCAGCCAGGGGTATATTCGTTCCGCCAAGCATGCCTTCAGTTCCGTTATATCCATAAGCTAATGTCCAGTCATCGTTTGCCCTGAACTTAAATTCACCGGCTTTAAAGTCGCCTGTGATCTCCCACATCTTACGCTGACCATTATAGAACATATCAACATCTGCTGACCAGTCATATGGTGGAATTGCAGAACCAATAATTCCCCAGTCGTCAGTTTTCGTTAAGGAAATTGTTAATGCGTTTACATCAACAGTAATTGCATAAACACCTGCAGGGATTGAAAAATTGCTGCCTGATGGATCAAGTGTACCGGAATAAGTATTGCCTGATTGTGTCAGAGTACCTCCCCAGCTATTGTCCCAATTCGGAGCCGGAGCAATTTTGAATTCACTACTAGCATTAGTACCATCCTTGATACGAATAATTCCTTCATATTTAGAATCAAAGCCATAAGAGAATAACCTTCCATTTACATCTCCAGGTGCCCAGCCCTGATATGCACCGGGAACATATATCATCGGATAGTTTATTACTGCATCATAAGGAACAAATACCTGTGAACCGGCATCAGAATAAACGGTTTTCACTTTGGAACTTACGTTTGCCGCAATTCTATAGTAAACGGTTACGTTATCCCCAATTTTGAAATCCCATGATAATAAAAGGGTGTTTAAATCACTTACTTTTGCAGTCCCTGTTAATTTCTCTGTAGTAATTAGAGTTTTCGTATTGGCCGAGAAATCACTTACCGGAGATACCTGCACTATATAGGTGGTAGAAGAGGGAAAGCCAAAATCAGCCGCAGCCCAGGAAAATGTGATTAAACTATCGGCATGATTTACATCAAATGAACCTGTATAAGTTAAATTTACCTGCCCGGGACTGGCCGGATTTGTACTGACTACTACTTCACTTATATCGGTTTTGCAGGAAGCAAGCAGTAGTCCAAGCATAGCTACAAATAACATTAAATTAATTTTTTTCATTTTTATCTTCCTTTAACTAATTCTTATCATTTTTAATAACCTGGATTTTGAAATAAATTAGGATTAGCGTTCAGATCATTTATTGGTATTGGATACAAATCTCTGTAAGAAGCGGTTTGAGTTCCATTAGGGGTATTTCCTTTCCATTCCCAAACATAAGTACCGTTTGTAAATTGTCCAAAACGGATCAGGTCTGTTCTTCTGTGACCCTCCCAATACAATTCACGTCCGCGTTCATCCAGCAGAAAATCCAGAGTTAAATTAGTACTGGTAATATTTCCAGAAGTGTTTCCATAGGCTCGTTCTCTTAAAGCATTAATATAGCCAACTGCAGTTGACATATCACCACCACCGCCTCTAAGAACAACTTCGGCGTACATTAAATAAGCATCAGCTAATCGGAACATAGGAAAATCTGTACTTACAAAAGTAGCATGTACATTTGGTGCGGGTCCTCCGGATGCAGTGACGTTTTTAAACTTAGTTACACCGATTCCCTGAGTAAACGTACCAACATTTGTTATATCCCATTGCCAGCTAGAAGGATCAAAGTAGAACATTCCTCTTTTATCAGCACTCTGGAATTGAGAATTTGAAGAAAAATCACTTTCGCTTATATTGAATTTAGTAACTAAATCTTTAATTGATCTGATTCCACCCCAGCCTCCGTCTACTCCATTCAACGGCATACCGCCGCCATTCAATGCGTGGATAATGAAGGTCATTCCACCATATTGCTGAGTGTTTTGTCCATCGAAAGCAATTGGAAATATAATTTCAGGGCTTGTATTATTGTCAGCATCAAATATATGTGCATAATTATTGTCAAGCATATATCCAGCATTGATTACCCTATTAAGATAAGTTAGCGCATCAGTGTATCTTTCTGTGCCTGTATATACTTTTGCATTCATATACAAATTCGCGAGCAGAAACCAATCTGCGGCTCTATCAGCTCTAGCATACTCTTGTCTTGGAGGAATAAGGTCGTTTTCAATAGCCTTGAGTTCCCCCTCAATATAGTTAAAGAGATCAGCACGGGTTATGCGTTTTGGAAAAAATGCACCCGGTTGATCAGATTCGGTAACAAAAGGAACATTGCCAAACATATCAATAGCATGCCAGTATGCCAGAGCACGTATGAAACGAGCCTCTGCTTTATAAGCTTTCAAATCTGTAAGAAACGTACCGGTAGCTGAGCCCATACCTTTATCGGCGTTTCTAATAAATTCGTTGCAGATTGCAACAGTGTAAAATATTCTTGAATAAAGTGCCGCAATAAATATGTCATTTGGCGACCAGGTTTGCCAGTGAAAGTCTTTAATTGTAGCATCATCCCATGCCATAATTGCTTCATCAGTAGGTAGTTCCTGTAAGTCCCAAAATTGTCGAACATAATTTCCAAAGTTTTCATCAATACCCTGGATATCGGGGCTTCCACCACCTCCGCCGGTTTGCCCGCTAATTGCAAAACTGGCATACAGTTTCGCCAAAGCTCGTTTATAGGCGGCTTGATCATTAAATACATTGTTTAATGTATTTACATTTGGATCGATAGGCTGTACATTCAAATCATTCACGCAAGACGAGAATAAGAATGTAACCATTATTACTATTAGTGTTAAAAATGTGTTCTTTTTCATTTTCAAATCCCTTCTTTAATATTAGTAATTAAGACTAACTGATATCACAAAATTGCGAGATCTAGGATAAATATTGTTATCAATACCGTTATCGACTTCAGGATCCAATCCGGTATAATCGGTTATTGTAAATACATTCTGCACTGTAAATCCGATTCGTCCACCAATATTATTACCCAATAAAGACTTGAAATTATAACCTAGGCTAATATAATCCATTTTAAAAAATGATGCATTTTCTAAATAAATGCTGGACCAATATTGAGCAGTTGTGAATTCTGTTTTTTTAACAGCTGTTAAAATATTAGCGGTATATCCGCTTTGGTTATAAATGCTTTGATATAGCGCCGTATTTGATGCATTATTATTATATACATAATTGCCCAAACTCAGCCTTCCGGAAAAGCTAAGATCAAAGTCTTTATAATTAATCTTAGAAGAAATACCCATCAATAAATCAGGATCGGGTGATTTAAAATAATATTTATTTAATTCATTACCGGCCACGTTGCCTCCCTGGCCACTTTTATCAACATATAAACCTTCAATGGGTTTTCCGTTAGCATCATAAACCTGGGTAAATAAGAAAAACACTCTTGAGGCGTAACCAACAATAAATTTTTGGACATTATTTCCAACACCACCTGAAATACCACCAGTGTTGACACCCGGATAAGCAGGATCGTCAGTTAAAGTTAGTTTGGTTATCTCATTTTTGTTATAGGTCAGGTTTAATCCAACGTTCCATGAAAAATCCTGCTCTAAAACCGGGGTAACGCTTAAACCCAGTTCAACACCTTTATTAACCATTGAGCCTACATTTGTAAGCAAAAAGTTTGAAAAGTTACTGCCAACTGGAATTGGAATACTGTTTAACAGATCATCGGAAGTATTTTTATAAATATCAATAGAACCGGATACTCTTTTATTAAATAATGTAAAGTCCAAGCCGGCATTTAATGAAGTCAAAGTTTCCCATTTAATATTTGCGTCATAGGCATCCGGTCGCAGTGTTGAATAGAATTGATCACCTAACTGATAATAAGCTCCTGCAGTGCTACTGGTGTATGTTGGAATATATGGATAGTAATTAAGCCCGATATCCTGTTGTCCAGCTTTTCCCCAACTTAACCTGAGTTTCAGTTCATTCAGGAAGTCGGATTTACCTATGAAAGGCTCATCAGTCAGTTTCCAGGCCAGTGCTACAGCCGGGAATAAACCCCAGCGATTTTCTTCGGCAAATCTTGAGGAACCATCATCTCTTAACGTAAATGTCAATAAATATTTATCAAGTAATGTATAGTTTAATCTCCCAAAGAAAGAAACCAGATAGTATTCATTTTTATATGGTGTTATAGTTGCACCCGGGAGATTCGGATCATGAGCATGATGGGAATTTACTCCTTCATTATAAAAATGCTGGTAGGAATATCCACCAGTAAGATCAAATTTGTTAATTCCAAGTTCTTTATTATAGTTTAAGTAAAGATCCAGCAAACTATTCTTCTTTGTTTGACTATAAGTTGTAACCTGAGTTTCCGGCTCTCTAAATGACCAGGAAGCTAAAGTATCTAAAATATCCAAACCATCCGTTTTATAGTAATCATATCCAAGATTTAAAGTTGCTTTTAAATCAGAGACATAAGGGATTTTTAAGTCAAATTTTCCACCTAGAATATAACGCTGTGCATCGGAGGTATTATTGCGATATTCCAATGCAGCAACAGGATTTCGGGTTGCTATATTGTTTGGTGTTCCATTGAGTGGATCACCGGAACTGAGTTCCGTCCAGGCTGTATAGCCTCCATATTTTGTGTTTCCATTCATAATTGGTTGTGAAGGATCGAATTGAATAGCCGCACTGATTGCATCATTATTTGAAAAATTATTGTGAATCCATGAACCAGATGTATTAATATTAACATCCAGATTTCCGTCAAATAGTGATGGCGTTAATGCAAGAGTAACATTCTTTCGATCTATAAAATTGTGTTTTAAAGTTCCGCCCTGATATAAATAATCAAGCGAAAGACGATATGGAACCGGGCCAATTACATGGCTTAAACTTATATTATGTTCACTCGCAGCAGAAGTGTGGTAAATTTCATTTTGCCAATCTGTGTTTGTGTGTCCTAATCTTGATAATGCTATTGGAGCTAAGCCATGGCTTGTAACTCTATTAGCAACTATCCTTCTAAATTCGTCCCCTGTAAAAACTGATAAATAGTCCATAGGAGCTCCTACAGTGAAACTACCGTTATAGTTCAGAATCATTTCACCTTCTGTTGTAACTCTACCTTTTTTTGTTTTAATAATAATCACACCATTGGAAGCTCTTGAACCATATATTGCCGTCGCAGAAGCATCTTTAAGTATTGTTATTGATTCAATATCGTTGGGATTAATTGTGGAAAGAGGATTTGCCATACCCGAAATTCCCGAACCTTCCAAAGGAAAATCATCAATTACAATTAATGGATCGTTGTTGGCTGTAATGGATGCGCCGCCACGGATACGTATTTTGGTTCCTGCACCTGCTGCACCGCCAAGTGTATTTGCAATAACACCCGGTGCTTTCCCGACAAGCAATTCCTGGGGAGATGTTACTGTTCCCTGATCAAAATCTTTTGCTGAAATAGTTGCAATGGAACCAGTAGCATCCGATTTTTTAACTTCTCCATACCCTATTCCTACTACCTGAACCTCTTGAAGTTGTGATACATCAGGCTGCAATGCGATTTCATAATATTTAGGCCCTGTTATTGTTACCTCTGCTTTTGCATAACCAATATACGACACTACAATAACGGCTCCCGTATTAACTTTTAATTTGAATTCTCCATTAGCATCTGCGGAAGTACCGTTTGTGGTTCCTTTCTCTACAATATTTGCATAGCCTAATACAGTTCCATCTGCAGCGCTTATTATTTTTCCATTTATCTCAATCTGTTGTGCATAAAGATTCGGACCGCCCTGAATTACCAGGAACATAAGAACAAGCACAAGATAGCGTATAAAACTATTGCAGTTGCCTGCCAATAAGTTTACTTTATTTGGTCTTGCCATATTCTCCCTCTTAGATTTTATTTGACAAAATTAATTACCTGAATTAAAAATTATTTTGCTTTGATACCCAATACAATAAAAATGATAATTATTGGGTTCCCCATTTATTGTGTTTGAGATGAATTTGTTATGAATATTAATGAAGATACAATAAGGATAATATATTAGATTTCTTTCATTCATTAAGTTTGAATAATTGTTTTTAATAGACGCAAAATTGCTACTTTAATATATGGTGTGATATTAATCTTAAGGATTTTCATGTGGAGTGTTGTAAAAGTTTAATCAATAATATTTTTAATTATATTTATGTAAAATTATTTAACTATTATAAGATCAGAATACCAAATACTGATTATCTATTTTCAATCTAAATTTTCCGAAAAATACCCCTCATCTGATTTATATAGTATAATAACCTATCGAATTAACTACCGTCAATCTACTACCTGATTAAAGTATTTTGTTTTTAAAAATGAATTTTTTGAAGATTTATCCCCCCTAAATAGATAGGACACTTTTTGAGTCAGATTCTCCCGGTATTCATTGCTTTTGTAAAGGATGCATACCGGAATTAAAATGCAGTTTTTTATATATATTCTTAATATTGAGCCGAACGGTTTCAATATTTGATCCTAACGAATCGGCTATTGCTTTAAAATTATATCCATATATAAGTTTATCCAATATTTCTTCTTCCAGCTTATTTAGAATTTCCGCTTCACTAAATAAGCCTTTATTTTTTTTTCTATTAAAATAATCCAAAGCTTTAAGAGCAATAGTAGTGTTCATTGGTGTTCTACCAAGTAAAGCATCATCTATACTTTTAATTATTTTTTTAGATGGATTTTTTTTAACAATGTATCCGCTGGCACCAGCACATAGAGAATCAAATATTAATTTATTTTCTTCATAAACGGTTAAAACCAGGATTGTAAGATCGGGTAAAATTAGTTTTGCTTCCCTAATTCCTTTTATAGTTTGTCCATTTGAAAAAACTATATCTAATAGTAAAACATCCGGATTTAATCTACCAATTTCGTAAAGCATTGTATTACATTCTGAAAATGTTCCTACACAAGAATGTCCTTCAGCCCTGTTTATTAATGTCATTAAACCTTCACGAATGGTTTTGCTATCATCAACCACAACTACTTTAACCATTAATAGCGACTCCGGTATAAAACTTTATTGCAATTTATATTTTATGGATGAAATGTATAATTTGTATATACTCCAAACTACTACCTGAACAGGGGTTTTTTTATGAAATTGATATAGAAATTTTCTGTTTAACTACATATTTGGATTGAAGTGGAAAATTAGATCAGCCCCTCTTTAATTGCTTTTGCAACAGCTTCAGACTGGGAGTGAACATGAAGCTTTTTATAAATATTTCTAAAATGAAACCTTACCGTTTCAATACTGATAAAAAGAGAATCAGCAATTGCTTTAAAGTTGTGACCTTCTACCAGCCCGGTAAGAATTTCCTTCTCTCTTGGTGTCAGATCATAATTACTTTTCTGAGATGAAACCGGCTTCTTCTGAAAAAAATCTATAACTTTTCTGGCAATATGTGAACTCATAGGGGCACCGCCTTCGTAGGCTTCTCTTATAGCTTCTAATAATCTTGAGGGGGGTGTTTTTTTTACCAGGTATCCACAAGCGCCGGCACAAAGAGCATCAAATATTAAGTCGTTTTCTTCGTAGATAGTTAATATCAGAATTGTCAGTTCAGGTATAATTAGTTTCACTCTTTTAATACCTTCTATTCCATTCATGCCCGGTAATCCTATATCCATTAGCAAAACATCAGGATTATGTTTTTTAATATTTCTAAGCATTGCTTCACAATCCGAGTAACAAGCAATACATTCGTATTCTTCGGTACCGTCAATCAGTACTTTCAAGCCCTCACGAATGGGATCGTTATCTTCAACAACTACAACCTTGATCATCACCCGACCTTTATTAATTCTACTTTTAAAATTAAATAATATTTCCGTTAAACCGAACTATTGTTCCCTTCCCATTATTCGATAGAATTGATAATAACCCTCCAATTGCCTTTGCTCTTTCTCTCATATTACTAAGCCCATTACCTGATGATTGCAAGGACTCTTCAAAACCAATTCCATCATCTCTTAATGTCATTTCAAGTCTTTTGCCCCTGACTGAAGCATCCAGAGTTAACTGGTTACATTTGCTGTGAGTTATACTGTTATTAATGGCTTCTTTAAAAATTAGATAAAGATGTTGCCTGTGTTCCATAGAAAGAGATATTTTTTCTAATTCTTTAATGTTTTCCGATCTGAATGAAATATTTGTATAAGAAGACAGTTCAGAGTAAGTATCCCGAAGCCTTAAAATCAAATCATATAATGAGTCCCGTTTTGGATTAACAAGCCAAACAATATCGCTCATGTTGTCGATCAGGTTTCTCGAATTATCACTAATCGTTTTCAAACTTTTTTTTGTGTTATCATCTGCAGAATCTATTTTATGAGAAATAACTTCACTAAGAATAGAAATTTCCGTGAGGCTTGAGCCAATATTGTCATGAAGATCTGCCGCAAGTTTAGCTCTTAGTCTTTCTATACCAATCAGGTTTTTTACCTTGTAATAAATAATTAAATAGACCATTCCTCCAACAGCAATTACTGCCGATAAAATAAACCACCAAGTTCTCCAAAACGGAGGTGAAATTAATATTGATACCTGTGTCCCTGTTCTGTTCCACATTCCATCATTATTTGAACCTATAACCTTAAAAACATATCTACCAGGGTCAAGATTTGTGTAAGTCACATATCTCCGATTACCAGAATAGATCCAATTATGGTCAAAACCCTCCATCATATAAGCATAGCTGTTTTTATTAGAAGCAAAATAGTCAAGCGCAGAAAATTCAAATGAGAATACATTCTGACTATATGATAATTCAATCTCCTTAGTTAAGGAAATGGTTTTTGAGAGTGGTGAATCTTCGGTACCAATTTCAACCTGCTGATTTAAAATTCTGAAATCGGTAATTACAATAGGCGGAATATGAGAATTATTTGTCAGCTCAGAAGGGTAAAAAGCATTAAACCCACTTGTTCCGCCAAAAAATAATTCACCTTTAATACCTTTATAGCCCGCTCCCCAAAAGAATTGATTACTTTGCAATCCATCAGTTGCATCATAATTCTTAAAAATTTCTTTTTCCGGATTAAACATTGATAGCCCATTATCAGTGCTTAGCCAAAGGTTACCAAGATCATCTTCCAGGATACAATAAACGATATTACTGGCTAATCCTTCTTCTTGTTTATATCTTATGAATGCGGGATTTGAAATGTTTTGCTCATCAGCTAAAAGCTCATTCAATCCACCTCCGTAAGTACCGAACCAGAGATTACCTTTTGAATCTTCATACCCTGATATTACTCTGCCATCACTCAAGCTGTTTTTATTAGCAGGAATATTTCGGAATTTTTCAAATTTGACTGACGAGGGATTTTCTGTTGCTTTTTTTCTCAGATCAGAACCCAATCTGTTCAGACCATCCCAAGTCCCTATCCATAAATTTCCACTTCGATCTTCAAAAATACAGGACTGGACCTGATTACTACTAAAACTTTTCGGATCTTTTGGATTATGCTGAAAATTTATAAAGATATTTTTTCCCCTATCAAAAAGATTTAGCCCTCCGCCTGTTCCAATCCATAATTGACTATCAGAATCCTCATAAATTGCCTGTACTATATTATTAGCTATGAAATTCCTTCCCGGGGTATTGTTACTGTAATGGATGAAATTTATTTTACTATTTAATGAAAAATTGATAGGCACTTTAGACCTGTTTACTCCCTCACCCCAGGTTCCCACCCACAAATAACCATATTTATCTTTGAATATGGCAGAAATAGAATTGTCATTCAAGCTTTTACTATCATTAGGATCATTTTTATAATGAATAAATTCTTCCGCACCAGGCATTAATCTTTCAAGACCACCGCCTAAAGTTCCTATCCAAAGAGTTCCGTTTTTTTCCTGATAGATTGCACGGATGGTATTATAGCTAAGACTTTTATCATTAAATGGATCATGTTTATAGTTTTTAAATTTTATTTTTTCCTGATTAAATTTCAAAACCCCTTCTTCTGCTGTTCCAATCCAAATAAGCCCGGAATTACTTTCGTAAAGTGAAAAGATATTATTGTTATTAATAAATCCTGAGCGTGAAAGTTCTGTACGAAGCCATTTAAATTCATTATTTTCACGATCCAAAAAATAAACACCTTCTCCTGTACCAACCCATAATTTTTTCGATTTATCCTCTACAATTGAATTAATTCTATTTCGGATCGTACTTTTAGATTCAGGGGATTTCATCACATATCGCCTGAATGTTCCTGTTTTTTTATCAAATATGTTCAATCCATTTAATGTACCAATCCAGATAATTCCTTCATAATCCTGTTGTATTGATAAAACAATATTATTGCTAAGACTATTAGGATCATTTGGATCATTTGAATAATTAATAAACCCATCATTTTTCATATCATACATATCCAGACCGCCGTCACTTCCTATCCAGAGATCACCTCCATTATCTTCATAAATTGAAAGAACAACATTATTGCTCAGGCTGTTTGGATCATCCGGATTATGAAAGTAATGAGTAAATTTTTCCTTTTTGACATTAAACATATCCAATCCATTCTCTGTACCTATCCATAAAATTCCATGCGTATCTTCATATATCGCTCTTACATTATTGAAAATCAGGCTATTGGGATTACCTGGAATATTTTTGTATGTGGTAAATTTTTCGAGTTCTCTATCAAATTTACAAACTCCACCGCTGTTAGTACCAACCCAAATAATTCCATTTTTATCTTCATAAACTGTCCAAATAAAATTATCAGATATTGTACTGCTGTCATCCGGATTGTTTTTATACACTGTAAAGTTATAACCATCGTATTTATCAAGACCATCTTCAGTTGCGAACCACATAAATCCCTGGCTGTCCTGAATAATTTTATGAACACTGTTTTGGGAAAGACCATTTTCGCTAAGTAGCTGAGTGAAATTTACCTGGTTAATTTGCCCGGTTATAGGGATTGTAAATACTGAAATAATTAATATGATTGAAAGGGAAAAAACTGAAAATGATATTTTATTAGAAAATTGAAAAAACATTTCAAATTGTAAATTTTGCCTATAAGTATATTTAATTTACAATTTTATTTGTTTATAAAATATCTAATAATTGAGGCAGAAAAAGACTAAAATAAAAAATTATCCTAAATATTATTTCATTAGTATCATTTTCCTGGCAGATACAAAACCATTCACTCTTATTGCATAAATATAAATCCCGCTTGCCAGATTGGCTGCATTAAATGAAACTTGATAAGCACCTCTTTGTTTGTATTCTTCAATAAGTGTTTTTACTTCCCTTCCCAGTACATCATAGATTTTAAGTGTTACATTTCCTGAATTAGGAATTTGATATTTTATTATTGTTGAAGGATTGAAAGGATTAGGATAATTCTGATTCAATTTATAATCAGATACTGTAGTGTTCCCATCAAGTTTAATATCTGTCAGTAATTCGGATTCAGGTGCGGGTAGTTGAACGGTTGTATAAATATGAAATTCCCCTGGTTCAAGTGAAACAGATTGAGTAGTATTAGAAACATTTGTTCCGGAACCTGAAAAATAATCATACCACATTCCGGTTTGAGCAAAATTACCGGGAACATTTGTTGCAGCTACTCCAAAATTTCCGATAATATTAACTTTCATATTTGTATCTGAGAAAGTAATTCTCTTAATAGCGCCGGTTACATCAAGTATCGCTGTATCGCTGAAGATTAGATAATTCTCCCTAAGTTTAATCAAAGCAGCCATAGTTTTGTAAAGTTTGTACCTGGCCGGGTCATCCCTGAAATCCCATCTTATAGGCTTATTACCAACACGACCGTTGAAATCAATTGAGTAATCATAACCAAGTTCACCAAACTGCCAGACCATCTTAGGGCCTGGAATTAAGAAGAAAAAAGCAGATGCTTCTTTAATTCTATTTAAACCAACGCGTACATCTTTAATATTATAATTTCCTAAACTATTCCCATATTGTTCGTTTTTATACATTAGTCTCTCTTCGTCGTGGCTTTCCATAAATGCAACTAAGCTTGATTTGGGCCAACCTCTTTTTATATAGTACGCATTACTTAAATTTGAATTAGCTGTATAGCCCATGGTAGCTTCATTATAATTATAATTCATATTTCCCCAAGAGAGGAAACCAAAATTAGAAAGGACGATTTCCTCATTATTGTCCGCAAAATGTTCCAGTATTAGAATTGAAGCGGGATCAATTTGCCAAATTTTATTACCAATTCTTTCAAGTATGTCTATTCTTGATTGATCATAATGTCCCCAGGCAGCAACATCACCCAAAGTATTTTTCTGTGTAAAGCCCTTTGACAGATCGAACCTGAAACCGTCAATATGGTATTTTTGTATCCAGTAGGAAGTAACCCTGTCGACAAAATATTTTGTCTGGTTACTTTCGTGATTGAAATCATTACCCACGTTATAATCATGCTTAGGATCAGCATTCAACCAGGGATTATCTCTGGCAGGTTTGCTACTATCAGCATTCCAATATAACCGGGCGAACGGAGATTGTCCCATAGTATGATTCAAAACAACATCTAGGATTACTGCAATACCCATTGAATGAGCTTTATCAATCAAAGATTTAAATGCGTCGGGAGTACCATAATATTTATCAAGGGCTAGATGAAAACTTGGATTGTAGCCCCAGCTTTCATTCCCCTCGAATTCCATAACAGGCATAAATTCAACTGCATTTATGCCAAGGGTTTTTAAATAGCTTAAGGTATCTTCAATTGTTTTAAACCAATGAGTACTTACAAAATCTCTCACCAGCAGTTCGTAAATAACAAGTTTGTCTTTATCAGGTTTAGTAAAATTTGTTACCTGCCAATTGTAAGCCGGTAATCCTGTTTGAAATGTCGAAACAATTTCAGAAGTTTTTCCGGTAGGGTAACTTATTAAATTCGGATAAACAACATTACCGGTAGGTGATGAATTAATATACTGATCATTCCAGGGGTCTAAAACCTTGTGTGTAAAGGGATCAGCTATTCTCAAATTACCGTCTACCAGATACTGAAACGCATATTCCTGTTGTGATGTTAAACCATTAATTGTGATCCACCATACTACACTATCCGCTGATACAGAATCCCTGTTCATAAAATATAAAGGATTTACTTCCCAGTCATTAAAATCTCCGATTACATATGCAAAACTTTTGAGCGGTGCAAATAAAGCCAGTGTTACTTTTGTTGGATCGGTTTGATAATTAATTCCCAATTCATTTCCGGCAGGTAAAGGTGAATTAACAATTGCAGGATTAATCATAATGGCTAATCTTAGAGTATCAGTAAGATTAGTTACGTCGTTTCCAACTATTGCAACCTGATTCAGTCCTGTTGAATAATCAGCTGCGACAAAATTAAAATTTAATGAATCGCCTGAAACCTGGCTTTTTTGGATGCCATTAACATATAATGTAATAGTAGAGCTGGTAGTTCCAAGTGCTGCAGCCTTAGCTATAATATTAACATCACCAGTTTGATTAATAAAATATGGTGAACGGGCCGGATCATTATAAGGATTTGAAACAGATGGATGATCCAATAATAAGCTATAACTTCCCTTCTCATATAAGTTAAAAATAATATCCGGGCGGGTTTGTTTGGAACCATCTGACGATCTGAATACAAAATTTAAAGTAGTTATATGTTCTGAAATATCAGCAACGTTATAAAGCTTTCTGGGATAACCTATTGTAAGTTTATATGAATTTGTTCCCAGTCTTTGTAGTGAGGGTTGGGTACTATTGTTTGCCCAGGTACCAATAACGTGCTGCCATGTAGAAGAGTTTTTATTTGTATATACTCCCGTGTGTGCATACACTGTCCCTGAATAATTCAATAATTCAGCAGCTCCCATTTGCGTAGCATCAAAAAATACAACAATTGAATCATTTTCTGTAGGATATTGCGGCGTTGTTGTTATGATTTGAGAAAAGGAAGATTGAACAAATGCTGTTAAAATTAAAATAAATAATTTAATTTTCATTCAAAATCTAAAAGATAAAACATTTATAAAATTTTTTTTGTACAGATTTAATTTAAAGCAATTCAGTTATAGAAAATACAACCTGAACAGGTAGGTTTTAGGAATGAATAATGTATAATTCAAAATTCATAATTTAGAATTAAATACATTAGCAAATTATGCATTTGATATTTTATAATATCAGCCTTTCACTTCGTCCACATCATTAACAAACGTAACCAATACCCCTGCAATTATCATTGATATACCGCCTAAAATAATCGCATAAATTGCATCTCCACCAAAAAAGTTTTTTACATACCATCCTAAAATTGCTGCAGCTGTTATTTGAGGAATAACAATAAAAAAATTAAATATTCCCATATAGACACCCATTTTTTCAGGAGGTAGAGATCCTGCTAAAATTGCATAGGGCATTGCCAGAATAGATGCCCAAGCCAGACCGATACCCAGCTCAGATATTAAAAGCAGATCTGGGTTCTTAATAACATAAAATGAAAGGAATGAGATACCCCCGATAATCAGGCTGATCATATGAACAGTTTTTCGATTCGTTTTCTTTGCAATCCAGACCAGAAGAAACGCCATTATAGCAGCAAATCCATTGTAAACTGCCATCAATACACCTACCCAGTCAGCTCCCTGGTTATATAATTCTGAAGTCGGGTCTGTTGCTTGGTAAATATGATGAGTAACAGCGGGTGTAGTATAAATCCACATAGCGAAAAGCGCAAACCAGGAAAAGAACTGAACAAAAGCAAGCTGCTTCATGGTTTTGGGCATCTTGTAAAAATCATTAAAAACCGTAACAAATCCGCCGTGTGATTCACTATCATCAGTTAAAAATGAGGCTATAACCTGAAGCAGACCAAAAATTACTGAACCGACAAATAAAACATATAATCCATAATCAGTTTCGTGAAGCAAAAAATATAAAATACCAGATCCTGCCAGACCAATAACAGTCCATACTGAACCGATTTTTAAGAACCTCTTTGAGGAAATATCTTTTCTCTTGCTTGTTTCACCATTTGAAGCATCCTTGCTTTCTTTTTCCGAATACTTTATTAATTCCTCCGGAGGATATTCCTTTGTACGAAATACCGTCCACAAAACAGATAACAGGAAAACCGCACCTCCGATATAAAATGAAAGCTTTACAGATTCAGGGATTTCACCTGCAGGTGCAACATTAGAAATTCCAAACCAATTTTTCATCATATAAGGTAACGCCGATGCTACAATTGCCCCAATACCAATAAAGAAACTTTGCATTGAAAAACCTATTGTACGCTGCTCAGATGGAAGCATATCCCCAACAAAAGCGCGAAATGGTTCCATGGAAATATTTATTGAAGCATCCATTATCCACAGCATACCTGCTGCAACCCAGAGGACAGGACTGTTAGGCATAGCAATCAATGCCAATGATGCAAGTATTGCCCCGGTTAAAAAGTATGGTCTTCTTCTTCCAAGTCTTCCCCACGTTTTATCGCTCATATGTCCTATTATAGGCTGGACAATTAAACCAGTAACTGGGGCAGCAATCCATAAGATTGGTATATCGTCTATCTTCGCACCAAGTGTTTCAAAAATTCTGCTAACATTCGCATTCTGTAATGCAAAACCAAATTGGATGCCTAAAAAACCAAAACTCATGTTCCAGATTTGCCAGAAGCTTAGACGAGGTTTATTCATTGGAAGATTCCTTTTGAATTAATTGAATTATCAATTATCAAACAGGATGAATATAATAAATTTTTATCAAGCTAATTAATAAAATTTTATCTCTACTAAATAACACCCTATTTGGGTAGGTAGATTTATCATTTCTCATACTTATATTTATTTCTATTTTTTTAAGCGGGGCATATCCATGATAAATAAAAATTTTAATAGACTCTTAATTAGAATTATTATACTGATTCCTTTAATACTTTTTTCAGCACAAACATATTCTCAAACAACAACTACTGTAAAACATCCGGACTGGAGCAAAAATGCCGCAATTTATGAAGTAAATATCAGACAATTTACGCCTGAAGGCACATTCAGGGCTTTTGAAAAACATTTGCCTGAACTAAAAAATTTGGGTGTTGATATATTATGGTTGATGCCGATAAATCCAATCGGCAAAGTAAACAGGAAGGGATCTCTCGGAAGTTACTATTCCATTTCCGATTATAATGCAGTGAATCCCGAATTCGGAACACTTAATGATTTGAAGAAGCTTGTAAATGAAGCTCATAAACTCGGGATGAAAGTTATTATTGACTGGGTTGCAAATCATTCCTCGTGGGATAATGTGTGGACAAAGACTCATCCTGACTTTTATAGCCGAGATGATAAAGGAAATTTTAAACCCCCGGTTGATGATTGGACAGATGTGATCGGATTTAATTACAACCATCCAAAACTCTGGATTGCTATGGAAAATGCAATGGAATATTGGATTAAGGAATGCGATATCGATGGTTTCAGGTGTGATGTAGCCGGTATGGTCCAAATGCCGTTCTGGAATTTTGCCAGAAAAGAACTTATTAAATTAAAACCGATATTTATGCTAGCCGAAGCGGAAGGAATTAGATTTCATAAACATGCTTTTGATATGACCTATGCATGGGAGTTTCATAATATTACAAAAGAAATTTATTCCGGTAAACAGAATGTGTTAGATCTCAGGAATTATCTAGCAAAAGAAGAAAAAGATTATAATTCAGATGCATACAGAATGATGTTCACATCAAATCATGATGAAAATTCGTGGAAGGGTTCCGTTTTTGAAAGATACGGAATCGCTGCAAAAACCTTTGCGGTACTTTGCGGAGTTGTTAAAGGGATGCCGTTAATCTATTCCGGGCAGGAATCAGGAATGGATAAATCTCTGAGATTCTTTGATAAAGACACGATTGATTGGAAAAAAAGTGATTTTAGAAAAATTTACACTGTACTTGATGATCTCAAAAATACAAATAAGGCCTTGTGGAACGGTAATTATGGCGGTGAGATGCAATTGATTAATACTGATAACGAAAAGAGCGTGTTTGCAATTTATAGAGAAAAGGATAAAAATAAAATAGTGGCAATATTTAATTTATCTCCCGATGAGATTGAGACAACACTTGATTCGGAATCATTAAAAGGGAATTATAAAGAACTATTTTCGGGGAAATCTGTCTCTCTAATGAATAAAATGACGAAGAAATTAAAGCCATGGGGTTATTCCGTATATTACAGGTAAACAGCAGCTTCAATAAATTAGAATTAATTTAGATAGTTATTAGCCTAATATTAAAGGCTATTTAATATTTTAAAATGTTCAAAATCTAATTTTAATTTTTCAGCGGTTAAATTTTCCTCTAGCTGTGCTTTTGAACTCACACCGAGGACCGGAATTACCGGCGGATTTGAATTCAAAAGCCAGCATAAAACAATTTGATTTTTAGTAAATCCTGTTTCCACTTCAATTCTTTCCAGCATTTTCAATTTTTTATCATTCAATTTAGTTTCATAAAATTTTGACAACTCATATTTAACTCCTGAATAAAGTCCACCTAACAATGGAGAATAAGCTAATACCGATATATTATTTTTGCCGCAAAAAATCTTTGTTTCAGAATCCAGAATAACCTGGTTGTTAAAACTAAATTCTTTAGATGGCATTAAATAAGAATATCTTTGCTGAAGGCAGGAATAACCAATTATTTTTTTCTCTTTACTTAAACTTATGGATTTGGCAAATTGCTCTTTACTAAAATTACTTGCCCCGGTTGCTCTTATTTTTCCATCCCGTTTTAATTCTTCAAAAGCTTCAAGTGTTTCATCAACAGGCGTTTCTGTATCATCATAGTGAGAAAAATAAATATCTATATAATCTGTTTTTAATCTTGATAAACTTTTTTCACATTCCTGTATAATTTGATATTTTCGTAAGCCTCTTTCCGAGCCTGGATATTCTATTCCGGTTTTAGTCGCAATTATCAAATCGCGCCTGTTTTTTCTTTCGATCATCCAGTCACCTAAAAAAGATTCACTTTCCCCTCCCTTATATCCTTCAATCCAGTGGGCATAAATATTTGCTGTATCTATAAAATTTCCCCCGGCTGATGAAAACTTATCAAGGATTTTGTTAGAAGTTTCTGAATTAATCTTGCTTCCAAAATACATCGCGCCTAGGCTAATCACACTCACTTCAATATCCGTTTTGCCAATTTTTATTTTTTTCATTTTATATTATTAAACAATTTTTAGTCAATTTAACTATTAAATTAAAATTATTTTACATTATAATTTTCAGATAAAAAAATGCTTGCATATATTTATCTGACAAAATAAAGGATGTTATATGACTTTCGAACGAAATGCGGGAATTCTTCTTCACCCTACTTCACTTCCGGGGAAATATGGAATAGGTGATCTTGGACCAGAAGCCTTCAATTTTGTTAATTTCCTTGAGCATTCAGGTCAAAGATTATGGCAGGTTTTACCTTTGGGACCAACCGGCTATGGAGATTCTCCCTACCAGTGTTTTTCAGCTTTTGCAGGAAATCCGTTACTTATCAGCCCAGATAAACTTCTGGATTATGGGTTTCTGGCTGAAACAGATATTTCAAATATACCGGAATCAAATCCGCATCAAATTGATTATGGAAGTGTGATCAATTTTAAAAATGAATTGTTTCTCAAAGCATTCAATAATTTTAGGAAAAACAATAATGGCCTACAAAAGGATTTTGAAAGATTTGTAAAAAACAATTCTGATTGGCTGGAAGATTATTCCTTGTTTATGGCCCTAAAGGATTTTCATTCAGGAGCTCCCTGGAATAAATGGGAGAAAAACCTGGTTGCCAGGGAATCAGGCGCAATGAAAAAGTGGAAAGAGAAGCTATCGGCTGAAATTCTCTATCAGAAGTTCGTCCAGTATATTTTTTTCAAGCAATGGAAAGAACTAAAGAAATATGCAAATGAAAGAGGAATTAAAATAATCGGAGATGTTCCAATCTTTATTGCATATGACAGTGCTGAACTTTGGGCAAATAAAGAATTATTTACAGTTGATAAAGAAGGCGGATTGGAATTTGTGGCCGGTGTTCCACCGGATTATTTTAGTGCTACAGGACAACTTTGGGGAAATCCACTTTACAAGTGGAATGAAATGGGAAAAAATGATTTTGCATGGTGGAGAAAAAGAGTCAGCAGCCTGTTGGAGTTTATTGATATAATTCGAATAGATCATTTCCGGGGATTTGATGCTTACTGGGAAATACCTGGCAATTCACCAAATGCTATAGAAGGAAGGTGGGTAAAAGCACCGGGAGAAAAATTATTCAACTCCATAAAAAAGCATTTTGGAGATTTACCAATTATTGCAGAGGACCTGGGTGTAATAACAAAATCAGTTGAGGCATTGCGAGACCAATTTAATATACCGGGGATGAAGATTCTTCAGTTTGCTTTTGGAACGGGTATGGAAAATAAATTTCTTCCTCATAATTATATCCCTAATTGTTGTGT
>Ga0102953_1000661_pt1 | contig 23352 bp, 3 predicted proteins | sample SalPon2A_C_D2_MG_FD_78509 | JGI IMG/M metagenome (GOLD analysis project Ga0102953, IMG submission 78509) | Soil microbial communities from South San Francisco under conditions of wetland restoration - Salt Pond MetaG R2A_C_D2_MG | ecosystem: Environmental > Terrestrial > Soil > Wetlands | place... | reverse complement strand
GTACAGGAGGCCTGCCGAGAATTGCAGGCGCGGTTCCCGGGGCCGCCTGCGGAACTATTACTCGCGGCGCGTGGCGGCGAACGTCTGGCGGATGCGCTGACCGGTCGATGCGATGCGTTCGCAGTCATCTTTCCGGAGGGATCGTTCGATGCGGCCCACCGGCTTTATCGTGAATCTCCCGCGGCCCGGATTCTGAACGGATTTGCCAGACTGAGTATCGAAAAAATCGTGGCCGGTCTGCCGGAAACTCAACGAGTGCGCGTTCTGGAGATTGGTGCAGGCACGGGAGGCACGACATCTTTCGTGCTTCCCGAATTACCGGCCGAGCATACCGAATACGTATTTACCGACGTGTCGCAGCTATTCCTCGTCCGAGCCCAGGAGGGCTTCGAATCCTACCCGTTCGTAAAATACAGGCTTTTGGATATCGAGAACGATCCATTGACACAAGGCTTTCAGGACGGGAGTTTCGATCTGATCATCGCGGCCAACGTGTTGCATGCCACCATCGACCTGCGTCAAACGTTGCAACACGTTAGACGTTTATTGGCACCCGGAGGCCAGTTGTTGCTTCTCGAGGGAACCAGGCCGCAGCGCTGGATCGACCTCAGCTTCGGCCTGACGGAAGGATGGTGGCGATTTCAGGATGTTCAACTACGCCCTGACTATGCGCTTTTACCGGCGGGTCAATGGCGGGAATTACTCGAAACCGAAGGATTTGAGCAAGTCGCGGCAATTCCGGGTTTCGAAGTCGAGGGCGCAATTGGCGAAAATGTCTTGCTGTTGGCCCGGGCGAGCGAGCAACAAGCCACCACAGCGCCTGGACTAAGCTTCGTCGTGTTTACTACTGACCGAGCCGGCGATCGCCTCGCAGATATTCTGGCGGAGCGAGGGCACAGGATACTGCGCGTTCGGCCGGGAAAAAACTACGAGAACAATGGCGTAGAAGCGATAGTCAATCCCGTAAACGTCGATGACTATGTTCGTTTACTTGCCGATTTCAGCGCAGGGAATCCCTGTCATGGGGTAATACATGCCTGGGCAGAGGCGGCGCGGACGGGCCGCGACATGTGCGTCGGTGATCTCCGTGAAGCCCAGATTGCCGGTAGTCGCAGCTTGCTCCATTTGGTCCAGTCGATTTCCAGGACCGGTATGACCCAGTTGCCGCGGTTGTGGGTAGTAACTCGCGGTGTTCAGGCGGTGGCGGATGTTTCTCCGAGTTCAGTCTCCAGCGCACCGATCTGGGGCCTGGCCAGGGTGGTTGACCTGGAGCATCCGGATTTGCTGTGCACTCGAATCGATCTTGATCCTCGTGCGCCCGAGGGAGAAGCCGACCATATCGTGGACGAAATCCTGTCGCATGGTTCCGAGCGGGAGATTGCTCTCCGGGGTGAGTCGAGGTACGTCGCCCGCCTGGTACATCGGCAGTTCCTGGAAGCGGAGACTGTCGCAAATGTGGAGTCGGCCGCCGAAATTCTGGAAATTACGGCTCCGGGGGTACTCGACAGCCTGAAGTACCGAAAAGATACGCGCCAGTCGCCCGGGGCCGGCCAGGTCGAGATCGAGGTTCGCGCGAGCGGTCTGAATTTTCGCGACGTGTTGATTGTACTGGGCATGTATCCGGAACCGGTTGATCAACTGGGCGGAGAATGCGCCGGAATAGTGCTTTCGGTAGGGTCAGAGGTCGAGGGAGTCGTCCCTGGCGACGAAGTTGTGGCGATGGCTGCGGGAAGTTTTGGCAGCCATGTAATTGTCGATTCGCGGCTCGTCTTGCACAAACCCTCGGCGCTGACTTTCGAGGAGGCTGCAACTATTCCCAGCGCCTATCTGACGGCACATTATACCCTGGTCGAGCTCGCGAATATCGAATCGGGTGACAAGGTACTCATACATGCCGCTGCCGGTGGCGTGGGTCAGGCGGCGATTAAACTGGCGCAGCGTGCAGGCGCGGAAATTTTCGCTACCGCCGGCAGTGAAGAAAAACGTGGCCACCTGGCTTCGATGGGTGTCGATCACGTGATGAACTCACGAAATCTGGATTTTGTCGGCGAGATTAACGAGATAACCGATTCCGACGGCGTCGATATCGTGCTCAATTGTCTTAGCGGCGAGTTTGTCGACGCCAGCGTGTCGGTATTGGCCGAGGACGGTTGTTTTCTCGAAATAGGCAAGCGGGACATTTGGGATCCGGATCGTTTTCGAGCCGAGCGCCCGGACGCGTCCTACCATATCGTTGATCTTGCCGCTATCTCGGACAAGGATCCTGCCCGAGTTGGAGCGATTCTCGAAGACTTGATGCTGTCCTGCGAGAATGGCGCAATTACGCCTTTGACAAAGCAGGTCTTCCCGCATCGAGGTATAGTTGATGCGTTTCGGTACATGGCGCAGGCGCGCCATATCGGAAAGATCGTACTTACCAGGTCCCCGACCGGGTCCGAAGATATCGTAGACAGGCTGCCTGAACTCGGCACCATCTTGATCACGGGTGGCCTGGGCGGACTCGGCCTCGCGGTCGCCGAGTGGCTGGTCGACCGGGGTGCGCAGTCCCTGTGCCTGATGGGGAGAAGCGCGGCGTCGGGAAAAGCGGCAAAATGTATAGAATCTCTGCGTAATCGTGGAGCTACGGTCAAGGTTCTGCTCGGAGATGTGTCGCTCGAGGACGATGTAAGACGAATCCTGGGCGAGATCAATGATTCCATGTCGCCCCTGCAGGGAATTATTCATTCGGCAGGAATTCTCGACGACGGAGTATTGCTGCGTCAGAGCTGGCCGCGTTTCGAGGCCGTAATCGGCCCGAAGGTTGACGGAGCCTGGAATCTTCATCTCGCCACGCAAGATTCGGCACTCGAGTTTTTTATTTTATTTTCGTCGATTTCTTCGGTGCTGGGCTCGCCGGGTCAGGGAAACCACTCGGCGGCGAACGCCTTTCTGGATGCACTCGCATACTATCGGCGCAGCATCGGACTGCCGGCACAGAGCATCAGTTGGGGTGCCTGGAGCGAAATTGGCGCGGCGGCGAAACATAATGTCGGAGAGCGAATTTCCTCTCAGGGCATGGAAGCGTTTTCGCCTGCGGAAGGGCTAGAGGTCTTCGAGCATCTGTTGCGTAATGATCCGGCGCACACGGCGGTGATGCCGGTTGACTGGACGAGATTTGCCCCCGAAATGTGGGGGGACGAAATCCCGCCATTTGTCGCGGACCTCGTGAGCCGGGATGCAGACCGCGAGCAACCTCAAGCGCAATCCGAATCGGGGTCGAAGCTGGTCGAGGAGTATCTTGGGGCACCTGCAGATTCGCGTACCTATGTCGTATTGGAGTACGTCCGCGCCTGCGCGGTCAGGGCTCTGGGATTCGAGCAGGCGCATTCGATCAGCGACGGGGAGCCCCTGCAGGAGCTAGGACTCGATTCACTCATGGCGATCGAGTTAAGGAATATGCTGGGTGCGGGCATGGGTCGCGAGCATAATGTTCCGGCAACGGTTGTATTTGACTATCCGACTATCCAGGACCTGACCCGGTATGTCGAAGGCGAGCTTGGCGCGGCGACAGTGGCAGCCGATGACGCGAATGGCGTAGCCGAACTGAAATTGACGGATGCGCATTCGGAGCAGATAGGCAAAATCGAGGCACTCGACGACGAAGAGGTCGAACGCATGCTTGCGGAACGACTCGGTAATCGGAGCTGACGATGAACGATATTATCGAGAGAATTCAGGGATTATCTCCGGCCCGTCTGAAACTGCTGGCGCTCGATTTGCAGGCCGAACTCGATGCGTTAAAGAACAAGCAACGGGATCCGATTGCAATTATCGGCATTGGCAATCGGTTTCCGGGCGGGGCTACCGATCCGGATTCGTTCTGGTCGCTACTGAGCGAGGGTAAAGACGCCATCACGGAAATACCGCCGGACCGATGGGACGTTGATTATTATTTCGATCCGGATCCGGATGTCCCGGGCAAGATGGCGACCCGTTGGGGTGGATTTATGGATGATGTCCGGGAATTCGATGCTGAACTTTTCGGAATCGTACCGCGGGAAGCCGCGACGATGGATCCCCAGCAACGGATCCTGCTTGAAACCACCTGGGCGGCTCTGGAAGATTCGGCTCTGGCAGCCGATCGCCTCAGATCAACCCGAACTGGCGTTTACGTCGGTATGTGCAGTTCGGACTACTTCAGACAATTGATGAGCAGCGACATCAATACAATCGATATGTATGTCGCCACGGGAAACTCTCCCAGTGTTGCCTCGGGAAGAATCTCTTACATCCTGGGCCTTGACGGTCCTTCCATGACTATCGACACGGCCTGCTCGTCGTCATTGGTGGCGGTTCATCTTGCTTGCCAGAGCCTTTGGACGGGCGAGACCGATCTTGCCCTGGCCGCAGGGGTGAATCTCATTCTGTCACCCGAAGGCACCGTAAGTATGTCGCAAGCCGGAGCCATGGCCCTGGATGGAAGATGTAAATCGTTCGACTCGTCGGGAGACGGATTCGTGCGATCCGAAGGATGCGGTGTCGTCGTTCTCAAACGGCTGTCGGAAGCCCTGGATACGGGTGACCCGATTCGGGCAGTGATCCGTGGATCCGCGGTCAATCAGGACGGTCGTAGCAATGGATTGACTGCACCCAGCGGCGTGGCCCAGGAAGACGTCATTCGCAGCGCGTTACAAATGGCCGGTGTGTCGCCCGGTGATGTGAATTATCTCGAATGCCACGGTACCGGAACGCCACTCGGTGATCCGATCGAGGTCCAGGCGATTGGCGCGGCATTCGGTAAAAATAGAACCTTGCCCGTCAATCTGGGTTCCTTGAAATCGAATTTAGGCCATATGGAAGCGGCTGCCGGAATCGGAGGGTTGATCAAGACGGTTTTGTCGCTCGAAAAGCGTCAGATTCCCCCGTCATTGCATTTCTCCGAACCGAATCCGCATATTCCCTGGGATTCGTTACCCGTGAAAGTAGTCGCGGAGCTGACACCCTGGCCCGAGGTTTCGGGCACGCGGATAGCGGGTGTTAACGCGTTCGGTTTTAGTGGAACCAACGCCCATGTCGTCGTCGAGCAGGCACCCGAGCTCGCCGGCGCAGAAAACGAGGTCGATCGACCGGCACACCTGCTGGTTTTATCGGCAAAAAACGACCAGGCATTGCATGTCCTCGTCGAGCGTTACCGGACTTTACTGGAATCGAAGTCCGTAGAAGATGTCGGTAATCTTTGTTACACCGCCGCGACCGGACGCTCGCATCAACCTAAACGTCTCTCGATTGTCGGAAAATCTCTCGGCGAAATTCAGGACAAGATGCAGCTCTATCTCGAAGGCGACCCGCTAAGCGGTGTAGTCACCGGTACCGTGCCTGGCTCCGGATTACCCAGGGTCGTGTTTTTATACACCGGACAAGGATCTCAATATCCGGGTATGGCTCGCGGCCTTTACGAATCCCAGCCCACTTTTCGCGACGCCCTGGACCGTTGTGCCTATCTGCTGCAGCCATACATGGAACGTTCGCTGGTAGATCTCATATATAGCGAGCAAGTTGAATCATCGTTGCTCGACGAAACCTTTTATACGCAGGTTGCCGGTTTTTCGATCCAGTACTCGCTGACCGAGTTGTGGCGTTCATGGGGTGTCAGGGCCAATGCGATCATCGGCCATAGTGTCGGGGAAATTGCAGCCGCTTGCGCGGTGGGCGTTTTCAGCCTCGAAGACGGCATCCGGCTCATAGCCGAGCGGGGACGATTGCTGCAGTCCCTATCGGCGGACGGCGCGATGGCAGCCATCCGCCTCGATCAGGATTCGGTTCAACAGATGTTAGATCCGGTTGCCGACGAGGTCGTGATTGCGGCATATAACGGTCCGGACAATGTCGTTATTTCAGGCCGTCGGGAAACGCTTGAGAAGAAACTGGCCGAATTCGAGGAAAAGGGAATCGAGACCAGCCAGCTCGCGGTTTCGCAGGCGTTCCATTCACCCCTGGTCGAACCGATACTCGATGAATTCCGGAAAGTTGCGAGTCAACTGACGTTTAACCCGCCCCGCGCGACATTTTTCTCCACCGTAACAGGTCGGGAGATTTCCGCCAAAGAATTATGTGACCCGGAGTACTGGGTCCAGCATATGCGTCGTCCGGTTCGATTCTGCTCCGCGGTAGAGGCGGCGTATGATCGGGAATTCGACCTTTTCCTTGAGTTGGGGGCGCACACGACCCTGGTTGCCATGGGAGCTGCATGTTTGCCCGATAACCAGTGCACCTGGCTGCCGAGCCTGCGTCGCGGGATAGACGACTGGGAGCGGATTCTCGGGAGCCTGGCCGAGTTGTACGTACGCGGAGTCGAGATCGATTGGCCCGGATTCGACCGGGATTATACTCGCCGCCGGTTGCGCCTCCCGATCTATCCGTTTCAACGGCGGCGATACTGGACCGAGGTCGCATCGAGTCGGTCTTCCGGCGGAGATCATATCGTCGGCAGGGCAATCTCATTGCCCAATGGCGAGGTATGGCACGAGGTGGAGATAGATCTGGATTCGCACCCGTATCTCGAAGATCATCGTGTGCACGGTGCCGTTATTGTTCCGGCGCCGCTGTTTCTCGCGATGATTTGCGAATCGGTGAGTCTGGCGAAAGACGATAGTGTCACGGTGAATGATCTCGAGATACTGGAGCCGCTCGCCATCAGAGGCGAAGATTCCCTGCGCATTCAGCTGCGATTGCAGCAGATCGAAAATAACTTGCGGGATTTCGAAATTTACAGCGTGACCGGTAGCGACGAGTCGGCGACGAAAAAATGGACACTCCATGCGCGCGGCAGTGTCGGCCAGTCAGCGGGCCTCGAATCGGCTACGACGCTCGAAAAAATTCGGGGTCGCTGTCCCGACGAGCATTCCGGCAGCGAACACTATAGCCGCCTGCGCGATATCGGGGTTGATTTTGGTCCCCTTTTTCAAGGTGTTGTCGAATATCGTCGTGGCACCGGCGAGGCTCTCGCCGAAGTTGGCAAACCGATCGATCTGATTCCCCTGAAAGGGGCTGAATTGTTTCATCCGGCGATTCTCGACTCCTGTCTGCATTCGATAGCGATGGCCATGCCGGAGATGGATGACAAGAATGAAGATCGGGACGAAATTTCCGATTCGACAGACACCTATCTCGTGGTCGGCTTCGGTCGGTTTACGCTGGGAGAGCGGTTACCTGAACAGCTTTGGAGCCACGCACGAGTGACACGCGAAGCCGATACGAGATCGCTCGAGGCGACGGTTGATATCTATGACGAATCGAGCCGGCTTGTCGCCCGGTTCGAAGATGTACGCTTACGCCGGGTCAGCTCCGATGCACTTGCTCGGATGGCTGGCCGGGACATTTCTCGCTGGCTGTATCAGGTGGACTGGAGAGAACAGCACAACGAGCAACTCATTTCAGCGGCATCCATGCCTTTCCCTGTGGCTACCGAGCTTGCGGAACCCCTCGAGTTGCAAATGGCGGCACTCGCGACTCAACATGGTCTCGAAGATTACAAACGCTTGATCGACGACCTGCAGTTGCTCAGTCGACACTTCATCGTATGCGCATTGCGGGAGATCGGCTGGAATCCGTCGGTGGGCGACCGGGTCGACGTCTCTGACTTGATAGTCCGGCTCGGAGTTGTCGACCCGCATCGGCGTTTGTTCGGCAGGCTGTTAGAAATTTTGAATGAGGACAAAATACTCGAAAGAAGTGAATGCGGCTGGAAAGTGGTGTCCGAGCTCACGATACCGGATATCGATTCGTTACGCGACGATCTGCTGACGCGTTACCAGGGATTCACGGCTGAAATCGATTTTCTCGATGCCTGTGGCCGTGAGCTCGGGAAATTTCTTTCGGGTCATCGCGATCCGCTGGATATTCTGTTCCCGGGAGGTTCGGTTGAAAGAGTTACCCGACTAACACAGGATTCGCCCGCTGCGCTGGTATACAACACCCTGGTAAGGAATACCTTCGAAACCCTGGTGGACAGGCTGCCGTCCGAACGCAAACTCCGCATCCTGGAGGTTGGAGCCGGTACGGGAGGTACCACCAGCTCGGTGTTACCGGTACTTCCGCCGGATCGAACGGATTATGTGTTCACGGACGTGTCTCCGTTATTCCTCAGCGAAGCGAGAAACAGGTTCGATCGCTACCCGTTCGTTCGATATCAGATTTTTGACGTCGAAAGTGATCCCAAAGAACAGGGATTTCGCAGGGAACGTTTCGATATCATCCTGGCGGCGAACGTAATCCACGCAACAAGAGATATTGGCGACTCCCTGAGCAACCTCGGCCAGTTGCTGGCGCCGGGTGGTGTGCTGGCGTTGCTGGAGGGTACGGGGCCGCAGCGATGGGTAGATCTCACCTTCGGACTCACGGAGGGCTGGTGGCGTTTCGACGACTTCGATATCCGCACTTCTCATCCATTGCTGTCGAGGAAAAGCTGGCAACAGATACTGTCGGCGAATGGTTATGGCCCGATTGCAATCGTTCCGCCGGATGAGGGATCTTCGAATGACGTTTCTCATCAGGCCGTGATCCTGGCCTCCGGACCTTCGTGTATCGCGGAACCTTGCGTCTGGGTCGTGCTAGGCGACGGACTGGGCATGGCGGAATCAATTGCCGAGTTTGCGCGAGAGGCGGACGAAGCGTGTTTTCTGGTACGACCCGGTAATACCCTCGAATGGTTAAATGAGTACGAAGTGCGACTCGACGAAGCGGAACCGGAGCAATTCGATCAGCTTCTTGCGCGCGTCACGGCGTTTGCCGGTAAGCGCCGGGTGCGGATTGTGCATGCCTGGGGTTCGAGCAGCGAGTCGGTCGACGAACCGACGCTTGAAGCCCTGGAAGCCAGTGTCGCGAACTCATGTCGAAGCGCGCTGCATCTGGCACAGGCAGCAGCTTCATACGCGGAAGCCGCTCCGCTGGAGTTGTGGTTTACGACGCACAAGGCGGTATCGGTAATGGATTCGGCCCCGGAGCTCGCCCAGGTGCCGCTGTGGGGATTTTGCCGCAGCCTCGCGACTGAACATCCGGAATTGTGGGGGGGTATTATCGATGTGGACGGCAAGGGTATCGAGGCAGCGCAGCTGGTCTGGGATGAAATTCGTAGCGATACGGGAGAGGATCAAATTGTTTTTCGGCAAGGGTCGCGTTTGCTTGGTCGTCTGACGCACCTGGGCCTCGAGACCGGGGGTAGCGGCGCCGAACAAGCCGTGTCGGTTCGCGAAGGTACGAGCCTCGTCACTGGCGGCCTAGGGGGCATGGGATTGTATGTGGCGAAATGGCTTGCGGAGAATGGCTCGAAATCTATCGTATTGACCAGTCGCCGAGAACCTTCCAGCGAGGCCACCGCCGCTATCGAAGTGATCGAGAGTATCGGTGCCCGCGTCGAAGTGATGTCCGGGGATGTCGCAGACGAGAAGGGGATTGGCGCTGTACTGGATCGAATTAACCAGGAGCTACCGCCCCTCATGCACGTATTTCACCTGGCGGGTAGTTTCGACGATCGCGTGATCCGGCGTCAGAACTGGGATCGTTTCGAGAAAGTGCTGGCCCCGAAAGTGAGTGGTGCATGGAATCTGCATCAACTCACCGCGGACATGGAATTGCGCAACTTCGTAATTTATGCCTCGGGGGCTTCATTCCTGGGACCGGCAGGACTGGCTAACTATGCGGCCGCCAACGCATTTCTGGATGCGCTTGCACAATACCGCCGTCGCCTCGGACTTCCGGCGATCAGTATCGATTGGGGTCCCTGGGAAAAAATCGGCATGGCCGATGCCGTGGGTGAAACTCGCGAAGATCAGTGGGCCCAGGGAGGATTCGAAACCATGTCTGCAGAGGAGGGGCTGGAAGCCATGGCACGCTTGATGCGCGAAGGTCCGGCTCAGGTGGCTGTTTTGCCCGTGGACTGGTCTGTTTACGTACAACGGTTTGGCTCGGTTCCCCCGTTTTATCTCGAGGTAATTCGCGAGAGTCAGCCGCATTCGCAAACTCGAGGTGGCGCATCGGAGGGAGGAGGTGTCCGGGCCTTACGCGAGAGGCTGGAAGCGGCCTCGGCGGAAGACCGCCAGGAGTTGCTTACCGAGGTCGTCAGGAACGTCGCGATGGAAATACTGGGCTTCGATCGATCTCAAATGCTCGATCCGGAGCAGGGGCTCTTCGATCTTGGAATGGACTCGCTCACGTCGCTGGAACTGCGAAACCGGTTACAGCTAATGTTCGGCAAGCAACTACAGGCAACGATTGCTTTCGACCACCCCACGGTTAACGCACTGGTTGCGTATCTCGCGCGCGAAGTGATAGATCTCGATTTCGGACAGGCAAAAACGCAACAGGAACCAGCCGAGACGGGCCCTGAAAATCAGGAACGGGGCGACATGAGCGAAGTGGAACTTGCCGAACTGCTGGCTGACAAGCTCAAGAAATTTCAACAGAACGTGCACTAGACAAGTATCGATGCCGGAAGCAGATAACGACCGCCGAGCCCTGCTAAACGAGGCACTCACAGCCCTCGAGCAGATGCAGGTAAAACTGGATGAAGCCGAAAATGCTCATTCCGAGCCCATCGCAATTGTCGGGATGGGCTGTCGCTGGCCGGGAGAAGTCGCCGATGCGGAGGGTCTTTGGGAGCTTCTCCGCGCAGGTAAGGATGCGGTCGGGGAGGTGCCAGCTGATCGCTGGAACATCGAGGACTACTACGATGCCGATCCCAGTGCAGCGGGCAAGATGTACATGAGGCTTGGCGGGTTTCTGGATCGAATCGACGGTTTCGATGCACAGTTTTTCCGCATATCCCCACGTGAGGCGGAATCGCTCGACGTACAGCAGCGGCTGATCTTGCAAACCGCCTGGGAAGCACTGGAGCATGCCGGTTGCCTTCCCTCGCAGCTCAAGGGAAGTTCGACGGGTGTTTTCGTCGGAATCGGCAGTAGCGATTATAGTCAGCTATCGTTATTAACGTCCGATCTCGATGACATCGATGCGTACTCGGGCTCGGGGAGCGGCAATTGTTTCGCCGCCGGACGGCTATCGTTTTTCCTGGGATTACAGGGACCGAGCATGGCGGTGGATACCGCCTGTTCTTCATCGCTGGTCTCGGTGCATCTCGCTTGCCAGAGCTTGCGCGCTGGCGAGTGCGAATTGGCGCTCGCGGGGGGTGTCAACGCCATTATCACGCCTTATTTGTCGATTTATTTATCGCGCACTAGCGCGCTGGCGGCGGATGGGAGATGCAAAGTTTTCGACGAAGCCGCGGATGGATTCGTGCGCGGCGAGGGCTGTGGCATGGTCGTACTCAAACGATTGTCGGATGCCTTGCGCGACGGCGATCTGATAATGGCCACTCTCAGAGGCTCGGCTGTCAACCAGGATGGAGCCAGCAGCGGGCTTACCGTTCCCAATGGAACGGCCCAGCAGTCTGTTATTCGAGCAGCATTGAACAACGCCAGGCTGAGCCCGTCCCAAATCAGTTTTGTCGAGGCTCACGGCACCGGCACGTCGCTCGGCGATCCAATCGAAATGGGTGCGCTTACCAATGTTCTCGGCGAAGGTCGAACCGAGAAATCGCCGCTCATCGTCGGATCGATCAAGGCGAATATCGGTCATGCGGAGGCGGCGGCGGGTATTGCAGGGTTCATGAAGGCCGTGCTCTGTTTATATCATCGGCAGATACCGCCCCAGCTGCATTTCAACCGGCTGAATCCGCACATCGATTTACACGGCATGAATTTGCAGATACCGACCCGTCTGGAATCCTGGGAAGCCGCGGCGGGCGAGCGATATGCCGGGGTCAGCTCGTTTGGGCTGAGCGGCACAAATGTCCATATCATATTGGGCGAGGCGCCGTTGCTTACACTGAGCGAGGCCGAAACTTCACTGGAGCGACCAGTCCAGGTATTAAATCTGTCAGCCGCCTCCAGGCGCAGCCTTGGCACGCTTGCATCAAAGTACGCCAGCCGGGTTCTCGATATCCCGGTTGCAGAGATGGCCAACGTCTGTTACTCGGCCAATACCGGCCGGGAGAATTTCGAGTATCGGTGCGCGGTGACAGCCGCGTCTGCGGATGAACTCGGCAATGCACTATCGATGTTTGCCGGTGGACTGGATGCCGACAATGTAGTGTCGGGGCAGGTTACACGAGGGAAAAAGACGCGTATCGCCTTTCTTTTCTCCGGACAGGGATCGCAATACCCGGGCATGGCGCGGGAACTCTACGATTCCCAGCCTGTCTTCCGGCAAGCGCTCGATGAGTGTGCAGAACATCTATCGGAAGTGCTGGATCGCCCTCTGCTATCGGTAGTATTCGGGGAGGACGAAGACTTGCTGGGGGCAACAAACTACACCCAACCGGCGCTTTTCAGTCTGGAGTATGCGCTGGCCAGCGTCTGGAAATCCTGGGGCATCGTTCCCTCGATCGTGCTCGGCCATAGCGTCGGCGAATTTGCCGCCGCCTGTGTTGCTGGCCTGATGGATCTGGAGACCGGCCTGAAGCTGATTGCCGAACGTGGCCGGCTCATGCAGGAGCTTGCCGGGACCGGCGGTATGGCCGCGGTTTTCGCCAGCGAAAAGGATGTCGTCGAGATCATCTCGAATCGCGGATTCGCGGTTGCGATAGCGGCGATAAACAGCCCGGAAAATGTCGTGATTTCAGGTGCCGAGAGCGATCTGCAGGCGGCTCTGACCGAACTCGAGCAACGAGGCTTCGAGCATCGCAGGCTGGATGTTGCCCTGGCCTTCCATTCTCCATTAATGGAACCGATGGTGGCGCCGTTCAGGGCATTTGCAGGAAAGGTCACCTACAAACCGCCGCATAAGACGGCGCTTATTTCGAACCTGACCGGAGTCGCAGTCTCTGCCGAGTCGCCGATAGATGCCGATTACTGGGCAAGGCACGTGTTGCGGCCCGTGCGGTTCGACGCTTCTGTGCAGACCCTATTGCGTTCGGATGTCGATGTGGTGATCGAAATCGGGCCAAAACCGGTACTCATTGGCATGGCCTGGCAGTCGTTGATCGAGCATTCGATTACGGCGTTACCCTCGCTTCGAGAAGGTGAAAGCGACTGGATGACAATGGCAACTACAGCCGCTGCCCTGCAGGTAAACGGTGCGGCGCTGGACTGGCGCCGGTTCGATGACGGTTTAAACCGCCGGCGTGTCGATATACCGAAATACCAGTTTCAGGATACCCCGACCTGGCTGCAGGGAGTGCAGGGAGGCGACCCGTGGAAGCAGAAGCGGCGCGGGCGTCCGCAGGAATCTGACCATGCGCTGATCGGTGAGCAAATTGCTATCGCCGGGCAGTCCGGAATGCGTATCTGGCAGCGTGAAATTTTGCTGTCTGACGCTCCCTATATTCGGGATCATCAGGTCCAGGGGACCGTGATCGTGCCGGCGACGGCCTTCCTGGAAATGGCCCTGGAGGCGTCGCTGGATTTATTTGGTCCGGTTCCGGTTGCAATTTCAGATGCCGATATACACCGCCCGATATTACTCACCCACGACGACCCGATGGCTATTCAGGTTTCGACGTCGCTGGCAGAGGATGGCCGACAGGATTTCAAAATACATAGCCGGCGAGCCCCTTCGAGTCGCGAGGCGGCGGAGCAACCCTGGATTCTGAATTTCGAGGCAAGACTACGGACTTTGTCGGCAGAAAAAAAGTCGACAAGGAAAGAATTCGAAGAAGCTCGTGAACGCTGTGCGCAATATATCGATGGCGCCGAGTTCTATCGACGTCAGGCGGACAAGGGAAATCAATGGGGGCCCAGTTTCCAGGGGATTCGATCATTGTGGCTGGGGGAGAAAGAATGCATAACCCAGGTAGAAGTTCCCGAATCGATTCGCAACCATCGGAAAGGCTACTGCTTTCATCCGGCCATAGCGGATGCCTGCGGCCAACTATTGTCGGCGACAATTGACATGGAATCATCTAGCGATCCGCGGGGCGGAGCGTTCATCGCCGGGGGCATAGAGGAACTACGCTTTTACAGGATACCCGCTACCGATCGATATTGGAATCACGCGCGACTCGAAACTGACGATGGAAGTCCGGATAACGTGTTGGTGGGCAATGTCGAGGTTTTCGATGAATCCTTCGAACTGGTTGCCGAAACTATTGGAGCCCGCCTGTGGCATCTTTCTGAAAACGAGCGCAAGGGGCTGGAGTCATCGAACAATGCTTTCTATGAGCTGGAGTGGAAACCGCTCGAGTACGATGAACGTAATAACGGCACGAGTCTCTCCGGGCACTGGCTCATTCTGACCGATCGAGGCGGAATCGGGAAAGCTCTTGCCCCGGTGCTCGAGTCCGCAGGCGCGAGCGCATCGCTCATAAGCTATGGAGGAGATTACGGATCGAATGATTCGGACCGGATCGTGATACGGCCTGATAACAAGGAGGATATGGAGCGCATGATAGAAAAAGAAAGATCGCAGCATGGCGCTATTACAGGCATCGTACATCTCTGGGGCCTCGATGCGGAACACGGGCCCGATACTATCGACTTCGAAACCGATGTTGCGGCAACCACTACCAGTGCATTGCATCTTGTCCAATCGGTAACCTCTCATGAATCAACATCCGAACCTCGCGTATGGCTTGTCACGCGTGGCGCGCAATCTGCAAGTAAGGGCGATACGGTGCCGAATCCGATACAAGCTACTCTGTGGGGTCTAGGGCGCACCTTCGCCACTGAGACGTCCGGGATCTGGGGTGGTGTCATAGATCTCGATTCCGGAGGCTCGGCGAACGAAGCGGCTGTCCAGCTCGCGGGGGAGTTTGGGAGCATCGATGGAGAACAGCAGATAGCCTACCGCGGCGGTAAACGGTTCGTAGCACGATTGGTCAGGGCATCTGCGAGATTTCAGGAAAATGAAACGATTTCCAGATCGACGGACAGGGATGCCGTCAATCGATCGTCCGAACCCGGCACGCTGCTGATTACCGGTGGATTGCGCGGGCTGGGATTCGCTATCGCTACCTGGCTTGTAGACCGAGGGGCAAAACACCTGTGTTTGCTGGGGCGCAGCCCGGCCTCGGCTGAAACTTCGCAGCGCCTCGACGAATTGCGCAAACGGGGAGCGACCGTACTGGAGGTGCAGGGCGATGTATCTGTCGAAGCCGACGTAAGGCGAGTTATTCAAGAGTTACAGGGCTCGATGCCTCCACTGGAGGGAATCGTCCACTGCGCGGGGGTTCTCGATGACGGCGTCATTGCGCATCTGAGTTCCGAGCGCTTCGCGACCGTGATGGAACCAAAAGTTATTGGCGCGTGGAATTTGCACCTTGCTACACGCGATCTCCCCCTCAAGCTCTTTGTGATGTTTTCCTCGGTTGCTTCCTTGCTCGGATCGCCTGGACAGGGTAACTACGCAGCAGCGAATGCCTTCCTCGACGCCCTGGCGCACAATCGACGCTGCAACGGACTAGCTGCGCAGAGCATTAACTGGGGCGCGTGGTCCGATATCGGTATGGTGGCAAGACAAAAGCTCGACGAGCGTGTTGCCTCCCAGGGAGTACGCGCTTTTTCACCAGCAGAGGGACTCGAATTATTTCACCAGATGCTGCGCCATGACCCGATACAGATTGCCGTTATTTCGATCGATTGGTCAATTTGGGAACGGTTATATGGAGGACCGGCGCGGACGCGATTCTTCGAGAACTTCTTCCGGACACCGGTCGACGACCAGGATACCCACGACCTGACGCGTGAAGTGCTTACAAGTGCGGGCGCCGCTGAAATCGTGGATTTATTCGAAGAGTTTTTGCAGGGCGAAGTAGGGAGAATCCTGAAGCTGCCACGAACGGAAGTGCGCTGTCAGGAGCCGCTATCTTCCATGGGATTCGATTCACTCATGGCGGTCGAACTCAAGAATCGCGTTGAAATGTTGACGGGTGTGACCTTATCCATGGTGAGATATGTGGAGGGTCCGAGTATCGTGAATCTCGCAACAATGCTTGCGGAGGAGTTCGAAGCGACCAAAGGCAATTCCACCGAGGGAGCGGGCCCTAAATGGGAAGCCGGGGAAATATGAGCATACTGGAACTCATAGACGAACTCGAGAAGAATGACATCGAGTTGTGGTTAGAAGGGGGAAAACTTCGTTTCCGCTCTCCGGAAGGAGCGATGGCACCGGAACTACGTGCCGCCCTTGTCGAAAATCGTGACGAGGTTATCGACATAGTCGCGCACAGGGCACGTCACAAGGTCGAGATGCATCCGACGTCATACGGACAGCGCGCGCTCTGGTTCATGCATGAAATGGCGCCCGAGAGCCCCGCCTATAATGTCGCGTTCGTGATTCGCATCGTTTCCCGGCTGGACGTTCAAAAACTTGAGACGGCGTTTCAGGTATTAATTGACCGGCATGCATCGTTGAGGACGGTATATTCGTTTGTCGACGGCGAATTGGTGCAGGAAGTGCGCGGCTATCAGGAATCCAATCTTGAGCTCCATGACGTGTCAGCGCTCGGAGCCCCGGAAATCCAGCACGAGGTGGAGCGTATTTACCGCATACCCTTTGACTTGCATGACGGGCCGGTGTTTCGTACGCATCTACTGTCACTCGATACAACCGAGCATGTACTCCTTATTACGGCCCATCATATTGCCATGGACGCCTGGTCAATGTTGCTCATGATCGAGGAATTGCAAAAACTCCTCGAGGCGACAGGCGAAGATGCTACAAATCCGTTGTCGCCGATTTCCACCAACTATGCCGATTTTGCTCGTTGGCAGCGGGAATTTGTGAATGGACCCGGTGGCGAGCGGTTACGATCTTATTGGCTGGACCAGCTGAAAGGGGTGCTGCTATCTCTCGACTTGCCGACAGACCATCCCCGCCCTGCAAAGCAAAGTTTCCGAGGTGCTTCCGAACCACTCTGCATAAGCGCTAATACCGTGTCCCGGTTGAAAGCGTTGGCGCGGAAAGAGAAGATCACCATGTTTATTTTGCTTCTTGCATCTTTTCAGGCCTTTCTGGCCCGAACGTGTCGACAGGAGGAGGTGTTGGTCGGGTCACCGGTTCTCGGGCGGAGTAAACCGGAGTTTGCCGAGGTTCTCGGAGACTTCATCAACATGGTCGTTTTCCGTGGACGAGTGGATTCCTCGAGTTCCTTTATCGAGCTTCTTGCACAGACGAGGCATATTGCGCTGGAGGCAATCGATCACCAGGACTACCCGTTTCCACGTCTCGTAGAGGATTTGAACGCCGGCGGCGACGCCAGTCGAACTCCGATATTTCAAGCAATGTTTGTGTTGCAGACCTTCGAACGGTTTCGATCAATTCTGGATCTCGGGGCCGGGGTTGGTGGAAACTCGAGGTACAGATTCGGAGATCTCGAGGTGGAGCCGTATTCCATGCCTCAACAAGAGGGCCAGTTCGATATCTGTCTCGAAATGACGGAAAAGAATGACATGCTCCATGGACAGTTCAAATATAACCGGGACCTTTTCGAACCCTCGACTATCAAGCGGATGGTCAACCAGTTTACCGTTTTTCTCGATGGCATCATGGCAGCGCCGGAGACCCGAATCGACGAGTTGCCCCTGCTGTCGCAGGATGAGCGGGAAAAATTGTTACATGAGTGGAATGCGACCCACGTGGATTATTCGCAAGGGTTGCGATTAAATGACCTGATTACGGCACAGGTCGAGCGCACACCGGATGCGACTGCGGTGGTGTTCGAGGGCGAAAGCCTGAGCTATCGGGAGTTCGATGAGCGTGTGGTGCAACTCGCGAGCTACCTGCAATCGCTGGGCGTCGGTGCTGAAACGCTGGTTGCGGTTTTTGCGGAGCGCTCGATCGAAATGGTTGTTGCATTACACGGAATTGTTCGTGCCGGTGGCGCCTACGTTCCGGTAGATCCCGAGTATCCCGAGGATCGAGTGTCGTTCATGCTGGAAGACAGTGCAACCACGGTGCTACTGACGCAGTCGCACCTGGTCGGGAGTTTGCCGAATTATGAAGGCCGGGTAGTGTGCCTGGATACCCAGTGGGAAGAGATAGTCGCGGGCGGCGACGAGTTGGTTGATGCCGTCGACGCGGATGGGTTGGCGTACGTGATCTACACCTCGGGTTCGACCGGGCGCCCCAAGGGGGTAATGAACGAACACCGCGGTATTTGCAACCGACTGTTGTGGATGCAGGAGACTTACGATCTAACTGCATCTGACGTGGTCATGCAGAAAACCCCCTTCAGTTTTGACGTTTCCGTGTGGGAGTTTTTCTGGCCTCTGATGACTGGAGCGAGACTGCTGGTGGCGCGCCCGGGCGGCCACGGCGACCCGAACTATCTTGTGAAGCTGATAGATGAGGGTGGAGTAACAGTGATGCATTTCGTGCCATCGATGCTGCATGCGTTTCTGGACACGCCAGGATTGGCCGGCCATTGCAAATCACTTCGTCACGTGATGTGCAGCGGCGAGGCTTTGGATGCGGATGCGGTACAACGCTTTTTTCAGGTGATCGACGCGGGGCTGCACAATTTGTACGGTCCAACCGAGGCTGCAGTGGATGTTACATTCTGGGATTGCTCGGAGAGTATGGGTGCGACGACGGTACCGATTGGGCGACCGGTAGCGAACACCCAGATCTATATACTGGATCACAACATGGAGCCGACGCCGATCGGCGTACCGGGGGAGTTACACATCGGTGGTGATCAAGTTGCCCGGGGCTATCTAAACCGTGAGGAATTGACTCGCGAGAAGTTCATTGCGGATCCGTTTGCTGCGACGGTGGACTCAAGGCTGTACAAGACAGGCGACCTGGCGCGTATCCGTGCTGATGGGGTGATCGAATATCTGGGCCGTCTTGATCATCAGGTAAAGATACGGGGATTTCGAATCGAACTGGGCGAGATCGAATCGATTCTGGTAGAACATGACGCGGTGAATAGTGCCCTGGTGGTGGCACGCGAAATGGGCGTGGGCGACACCCGGCTGGTAGCCTACTGGGTCGGCGATGAATCAGCTGATAGCGCGGCGGATCTCCGGGTCTATCTTCGAGAGCGATTGCCGGAATACATGGTTCCGCAGCACTTCATGGCCCTGGACAGCTTTCCCCTGAGTCCGAACGGCAAGGCGGATCGCAAGGCGTTGCCGGAACCGGAACTGGTATCGACCGGGCAGGGCTATGTTGCGCCGCATACGCCTACGGAATGGAAAGTAGCGTCGATTTGGCAAGCGGTGCTGGGACGCGAGCGCGTCGGCATTCGCGACAGTTTTTTCGATATCGGCGGTCATTCGCTGTTGGCAGCGACGGTCGTATCGCGGCTGCGCGAGGAACTGGGAATCGAGTTAACGCTGCGGCAGTTATTCGAGGCTCCGTCGGTTGCCGAGCTGGCACGAATAATCGATACCGAGAGCGGGGGCGAAGCTTCGCAATTGCCCGAACTGGTTGCATTTGACGATGGCAAGCCAGCCCCCTTGTCATACGACCAGCAGAGATTGTGGTACCTGGATCAGCTCGAACCGAATCAGGCCGTTTACAATATGCCGATGGCGTTGCGCCTGAGCGGCGATCTGGATGTCGATACGCTTCGCCGGGCAATCAACGAGATAGTTCGCCGGCACGAGGCATTGCGCACGACACTGGTGAGCGGTGAGGATGGCGTTCCGGTTCAGCAGGTAGCCGGGATGCTCGAGTTCGAGTTGCCGCTCGAGTCTCTGGATGTTTCTGCGGACGAGGATACGACATCGGCGGCCCGGAGAAGTCTCGAGATAGCGAGCGAGAAACCGTTCGATCTGGCAACGGGGCCCTTGATTCGTGTGCGTTTGCTGCGGCTTGCCGATCGGGAACACTTGCTATTCGTCGTTATGCATCACGCGATCTCGGATGGCCGTTCGCTGGAAATATTTCTCAAGGAAATGAGTGAATTGTACACGACACCAGGAAAGACTAAGTCGAAGCCGCTGACGCCATTGCCGGTGCAGTACGGGGACTACGCGCGGTGGCAGCGGGATTGGCTCGAAGGCGGTGAGCTGGAACGCCAGCTCGAGTACTGGCTGGAAAAGTTTCCCACGGAACCTCCGGTGCTGGACATGCCGACGGATTATTCGAGACCGGCAGTTCAGGTTTTCAGGGGAGCGGGTATTCGTTTCCAGCTATCCCCGGATCTGGTTGCCTCGCTGGAACGGCTTGGACGCGCGGAAAGCGCCACGCTGTTTATGGTTCTTCTGGCTGCCTACAAGGTATTGCTTTCTCGATACTCGGGACAGGACTCGATCACCGTGGGTGTTCCGGTTGCAAATCGGCCGAAACCGCAACTGGAGCCGATGATTGGTATGTTCGTCAACACCCTGGTGATGAACACGGACTTAGCGGCAGATTCTAGCTTTCGGGAAACCCTGAAACGGGTGCAGAGTACCTGTATGGATGCCTACGGTCATCAGGATATTCCTTTCGAGCGCCTGGTCGAGGCTGTCAATCCGACTCGCGACCTGTCGAGGACTCCGCTATTCCAGACGCTGTTCTCGTACCAGGACATGACCGCCGTTAGTCTGGAAATGGGTTCTGTGAAGGTGGAACAATTCGATCTTCCCGTCAAGGTATCGCGAACGGATTTGACCTTGTGGCTCACCCGTGGGCCCGAGGACGGGCAGCCGGATGGAATTCAGGCTGTCCTCGAATACAGTACGGACCTGTTCGATCGGCAATCGATGGAAGATTTCATACAGCACTTTCTCATTTTACTCGACGGCATCGCGACGGCGCCGGATACGCGGATCGGGGAATTGCCCTTGTTGTCGGAGGACGAACGGGAGCGACTGGTGCATGGCTGGAACATGACTTCAGCCGATTATCAGAAGGAGGCGCGGCTACAGGATTTGATTGCAGGGCAGGTCGAATGCACACCGGACGCTATAGCGCTGGAGTTTGAAGATGAGCGCCTGAGTTATCGTGAACTGGACGACCGGGCGAACGAAGTGGCGAATCGTCTACGCGCGCTCGGCATAGAACCTCGTTCTCTGATCGCCGTGTACCTGAATCGGTCGGCTGATCTGGTTGTCGCGCTGCTCGGGGTATTCAAGCTGGGCTGCGCTTATTTACCGCTCGACCCGGAGTTTCCAGACAGGCGGGTTGAGTTCATTCTCGAGGATGCGTCCGTGGCGTGCTTGATCACCGAGTCGACGCTGCGTGATCGTTTGCCGCATTGTGAAGTGCGGCTGTTGTTGTTGGATGAAGCCGGCGAGTCGGCGACTGGAGAGACGGCGCCGGGCGCAGCAGAGGATCTTGCTTACGTTATTTATACGTCGGGATCGACGGGCAAGCCCAAGGGTGTACAGGTGACGCATGGCAACGTGGTCAACCTACTGACGAATTTTGCCACCGAGCCGGGTTTTTCGACCGAGGACTCAATGCTGGCGGTCACCACGCCTGCGTTCGATATTTCGGTACTGGAGATATTTTTACCGTTGATCGTCGGAGGACGGTTGGTGGTTGCAAGTTCCGATGACGTAACCAGCGCGGATCGGCTGAAGGGTTTGCTTGCCGGCAAGGATATCAGCATGATGCAGGCGACACCGTCAACCTGGCGCATGCTGCTCGATTCGGGCTGGTCGGGTGCTGCGCAGTTGAAGGCGCTGTGTGGCGGCGAGGCGTTGCCACAGGAGCTGGCCAGCCGCATCGTCGAGCGCGTCGGGTCATTGTGGAACCTGTACGGCCCCACGGAGACGACAATCTGGTCGGCCGCGTACCGATTCGAGTCGCCCACGGACCCGGTTTACATCGGTCGTCCGGTCGCGAACACGCAACTGTATGTGCTGGATCGCAATGCCGAGCTCTGCCCGCCGGGGGTACCGGGCGAGTTGTACATTGGCGGGGCGGGGGTCACGCAAGGTTATCTCAACCGGCCGGAGTTAACCGAGGAACGCTTTGTGGCGGATCCGTATTCGAAGAAAGAGGGCGTTCGCATGTACCGAACGGGTGATCTTGTTCGTTATCGCATGGACGGGATGCTTGAATACCTGCAGCGCCTGGACTACCAGGTCAAGATTCGTGGATACCGCATCGAGCTCGGGGAAATCGAGACGGTTTTGGCGGAACATGTCGCGGTGGGCGGTGCCGTGGTCATTGCACAGGAGATAAGCGCTGGCGACACCCGGCTGGTAGCCTACTGGACCGGCGATGAAAAGTCTGCCGTGACCGGCACGGGTCTCAGATCTTTTCTTCGAGAGCGGTTGCCGGGTTATATGATTCCTCAACACTTCGTCGAACTGGATGGTTTTCCGCTGACGCCTAACGGAAAGGTCGATCGGTTGGCTCTGCCTGGTGTCTTTACGCCGCAAACGACGAATAGCTATGTCGAACCTCGCAGCCCGCTCGAGCAGCGAATCGCATCGATTTGGCAAGCGGTGCTGGGGACCGATCGCGTCGGGGTCCATGATAACTTTTTCGACATCGGCGGACACTCGCTTCTTGCCGTGAAAGTCGTCGAGCGAATAAAACAGGAACTGGGTGCCCAGGTCTTGTTGCGAAATCTGGTGTCGGATACCCTGGGCCAGCTTGCCCTGAGCCTCGAGGGCAATGTCGGTGAAGTCGCGGCGTCAGGGCAAGATCGTGTTCGAAAGGAAACGGCTTCGAGCCGATTTGCCAGTAAATTCAAATTTTGGAACTTTCGATCCTGGGCTCGGATTAAACGCTTTCTAAAAAGTAGTGCACCCGACGCGAAATAAGATTTACTAATCCTACGGGACCTGAAATCTGTCGTTAATCCATTTAGTGACCAAATCTGTCAACCTGTCCCGATCGTGCAACAGGGAAAAAGTATGGTCGGCATGCGCGAAGTACTCGACCTCGAGAAAGGACTCGAAATCGACTGTTCGGAAGGCATCGTGAAATTGTTCCTTGTAATTGTACGGAGGGTAACTACCCGAAAATATCTGCAAAAGATGAACCTGTCGGGCGACGAGCATCTTAAATTGTTGTTCGACCAGATGTTTCGGCGGCGGTATCCAATAGAAGCTGATTCCTTCGATATCGTTTGTTGTTTCCGGTTTGCTCTTACTCAGCAAAAACAGGCGCCTGGGAAAGTTGATCCAGGTTGAGACGCGAAATATCTTGCTCTTGAGTCGAATTACCAGGTACTTCAAGGTAGTATAAACATACCCGTCGATTAGAATTGCGCCGCAGACTCGCTCGTCCGATACCGCTGCTCTATGTCCATTGTCCGCCCCCGTGCACAGACCGACGAGGACAAACCGATCGATGCCGAAGATCGATTGCAGGTAATCCATGGCCTCGCAAATATCGTTGACGCTGCGTTCCTCTATCGCGTTGGAGTCTTTACGGGACTCACTGTCACCAATTCCGGACAAATCGAACCGGAATGCAATATATCCGTCT
>Ga0102953_1000660_pt1 | contig 23358 bp, 17 predicted proteins | sample SalPon2A_C_D2_MG_FD_78509 | JGI IMG/M metagenome (GOLD analysis project Ga0102953, IMG submission 78509) | Soil microbial communities from South San Francisco under conditions of wetland restoration - Salt Pond MetaG R2A_C_D2_MG | ecosystem: Environmental > Terrestrial > Soil > Wetlands | place... | reverse complement strand
GTGGCCCGTCCTGTGGGCTTGCGCGTGCAGAGTGGTGGCAAATCCATGCGCAATCAGCGCATCCGTCACATCCACGCCGTACGCCTCCACGCGCGCCAGAATTCTGAAGTATTTCCCCTGCTGCACATCCCGTAGGTCAATCCGCTTTGCGTGGCTCAGGATCGAGCGAAGGAAATTCCGCGCTTTGTGAGCGAGGTCTTTCTCTCGGGCCCACCTAGCAAGGATTTCGGGCGCCTCCTCGCCGATAATTCGGATAGGGATGTGATCGCGAATGCGATTCGCTGATGCGGCCGCTGGAGTCGCTACGAGTGGATTGGCAAGAATGAAGCGCATTGCGAGGCCCCCATTGCGCCAGGTACGTCTGCCTTCCTGTTCTCTACTGAATCAGGGACGTTAAGCCAAGAGTTCAAATGGTGCGGGTATGGAGGGGCGGCTAACAGAGGAGAAGTCCGCGTCTAATGCTGGACGCACCTCAGCCTCGGGGGGGCATAACAGGGTCGACGGCGGGGGATCATCACGGGCAGGCCGCGAATTGGCCGCCCTCAGGTCCATCAAGGTAGGAATGCCTGGGCCGGGTCTCGAACCCGGATGGGGCAAGCCCCGAGGGATTTTAAGTCCCTTGCGTCTACCAATTCCGCCACCCAGGCCGATGGCATCAAGGGGAGGGTACTGCGCCGGCGTGGGAACGCAAGCAGGACGAGGCGACGACCGGATTCGAACCGGTGATAAAGGTTTTGCAGACCTCTGCCTTACCACTTGGCTACGTCGCCCCAAATTCGGGCCGTCCTGCCCTGTTGTCCCCGCCGCGCGGGCCGGGCCGCGCACGAGCAGGGCGGTGCGCGCCGACCCACCCCCGGGCGGGGAGCCGCTCTGCCGGCGGAACAATCCTTGCGAAAACAGGGCTGAACGCTAAAAAAGGTAGCGGTTCGGCCCCTGCAAAGTCAAGCCGCACCACGGCACGCGACACGCCGGGGCGGTGGGGAGGGAGGCGGCGGTGCCCGGTCCGGCGCGCTTTGCGACACGCGCGGTGGGCCGGCCGGCACGCCCGGATGGCCTCCACGCTCCGGGGAGGCTGTCCCGCGCTTGGTTTCCGGGCCTTCGCATGGCTATAGTGAAGGTAGGGGAGCAGCGCAGCCGCACGGGAGGGCATCCCATGCTGGAATCCGTCGAGGTCGGGCAGCGGTCGCTGGACAATTACACGGGCATCGTCCCCCAAGGCATCATGGACGAGCTGCGCGAGGTGGGAGAGCGCCTGCGCGGCCTGCGCGTGCTGGAGGTGAACGCGACGCCCTACGGAGGCGGGGTCTCCGAGCTGCTGCGCGCGGCCGTGCCCCTGCTGAACGATCTGGGGCTGCGCGTGGATTGGAAGATCATCCGCGGCGACAATCCCTTCTTCAACGTCACCAAGGCCATGCACAACGGGCTGCAGGGCGCCAAGCGCGACCTGACGGCCGAAGAGCGCCAGATCTTCCTGGGCAATGCCCACGCGAACGCGGCGGCGCTGGACGAGGAGGAGTCCTACGACATCATCGTGGTGCACGACCCGCAGCCCGTGGCCATGCTGCCCCTGCGCGGGAAGAACAAGGCCAAGTGGATCTGGCGCTGCCACATCGATACATCCGCGCCCAACCCAAGCATCTGGGAGTTCGTCCGGCCCTTCCTGACCGAGTACGATGCGGCGATCTTCACGCTGCAGGAGTTCGTGCCGCCGGACATGCCGAACATCCCCGTGGTCACCATCCCCCCGGCCATCGACCCCCTCAGCCCCAAGAACCTGCCCCTGGGCGAGCGCACGGCGCGGCAGATCCTGGGCTGGCTGGGCGTGAACCTCAGCCGCCCGCTGGTCACGCAGGTCTCACGCTTCGATCCGTGGAAGGACCCCATGGGCGTGATCGAGGCCTACCGCCTGGCGCGCGAGGAGATCCCCAACCTGCAGCTCGCGCTGGTGGGCTCCATGGCCATGGACGACCCGGAGGGCTGGGAGATCTACCGCGCCGTGCAGGAGCAGCAGAAGGGCGACCCGCTGATGTGGGTGCTCTCCAACCTCAACGGCGTGAGCAACATCGAGGTTAACGCCTTCCAGCGCATCTCGGACGTCTGCATCCAGAAGTCCCTGCGCGAGGGCTTTGGGCTGGTGGTCTCCGAGACCCTGTGGAAGGGCACGCCCATGGTGGCCACGCGCGCCGGCGGGCTGGTGATGCAGATGCCGCCCGGCGTCGGCGGCTACCTGGTGCACAATGTGGAGGAATGCGCCCAGCGCCTGGTGCAGCTCGTCGGCGACCCGCAGGAGGCCGAGGCCCTGGGGCAGATCGGGCGCGACTACGTGCGCGAGAACTTCCTCATGCCCCGCCTGCTGCTGGATCACCTGAAGCTGATGGAGCGCGTGCTGAAGTAACACCGGTGGGCTCGGCCGTCAGGTACGGCTGGATCGCACCCGCAGGCACGAGCCGGACTGCCCATGGCTGTCATTCCGAACGCCGTGAGGAATCTGTTGTGCTCTGAAACAAAACCGATTCCTCGGTCCGCGCGGCGAGCCCCGGAATGACCCGTGGCGGCAAAGGCGGCGGACAACGAAGCTCAGACCCCAACACGAAACGCCATGTCCGAGCTGCGCCAGGATCCCATCACCGGCACGTGGGTGGCCATCGCCTATGAGCGGGCCGCCCGCGAGGGCGCGTTGGTGCACCCGGAGCCGCCCGGCGGGGGCGCCGCACCCGGCCACTGCCCGTTCTGTCCCGGCGCGGAGCACGAGACCCCGCCCGAGCGCGAGCGCCTGCGCCTGCCGGACGATGCGGAGCCCTGGCGGGTGCGCGTGGTGCAGAACCGCTTCCCCGCGTTCGGCAGCGCGGCCCCGCCCGCGGGCGCCGGCGATCCGCCCTTCGCGCACCGCTCCGGCCGGGGCGATCACGAGGTGGTGATCGAGACGCCCCGGCACGGTCAGCCCTTCGAGGCCTTCGCGCCCGACCATGCCGCATTGGTGCTGCAGGCCTGGCAGCGTCGCCACCGCACCCTGGCCGCCCTGGAGGGTGTAGAGGCCGTGGTCACGTTCAAGAACAGCGGCGGGCAGGCCGGGGCCTCCTTGGCCCATGCGCACTCGCAGATGGTGGCCATGGGCATGGTGCCGCCGCGGCTGGCGCTCAAGCAGGCCCGCGCCCGCGAGCACGCGGAGCGCACGGGCGCATCGCTCTACGCCGCGATGCTGGCCGCCGAGCGCGCCGCCGGCACGCGCATCGTGCGCGAGTGGCCCGGGCTGGTGGCGCTGTCTCCCTATGCGGCGCGCTGGCCCTACGAGACGTGGCTGGTGCCCACGGAGCCCACGGAGCCCTTCGAGGCGCTGCCCCCCGAGCGGCTGGAGCCGGTCGCGCGGGCCTGCCAGGCCCTGCTGCGGGGCATCGGACAGGCGCTGGGGCCCTGCGACTACAACCTGCTGCTGTGCACCCCGCCCCTGCACGAGGCGCCGTACCTGCCCTGGCATGTGGAGCTGGTGCCGCGGGCCATCCAGCCCGGCGGCTTCGAGCTGAGCACGGACCTCCCCATCAACCCCATCCCCCCCGAGCGCTGCGCCGAACGTCTGCGCGAGGCCCTGCGGGAACAGGACGCCGCCCCGGACGCCTGAGGCACTGCCCGATCCAGCGCCGGGTGGGGGGTGTGGCAACCGGGCCCAGCTAGGTGATGAAGCGGCGCAGGCGCACCAGGAAGTCGTCCGGCACGAGCGGCTTGAAGACGATCTCGCTGGCGCCCAACTGGAAGCCGTGCTCCATCAGGCCGGCCTGCGAGCTGTCCGCGATGACCATCAGCGGCACGGACTTGCCGCCCGGCACCTCGCGGATGCGCTGCAGCAGATGCTGGCCGCCGTTGCCTTGCAGATCGGTCTCGGCGATGACCAGGTGCACGCCGTCGCCCAGCTTGTGCACGGCATCCTCGGCGTCCACGGCGCCCACGAACTCCGCGTCGATGCTCTCCAGGTGCGGTCGCACGAACAGACCGAGCGACTCGTCCCGCCCCACCACGAGCACCTTGGGCCGCACGACCGGCAGCGTGGCATAGAACACGGTGCCCTGGCCGGGTCTCGATTCCAGCGTGATCTCGCCACCCAGGGCGCGCATGAGGTCCTGGCTGAGCGGCAGGCCCAGCCCGGTGCCGCGCTCCCCGGCGGTGCCGGGCATGCTGGTCTTCACCTCGTGACGGAACAGATCGTCCACCAGGGCCGGGTCCACGCCCGCGCCATCGTCCTGCACGGCCAGGGTGGTGAGGCGCTCCCGTGGCACGAACAGGCGGATGTGGCCTCCGCGCGGAGTGAACTTGATGGCATTGGAGAGCAGGTTGTAGAGCACCTTGCCCAGCATCTCCGGGTCGGTGAACAGCCGGGTGCGGTGCGGCACCTCGTCGCGCAGCTCGATGTGCTTCTCCCCCGCCAGGGGCTTCAGCAGGCTGGTGACCGTGGCGGTGATCGCCGTGGCATCCACGAATCGCAGCTCGGGCGTGAGCTTGCCGGTGTGCAACCGGCTCACGTGCAGCAGGTCCTCGATCATGCGCACGGTGGCCTCGCCCTGGTCGCTCGCCATGCGCAGGATGCGCTGCTGCTCGGTGGAGAGCGGCCGATCCGCATCGCTGCCCAGCAGGGCCAGCATGCTGAGGATGGAGTTGAGTGGGGCCCGCAGGTCGTGGGCCAGCAGGGAGACGAATTGGTCCTTGATGTGCGTAGCCTCCTCTGCCGTCTCCTTGGCGACGCGCAACTCCTGCTCGACCTGCTTGCGCTCGGTGATGTCCTTCACGATGGACATCACGCCCTGCTTTCCGTCCAACAGCACCACGGAATTGGAGAAGATGACGTCCACCACGGTGCCGTCCTTGCGCAGCATCTGCGTCTCGTACTGGCGGGGCACCTCCTTGCCCGCGACGCGGTCCAGATAGCGCTGGTGCAGCTCGTCCTTGGCCAGCGTGGTGGTGGCCAGGAAGCGCTCGATGGGCATGCCCAGCACCTCTTCCGCCTCATAGCCGATCAGGTCCAGCGCGGCCTGGTTGGCGTAGTAGATGTGGCCCTCGAAGGTGAATCCGATGCCGTCCGTGGCACTCTCCACCAAGCTGCGGAAGCGCCCTTCGGATTCGCGCAGGGCCTGCTCGGTCTGGCTTCGTTCGCCGATCTCCGCCTTCAGCTCCTCGTTGAGCTGTTCGGCGCGCACTTTCGCATTGCTGAGCCAAGCCACCAGCCCGCGGTTCTCCGAGCGCAGGCGCAGGGCGGTGAAGATCGTGCCGTGCATGGCGGTGGCCATGATGGCCAGCAGGACGCCGAAGATCGCTACCATGGCGGCCATCACGCCGGACATGGGCCCGCCCTTCAGCAGCAGGCCCAACGCCACGCCCGCCGTGGCCGGCACAATGAACGTGTGCGGCAGCCACGCCATGGCGGAATACGCCGCCATGGAGCCCGCGGCCAGCCCGCCCGTGAGAAAGGCGATGAACACGCGCTGGCTCATGGCCGTCGTGGGGACGATCAGCACCGCCGCCCCCCACAGCAGGCCCGTGAGCACCGACCCTGCCATGTAGAGATGCACCCAGCGCCGTAGCCGTACGGCATCGTCCTTGGCCCGCCGGTAGCCGGCCGCATGGATGGCCCGCACGCAGATCAGCACGCTCAGCGCACCCAGCCAGGCCAGCAGCGGCCCGCGCGGGTGCACCGGCCACAATACATAGGTGAGCACCAGGATGTTGAGAAGCAGACCCGCCAGCGCCACGGGCACGTTGCGGCGCAACACCGCGGCCTGCCCGGTGAATACCTGGGCGGCATCGGGCGCCGGCGACGGCTCTGCAGTACCCTGGGCTTGGGCCTTCTCCTCGCGCATGCGGCTGGCGTACCGAAGCGGGTGACGGAGGCGGGCGCCCGGCAGGCGGGCAGCCCGGCGACATCATAGCATGGCGAGGCGGCATTGCGGCCACTCCGTGCCCGTGCCGCGCCCGGCCGCCCTTGGGGCGGGATGGCCGGTGCCGATGCGGCATGGAACGGAGTGGAAGGACGGAATCGGGGCGAGAGGATTTGAACCTCCGACCTCACCCACCCCAAGGGTGCGCGCTACCAGGCTGCGCCACGCCCCGATGTGCAGCTTATGAAGCTACCCGCCGCTCATGCGAAAAGTCAATCGGCTGCGCCTTCCCTTTGCGCAGGGCCGCTGTTAACGTGATGGATTGCCGGCGGCGACCGCCCGCCTCCACGCTCTTATTGAACGCAGCGCAGGCCTCTTTTGCACCCATGACCGTGAAGCGACGCACACTCTCCGGGATCAAGCCCACCGGCGTCCCGCATCTGGGCAACTACCTGGGCATGATCAAGCCCGCGCTGGCCCTGCAGGCCACGCACGAGGCGTTCTACTTCATCGCGGACTACCACGCACTGACCACGGTGCGCGATCCCAAGCTGATGCGCGAGCAGACCTACGATCTCGTGGCCATATTCGCGGCGCTGGGGATGGACTTCGACGCGCACACGTTCTTCCGGCAGTCCGACATCCCGGAGGTGACCGAGCTGACCTGGCTGCTGGGCTGCGTGACGCCCTTCGGCCTGCTGGAGCGCGCCCACGCCTTCAAGGATGCCCGCACCAAGGGGCAGGACGTGGAGCACGGACTGGTCAGCTACCCCGTGCTGATGGCTGCGGACATCCTCATCTACGACTCGCACGACGTGCCGGTGGGGCGCGACCAGCAGCAGCACCTGGAGATGACGCGGGACATCGCTCAGCGCTTCAACCACATCTTCGGCGAGACGTTCATTCTGCCCGAGGCGCGCATCGAGGAGCAGGTGGCCACCATCCCCGGCACGGACGGGCGCAAGATGAGCAAGTCGTACAACAATACGCTGCCGCTGTTCTCCACCGAGAAGGAGCTGCGCAAGGCCGTGATGCGCGTCGTGACGGACTCCAAGGGCGTGGAAGACGTCAAGGATCCGGACACGTGCAACGTGTTCCAGATCTTCCGGCACTTCGCCCCGCCGGAGGCACAGGCCCAGTGGGCCGAGCGCTATCGCTCCGGGGGCATGGGCTACGGCGAGATCAAGCAGGCCACCTTCGAGGCCATCAACGCGGAGATCGGCCCGCACCGCGACGCGTACTTCGCGCTGCGCAAGGACCCCGAGCGCATGGAGGCCATCCTGGCCCACGGCGCGGCCAAGGCCCGGCGCATCGCGCGCGAGGTGCTGAACCGGGCCCGCGAGCGCTGCGGCTACATCCGCATGAACGGGGCCACATGAGCAAGTACCGGGAGCTGGACTTCTCCGACGTCAAGCGCTTTCCCTTCGCCGAGCGGCCGACCAAGGTGGACGTGTCCATGTTCGGCCGGCCGCAGCTGGACAACGACTCGTTCGCCGCGTTCCTCGCCGGCCTGCCGGATATCCTGGTGGCCAAGGACCTGAAGCACGTGGCGGCGCGCACGGCGGAGATCCTGCGGGCGCGCGGCAAAGTAATCGCCATGATGGGCGCGCACCTCATCAAGACGGGCATCTCGCCGCTGTTCTGCGAGCTGATCCGCCGCGGGGCCATCTCCTGCCTGGTCATGAACGGTGCGGGCGCCATCCACGACTTCGAGGTGGCCCTGTTCGGCCGCACCTCCGAGGACGTGGCCACGAACCTGGAGACGGGGCGCTTCGGTTACGTGGAGGAGACCGGCATCCTGATCAACGAGGCCGTGCGCGAGGGCGCCAGCCAGGGCTGGGGCTACGGTGAATCGGTCGCCCGCAAGCTGCAACAGCTCGAGACCGCGCACCCGGAGCACAGTCTGTTGCTGACCTGCCTGGAGCACGACGTGCCCGTCACGGTGCACGTGGCGCTGGGCACCGAGACCATCCACCAGCACCCGGAGACCGACGGCGCGGCCATCGGAGAGACGAGCTACCGCGACTTCCGCATCTTGTGCCAGCAGCTCACGGAGCTGGAGGACGGCATCGTGTTCCTGTACGGCTCCGCGGTAATCCTGCCCGAGGTGTTCCTCAAGGCGCTCACGGTGGTGCGCAACCTGGGGCACTCGGTGCAGCGCTTCACGGCCGTGAACTTCGACATGATCCGCCACTACCGGCCGCAGGAGAACGTCATCAGCCGCCCCACCCGCACCGGCGGCGAGGGCTTCACGGTGATCGGTCACCACGAGCTGATGATCCCGTTTTTCTGGCAGGCCGTGTATTCCCTGCTTCGCGAGCAATAGCGCGGACGTGAGCGAGGCCCCCGGGCACGGGACGCCCCGCCGGTCGCGTGCTGCAGCCGCGCGCGTTGCACGACCCTGCCCGGCAAGCGAACGTACGAGCGCGCCGCCTCTCCCCCGCAGAGGAGAGAGGCTGGGCGCCGCGACTGGCGTGTGACGAGGTATTACCGGGCGGCCCTCAGACCCGCGGAGACGGCGAGGCCTGGCCCAGCACCGTGTTGGGCATCAGCGCCGAGACGGTGTGCGAGGCAAGGTACGGCTTCTTGATATCGAAGGGAGCACGCTTCAGATAGTCCTTCCAGGGGCCCAGCGGCTGCCCCGACTGCACCAGACCCTTGAGCATGCCCAGCTCGTTGCCGGCCCAGGTCACGTCGTCGGTGCCCACGTAGATGGCGCCGATCAGCCGGTCGCCCTGGAACAGGTACTTGCGGTAGGCGGAGCGGTCGGGCCGTACGGCTTCGATCACTTCGGCACCGGAGGCGTCCCAACTGCCGAAGCTGGCGGTGTCCAGTCCGGCCACGCCCACGATGTTCATCATCAGGCTGCCCGGGTAGGCCACGTCCTTGCCGGCCATGTTGGCCCCCACCACGCGCCCGTGCTCCATGGCGGTGGGCTCGATGGCGTGCACTTCGCGCTGCCCCGTGATGCGGTTCTTGCCCTCGGCCACGTCCCCGGCGGCGTAGATGTTGGGCACGTTGCTGCGCATGTGGTCGTCCACCACGATGCCCTGGTTGATCTCCACGCCGGAGCCCTTTAGCCACTCCAGGTTGGTCTTGATGCCCGTGGCCATCACCACCACGTCCGCCTCGACGGAGCTGCCGTCCTCGAACGTGAGCACCTTCTTGCCGCCCTTGTCGCCGATCTGCTTGAGCTTCACGCCGGTGCGCAGGGTCACGCCGCGCTGCTCCAGCCAACTGCTCACCAGGCCCGCGCCGGTGTCATCGATCATGCGCGGCAGGATGCGGCTGGCCACCTCGACGATGGTGACCTTGCCCGCGCGCTGCATGATGCCGTTGAGGATGGTGAAGGCGATGAAGCCCGCGCCCACCATGACCACGTGCGCATCGGGCGCGATGTGGGCCGTGAGCCCCTTGGCATCCGCGAGCGTCCAGAAGCTGTAGACGCGCTCGCCATCGCAGCCGGGCAGCGGCAGCTTGACGGCCGAGGAGCCGGTAGCGATGAGCAGGTCGTCGTAGGCCAGCTCGTCGTCGTTGTCCAGCTTCAGCGTCTGCTTCTTGGCATCCAGGCTCACGGCGCGGCGGCCGAAGTGCGTGGTCACGCCCAGCTTTTCCAGCTGGTTGCCGGAGAGCGTCTGCGTGTGCCCCTCGCTGATGCCCCGCTCCAGGAAGTACGGCAGCACCATGCGCGAGTAGGGGGTCTCGGCGGAGACGAGCGTGATCTCGTCCGTGCTGCCGAGCTGGCGCAGGGTACGCGCGGCATTGTAGCCGGCCGTGCCGGCGCCCACGATGAGGTGTTTCTTGCCCGCCATGGCGTCAGTCCCCGATCAGCCGGCCACCAGGCCGGTGAGGTTGTAGGAGGCGCGCTCGGCGGCGAAATCGCCCAGCCAGTCGCCGTTGTCCGTCTCGACCCACTCGATGGCCGCCGTGGGGCAGGCCGCGGCGCAAGCCGGATCGCCATGGCACAGGTTGCACTTGATGGCCTTGTGCGTCTCCGGATTGAGATACATCGTGCCGTAGGGGCAGGCGATCGTGCAGAGCTTGCAGCCCACGCACTGATCCTCCACCACCACCTTGGCACCGGCGGGGCTGATCGTAATCGCGTCCACCGGGCAGGCCGTCATGCACCAGCCCTCGGCACACTGCACGCAGGTGTAGGGGGCGTAGCTGGTGTGCTGCTCCAGCGGCGCCACCTTGATCACGGACTTGCTGGGATTGAACGTGCCGGTCTGCGCGTAGGAGCAGGACATCTCGCAGCGCATGCAGCCGGTGCAGCGGTCTGGCACAAAGCGGAGCGCTTTCATGAGGCTCGGGCAATCCTGGCTGGGGTGGAAGGGCTGCTGTGCCTCCGACGGCCGGAATCGCCGCCACGGCGCAGACAAGGCTGCTGTCGGCGGCAGAACCGCACCGCAAGGCACCGCAAACGCTAACACCCCGTTCGCGGGGGTGTCAACGCTGGGCTGCGGGCCGTCAGGCTTCGGTTGAACGTGTCCGCCCCACATGCTGCAGCGGACGCCGAGTGGGCGCTCGCTGGGCACGCGGAACGGCATTGCTGGTCAGCGTTAGACGCCCCCTCGGGAAGCCCGCGGCGCGGGCAACCCGAAGGAGGCGGTCACGCAATACAAAGCGGGGTCTAACGCGTCTCGCCCGTAATACCGGTGATGAAGCTGTCCAGGAAGAAGTTGTACAGGAGCGCGAAGGGCACGCTGGCAATCAGCGCGGCGCCCATCAGCGAGCCCCAGTAGTAGATGTCGCCACGCACCAGGTCCGTCGCCACACCCAGGGTGATGGGCTTCTGGCTCTCCGAGGAGATGAACGTGAGCGCGTAGATGAACTCCTGCATGGCCAGCGTGAAGGCGAAGATAACCACGGTGAGGATGCCCGACATGGACATCGGCAGCACCACCTTGAAGAAGGAGCCGAACACCGTGCAGCCGTCCACGAGGGCGGCCTCCACCGAATCCCGTGGGATGGACTTGTAGAAGCCCATCATCAGCCAGGTACAGAAGGGTATGGTGAAGCTGGGATACACCACCACCAGGGACCACAGCGAATCCTGCAGGTGCAGATCGGCCACCACGCGGGAGAGCGGCAGAAACAGCAGCGTGGGCGGCACCAGGTACGTCAGGAAGATGCCGATGCCCAGCGTCTCCCCGCGGGTGCCCACCAGCCGCGCCAGCGCGTAGCCCGCCGGCAGGGCGGTCACGAGGGTGATCGCCACCACCAGCACGCCGATCACCATGGAGTTCCAGAACCAACGCAGGAAGCGCGTCTGGTTGAAGAGCAGATCCAGGTGGTCCAGCGTGGGCATGGCGTGAAACCAGAACGGCACCACGTGCAGGTTGTAGAGGTCCCCGTCGGTCTTGAACGTCGTGATGAGCATCCAATAGAAGGGGAACGCCGCGAAGATCACCAGGATCGTGAGAATGGTGTACGCGGTCGTGTTGTCCAGCAGCTTCTTCAGTCTCAGCTTGGGCGGCATCTCACACCTCCCGGCGGCGCAGGAAGCGGAGCAGCAGGATGGACGCGACCAGCAGGAACGGGAACATCACCAGCGAGATGGCCGCGCCGTGCGACACGTCGCCGGACAGGATGCCCACCTGGAAGGCCAGCGACCCCAGCACGTGCGTGCTGTTGGTGGGCCCGCCCTTGGTCAGCAGGTACACCACGCTCATGTCCGTGAAGGTGAACACGATCCCGAACAGGCCGGCGATCGCGATGATCGGCGTGATCATCGGGATGACGATCTGGAAGTTCTTGCGCCAGAAGCCGGCACCGTCCACCACGCACGCGTCCATCACATCCTTGGGAATGGAAGTCAGGCCGGCGAGGAAGATCACCGCGCCGAACGGGAACAGCCGCCAGGCGTGCACGATGATGACGGAGATCATCGCCAGGTGCTCCTCGCCCAGCCAATTGGGCCAGGTATTGGGGCCGATCAGGTGCGCGTGTTGCAGCGACCAGTTGATCACGCTGTACAGGCTGTCGAACATCCAGCGCCAGGCGAGCGTCGCCAGAGCGATGGGCACGGCCCAGGGCAGGATGATCAGGAAGCGCACGAAGACCTTGCCGCGGAAATCGCGCAGCAGCAGCAGCGCCGTGGCCTTGCCCAGCGCGAGCCCGATGACGTTGGCGGCGATGGTGAAGATGAACGTATTCCCGAGCGTCTGCAGGAAGACGTCATCCTGGAAGATGTCGATGTAGTTCTTCAGCCCGACGAACTTGAAGCTCAGGTTGTAGATGTTGTACGCGCTGAGCGAATAGTAGACGGACAGCACCGTCGGGAACGCGACGAGCAGCACGATGTAGACGACGGCCGGGGCCATGAACAACGGGGCCAGGAAGCCGGGATTGTCCAACATGTACTGGAATCGCGACGGCTTGGCCGGTGGCGCGGCGGCTGTGGTCGTGGTGGTGGTGGTTTCCATGGTCGCCTCCCCTAACCTTTCGCTGTGCGTTCGCCCGTGGACTTGTCGAAGTACTTCAGGTCCTGGCGCTTGATTGCGAAGGGATATTGCTCGCCCTCGCGAAGGTCGAGGTGACCTACGTGCACGGGAAGCTTGGACATGACCTCGCCCTCGTGCGGAATGCCCTCCAGGAAGCCATACACGACGCGCTCGGAGCCGAGATACTCGACGCGGGCCACGCGGAAGTTGATGTCCATCAAGTCGGTCAGGTTCTCGTAGATGCTCTTGTGCAGAAAGTTCTCCGGCCGGAAGCCCATCAGGTGTCCGTTGGATTCCACCAGGTTCATGGGCGGCGTGCCCAGGAAGGTGGCCACGAAGGTGTTGGCCGGCTCGTCGTAGATCTCCGTCGGCGTGCCCACCTGGCGCACGCGCCCGTGTTCCATCACCACGATGCGGTCGCCCATGCCCATGGCCTCCACCTGATCGTGGGTCACGTAGATGGTCGTCGTGCCGATGCGGCGCTGGAACTCCTTCAGCTCGTTGCGGGCCGAGGTGCGCAGCTTGGCGTCCAGGTTGCTCAGCGGCTCATCGAGCAGGAACACCGCGGGCTCGCGCACCAGCGCCCGGGCCAGCGCCACGCGCTGGCGCTCGCCGCCGGAAAGCTGGCGGGGCTTGCGGTCGAGCAGGTGGCCGATGCCCAGCAGGCCGGCCGCCCATTCCACCTTGGGCTTGATCTCGTCCTTGGGCGTGCCCTGGGTCTTGAGCGGGAAAGCGATGTTGTCCCGCACCTTGAGGTGCGGGTAGAGACCGTAGGTCTGGAACACCATCGCCACCCCGCGCGCCCGCGGAGGCAAGCCGATCACCGGCTTGTCACCGATGTACAGCTCGCCGGAGCTGGCGGATTCCAGCCCGCAGATAATGCGCAGGAAGGTCGTCTTGCCACAGCCGGATGGCCCCAGGAAGACGCAGAATTCGCCCTCCTTGACCGTGAGATCGATCCCGTGCAGCGCGGTCACGTCGCCGAACTGCTTCTTGATTTGTTTCGCTTCCACCTGGGCCATAACGATCCGTCCCTGTGAGATGTTCTGGTGTGGCGCCGGGATGGCACCGCCCGCCGCGCGGAATCGCGCGGCGGGCGGTCAACCGGCTACCCCATCTGCGCCCACTTCTTGTAGATGGTGTCGCAGTGCTTCTGACCCCACTCCATCGCTTCCCGGGGCGTCATCTTGCCGGTGGCGGCCTGCGCCATCATATCGGGAATGATGAAGTTGTTGGCAATCTCGTCGGATGCCGGATTGCCCGGGCCAGGCCAGCCGAAGATGGCCATCCAATCGTTCGCCGTCTCCAGCACTTTCAGCTTGTCGTGCGGATGTGACGTCGGATCGTTGGACAGGATCGGCATGGGCGACTTCACGATGTGATCGAACACAGGGTGGTTGTAGCCCGTGGAGGCCTTGAAGCCCTCCGTCCAGTTCTCGGCATAGTGCGCCAGGAAGGCCTTGGCGTTGGCCTTGTTCTGCGCGAACTTCCAGATCAGGTAGGAGTTCGGCGAACCGGCGACTAGCCGCCGCGCCGGGCCCTTGGGCGTCTTCCAGATTGCGATCTTGTCCGCCAGCGCCGGATTGGATTTCTGCGCCGAGCGGTAGGCCGAGATCGGGTTGCTGATGTAGCAGCCCTTGCCGGAGTCGAGGAAGCGGTTGTTGGAGGCGTCATCCCACGAGAACACCTCGTTGGTCATCGCTTCCTTGTACAGCGCGACCGAGAACTTGATGGCCTCGAGCGTCTCGTTGGAGCTGAGCACGCTGCGCTTGCCCGTCTTGTCCGCGATCTGGCCGCCGAAGCTCCACAGCACGCCCCGCCACGTATCGTTGGCGTCGTTGTGGTGCGCCAGGCCGATGCCCACAGGGTGGCCCTTCTTCTTCAGCTTGGCCCCACCGAGGCGCACGTCGTCCCAGCTATCGGGCTTCATGCCGATCTCGCCCCACAGGTCCTCGCGGTAGAGGCCGGGGAAGCGGATGTAGTAGTCCGGATAGGCTGGCCAGGTGTCGGTGGCTTCGTCGTAGGCCACGCCGCGACCCGCGGCACCCACCTTGCCGTACTTGCCTTCCATCTCGTGCACGAGGTCGGAGAGGTCTTCCAGGTGATGGATGTACAGGTGTGCGCCGCCGGCCCCGTTGAGGCCGAACAGGTCGTGCCCGGCCTGGGCGGAAACCTCGGCGGCCATCCGCGCCGGGAGTTCCAGGTGCGGGATGTGGTCGACGGACACCTCCACGCCGTTGGCGCGGCCCCAGTCCTTGGCGAACTTGTCGAACCACTGGTCGTACGCCGGCACGAAGTGGCTCCATTGGACGATCTTGAGCTCGCCCGACGCCCGCGCGTTGCGCAGGAAGCCGGGTGCCAAGCCCGCCGATGCCATGGAGGCGATGGCGACGCTGGCGCCCGCGCCCTTCAGGAAGGCGCGCCGGCTGGTCACCAGCTGCTCCTTGGATCGCGTGTCTTGCTCTTTGGCCATGATTCTCCCTCCCAATCCTCGGTGAGGCGGTGGATCAGCGCTGGACGCTGATACGACGCCCGGTCTTCGCGCACGGCAGACAGATGCTACTGCCCACCGCAAGCCGGCACGCCGGTGGTATGGCGGCACGAGGTCGCCCCTGTACTGACAGGTCGTTCGGAGGGCAGACCTGGACGCACCTGTCCATGGATCCTCCGACGGGTCTCTGATTCGATTCGATGCGTCCGGCTGTACCCGGACCACCGGAACTGGAGGGACGGCGGGGCTGTTGTGAACCGACGTCTCCCCCCCAAGCTTCCTTAGGAGCGCCGATGCGGCGCACAGGTTCGGGCGGCGGGAGTGTCGGACACAACAGCGCGAAGTGCTCTGCCTGCAACAGAGGGGTCAGGCCTTTCCCTGAAGCGGGGTGCAGACCCGGCACAATCCGGGGGGCGGAGACCCCCAACAATGCAGGACGACGGTCATGTGACCGCCACAAGCTCGCGTGGTCGGTGTTCGGCCCCCCAAGGGCCGCAAGACCTAGGCGAACAAATCGGTGCTGCCCATTCGTAGGGAATTAGATTCCCCAAGCGGGGTTATCCATAAGCCAGTCCCTCCGCGACTGTCAAGCCCTGTCGGCTGCGAGAGCTTTGGTGGCAAGGGTTCAGCGCCCATTGACAGTGCGTAGGCCCGCTTTGCGCGCTTCTTTGAGCGTCGCTCTTAGCGCATGCCTGCCGCCATTGACGCCCAGCGAGTCGCGCCGTCGTGCAAACGGCTCGAAAAGCCGCTTAGCCGGAACCTTGAACGGGCGAAATCAGGCGTCGGGACGAGCCGGGTAGTAGCGCGCCTCGAGCCGCACGCCGTCGGGGTCATGGAAATACAACGACACCCCCCAGCCCAGCGCCCCGAAGTTGCGCGGCGATTCCCGCGCGATGGGCACGTCGTGGAGGGCGAGGCGCTTGCGCAGCGCCGCTACGCCCTGGCGGCTGAGGGTGAAGCAGAGGTGGTTGGGGTTCTGTGCCCGGTGCCGGTCGCCCCACATGGCGGGCGGAAAGTAGTCCAGCACCGTCTCGGCACTCACCCGGCCGGAGACGAACGGGGCCTCGCCGCGCCGCCATTCCTCCAGCCGCACCGGCGCCAGCCCCAGCACCTCGCGGTAGAATGCCGCGGTCACCTCCACGTCCCTCACCTCCAGCACCACATGATCCAGCGCCAGCTTCATGGCAGCCCTCCCCCGAATGGTTGGGTGCCCATTGTCGCGCGGGCCGCGCGGCCGGGGCAAGGGGGCACCGCCGCACAGGTCGCCGCCGCCCTACCGCCCCCGCCGCAAAGGTGGTAGAGGGAGGACGATCCGGGAGGGCCGCGGCGCGGGGAAGCGCCGGCACGGCCCGATCCACCCCCGTCCCCCTTTCCTGCGGAACCACCATGAGCAAGTTCGGCCTCACCATGTTCGTGACGGACGAGACCATCGACATCGTGACCCTGGCCCGCAAGGCCGAGGCGCTGGGCTTCGAGTCGCTGTTCGTCCCGGAGCACCCCATCATCCCCGACAAGTTCGACACGCCCTTTGCCGCCGGCGGGCCGCTGCCGGACTGGTACCGCAAGACCATCGACCCCTTCTGCGGCTTGGCCGCCGCGGCCGCCGTGACCACCAAGCTGCGCATCGGCACGGCCATCTGCCTGGTGCCCGAGCGCGACCCGCTGCTCACGGCCAAGGAGGTGGCCACGGTGGACCTGCTCTCGGGCGGGCGCTTCGAGTTCGGCGTGGGCGCCGGCTGGTTGAGGGAGGAGTCGGAGATCCTCGGCGTGGACTTCCCCCGCCGCTGGACGCAGACCAAGGACTACGTGCTGGCCATGAAGGCCTGCTGGGGCCCGCACCCGAGCGAGTACCACGGCAAGTACGCGGACTTCCCCGCCTTGTGGTGCGACCCCAAGCCCGTGCAGAAGCCCCACCCGCCCGTGCTGATGGCCGGCGAGGGCGCGGGCGTCGCGCGGCGCATCGCGGAGTTCGGCGATGGCTGGCTGCCCCGCTGGCGCGGACTGACGCCGCAGGCCCTGCAGGATGGCCGCAAGCGTGTCGAGGACGCCATGCGCGCCGCGGGCCGCGACCCCGCCACGCTCACGGTGAGCGTCTTCGGCGGCCAGCCGGACAAGGAGAAGGCGCGCGACTTCCTCAACGCCGGGGCGGAGCGCGTCATCCTCATGCTGCCCTCGGAGGACGAGGCCAAGACCACCGCACGCCTGGAGGAGTGGGCCGGGCTGCTGTTGTAGCCGGCAGGGGGCTTACCGCGCCATGCCACCCGTCCCGGCCCTGGTCGGTGGGGTGGCGTGGGAGGCCCCAACGAATTTCCCCACGGGTGCGACTCATCTGCTAAACTGGCGGATTCGCACCGCAGCCCCCCGCGGGCGGGCGGTACCGCCAGGACCGACACGCCGCTGAGAACGACAAGGAGCCAAGCCGCATGGCCGAGAAGAACGACTACAAGGTTGCCGACATCAAGCTGGCCGACTGGGGCCGCAAGGAAACCGAGATCGCCGAGAGCGAGATGCCCGGCCTGATGGCGCTGCGCGAGGAGTTCGGCAAGGCGCAGCCGCTCAAGGGCGCGCGCATCTCCGGCTGCATCCACATGACCATCCAGACGGCCGTGCTGGTGGAGACCCTGCAGGCACTGGGGGCCCAGGTGCGCTGGAGCTCGTGCAACATCTTCTCCACGCAGGATCACGCCGCCGCGGCCATCGCGGCCAAGGGCACCCCCGTCTTCGCCTGGAAGGGCGAGAGCGAGGAAGAGTACTGGTGGTGCATCGAGCAGACCCTGGCCTGGCCGGACGGCAAGGGCCCCAACATGCTGCTGGACGACGGGGGCGACCTCACCGCCGTGGTGCACGAGGAGCATCCGGAGCTGCTGCCGGACATCCGCGGGCTCTCCGAGGAGACCACCACGGGCGTGCACCGGCTCTACCACTGGGAGCAGAAGGGCGTGCTCAAGGTGCCCGCCATCAACGTCAACGACTCGGTCACCAAGAGCAAGTTCGACAACCTCTACGGCATCCGCGAGTCGCTCATTGACGGCATCAAGCGCGCCACGGACGTGATGATCGCCGGCAAGATCTGCGTGGTCGGGGGTTACGGCGAGGTGGGCAAGGGCTGCGCCCAGGCCTTCCGCGGCATGGGCGCCCAGGTGATCGTCACGGAGATCGACCCCATCTGCGCCCTTCAGGCGGCCATGGAGGGCTTCCGCGTGATGAAGATGGACGACGCGGCCGCCATCGGCGACATCTTCGTCACGGCCACGGGCTGCGTCGGCGCCATCCGCCGCGACCACCTGGACCGCATGAAGGACCAGGCCATCGTCTCCAACATCGGCCACTTCGATTCGGAGATCGAGGTGGGCTCGCTGATGCAGGACGAAACCCTGCGCCGCGTGACCGTGAAGCCCCAGGTGGATCAGTTCATCTACCCGGACGGCAAGACGATCACCGTGCTGGCCGAGGGTCGGTTGGTGAACCTGGGCTGCGCCACGGGCCACCCCAGCTTCGTCATGTCCACCAGCTTCACCAACCAGGTGATGGCCCAGATCGAGCTGTGGACGAATCCCGGCAAGTACGAGAACAAGGTGTACGTGCTGCCCAAGCACCTGGACGAGAAGGTGGCCCGGCTGCACCTGGGCAAGCTCGGCGTGGAGCTGGACGTGCTCTCCCCCGTGCAGGCCGAGTACCTGGGCGTCCCCACGGAAGGACCGTACAAGCCCGACCATTACCGGTACTAGGGCGGCGGTACGACCGAATTGCCGGTTCCACGGGGGTGCCGCCCCCGTGGGCTCCCCGCCCTCGCGTCTCCATCCCCGCAGCCATCCGGAGCGCCCATGCGCCGCATCTTCCGCATTCGCTATCTCGCGCTGCTGACCCTGCTGGTCGTGCTCGTCGCCATCGGCGCGGGCGTGTGGGTGTGGCGGCGCGCGCTGCCGCAGATCAGCGGCACGGTGCACGCGCCGGGCCTGCAGGCCCAGGTGGAGATCGTGCGCGACCGCTGGGGGGTGCCGCACATCTTCGCCGCCAGCGATGTGGACGCCTACTACGCGCTGGGCTGGGCCATGGCGCAGGACCGCCTGTTCCAGATGGACGTGCTGCGCCACGTGGGACAGGGGCGCCTGGCCGAGCTGTTCGGGCCGTCCGTGGTGAAGATCGACCGGCTTTTCCGCACCATGGACCTGCCCGGCGCGGGCCGCCGCATGTTCGCCCACACCCGGCCGGAGGTGCGCGCGGCCCTGGTCGCCTTCACGACCGGCGTGAACGCCTACGTGGCGGCGCTGGGCCGCGACCTGCCGCCCGAGTACACCGTCCTGCGCACCCGACCCGCGCCGTTCCGGCCGGACGACTTCGCGGGGGCGGTGGGCTTCATGGCGTGGCAGCTCAACCCGGCGTGGAAGCTGGAGCCCCTCTACGAGCGCATCGTGGCCGCGGTGGGCCGCCAGCGCGCGGCGGAGCTGTTCCCGCGCACGGCCCAGGCGGCCCCGCGCACGGCCTGGCGGGGCGCTCCGCCCCAGCCGGACGCCCTGCGCCTGACGGCGGCGCAGCAGGCGCTGCTGGCCACGCTGCCCTCCATGCGCGCCAGCAACAGCTTCGCGGTGGCACCCTCGCGCAGCGCGACGGGTCACGCGCTGCTGGCCAACGACCCGCATCTGGGCCTGGGCCTGCCCGGCACCTGGTACGAGGCGCACCTGCACACGCCGGGACACGACGTGATCGGCGTGTTCCTGCCCGGCGTGCCCTTCGCCATCATCGGGCACAACCGACACATCGCCTGGGGTCTGGTGAACCTGAACCTGGACGCCGGGGACTTCTTCGTGGAGCGGCTGGATACGGCCCACCCCGGTCAGGTGCTCTACAAGGGCAAGTGGGTGCCCATCGTCGAGCGCCACGAGACGATCCGCGTCAAGGGCGCCGAGCCGGTGGAGTTGGTCGTCCACAGCACCCCCCACGGGCCCCTGGTGGATCACCTGCTGCCGGGACAGGAGCAAGCGCTCTCCTACCGCTGGGTGTACGACGTGGCGGCGGACGCCAACGAGATCAACGGCTTCTACGACCTGGACCGGGCCAAGGACTGGACCGGCTTCCGCGCGGCGGTGAGCCAGTTCGGCGCCGTGGCGCAGACCGCCACCTTCGCGGATGCCAAGGGCCACATCGGCGTGCAGGACACGGGGCGCATCCCCCTGCGCGGCGGGCGCACGGACGGCGTGCGCTACCGTTCCGGCTGGAGCGGCGCGGAGGAGTGGGAGGGTTTCCTGCCCTTCGCGCGCAATCCCAACGTGGCCGACCCGCCGGAGGGCTATGTGGCGGTGGCCAACAACCCGCCCGCCAAGCCCCCGCCGGTCTACCTCTCCGCGTTCTACGAGCCGGAAGATCGCATCACCCGCATCCGCGAGCTGCTGGGCGCCAAGCAGCACCTCTCCGTGGATGACCTGGAGCGCATCCAGACGGACGTGGTGCTGGACGTGGGCCGCGTGCTGGCCCCGCAGATCATCGCGGCCTTCGCGGCCGACCCGCCGCACACGGGCGCCGTCAGCGATGCGCTGTCGGCCCTGCGCGGCTGGGACGGCACCATGGCCATGGACAGCCGCGCCGCGGCGGTGTTCGCGGTGTTCTACAAGCACCTGTTCTACGAGATCTTCGCTGACGAGCTGGGCAAGCCGCTGCTGCGCGACCTGCGCGAGCGCACCAACCAGTCCGCCGTGATGATGAACGCCGTGCTCTTCGGTGGGCAGACGGCCTGGCTGGATAACGTGAAGACGCCCGCCACGGAGGATCGCGCCGCGATCTTTCGCGCCTCCCTGCGCGATGCCGCGGCGGAACTGGTGAAGACGCTGGGCAAGGAGCCCGAGGGCTGGCAGTGGGGCAAGCTGCACCAGATCCTCTTCACGCACCCCCTGGGGCGGGTGGGCGTGCTGGCGCCGTTCTTCAACGTGGGCCCCTACCCCGTGCCCGGGCATGCCGAGACCATCGACAAGGGCCAGTTCAACGACGACACGTACCTCGTCTACCTGGGCCCCTCCATGCGGCAGATCACCGACCTGGGCGATCCCGCCCACGCCGTGGGCGTGCTGCCCGTGGGCCAGTCGGGCATCCCGGCCTCCCCCCACTACGCGGACCTGTTCGAGCTCTGGCGCGGGGGCCGCTACCAGCCCCTGCTGATGGAGCGCAACGACCTGGACAAGGTCGCCGAGGGCCGCCTGGTGCTGCAGCCGTAACGGCGCTTCCCCGCCGCCTGCTTCTTCGCGGCACTGCGGGCTCCCGTTCCGAGAGTCGGGTTGGCGTTGACCTGCACGGGAGTCGACCACGCGGCCGTTCCCCTCTCCGCGTTGCGGGGAGGGGTGGCACGCCACAGGCGTGACGGGGTGGGGTTCCGCGCGTAAGCCGATCCGCCTGCATTGTCAGGAGTGACGGGCGTCCCCACGCTTCCCAATTCGCCCCGCCGGGCCGTCCGTGCTAGCGTGCTCCGGCGGAGGCCGGGCTTCGGCGCACGGGTGCGCACGGGCCTGGGTCCGCTCACACGGGCAGGGTGGCAATGGAGACGCAGCGCACGGAAAGGGGGGAGACGCAGCGCGCCAGGACGCGGCGGCCCGTCGATCTGCCGGTGGTGTTGGCCGTCACGGTGACGATCCTGTGCTGGTCGTCCAACTTCCCCACCATCCGCTTCGTGTTGCAGCAGTACGATCCCATCAGCATGTCCGTGCTGCGGGTGTGGGTGGGCGCGCTGGTGCTGGTCGGGCTGGCCATTGCGAAGCGCATGCCGCTGCCGGCCCTGCGCGATTGGCCGCTGTGCGTGCTCTTCGGCGCGACCGGCATCGCGGCGGCCACGCTCTCGCTGAACTTCGGGCTGCGCTCCCTGAGCGCGGGCGGGGGCGCATTCCTCATCGGCACGGTGCCCATCTTCTCGGCGCTGCTGGCCTGGGCGTTCTTCCACGAGCGCCTCAGCCAGCGGGCCTGGCTGGGCATTGCCGTGAGCTTCGCGGGGGTGGGCCTGATCGGCCTGGGCGAGGGCGGGGTGTCCGGCATGCACGTGCACTTCGACGTGGGCACGCTGTTCATCCTCTGCAGCGCGGCCAACCAAGCCTTCTACTACGTGTTCCAGCGCGTGCTGCACCGGCGCTACAGCCCCTTGCAGATCACCTGCTACTCCGTGTGGGTGGGGGCCATCATCGTCAGCGCGTTCGCGCCCCGGCTGCCGGCGCTGCTGCTGCGCGCCTCCATCGGGCACACGCTGGCCGTGTGCTACCTGGGGCTCTTCCCCACCGCCATCGCCTTCTCCGCCTGGAACTTCGCCCTGTCGCGCGCCCGTGCGGCCAAGGTCACCTCCGCCATGTACGCCATGCCCGCGCTGGCCATCGCCATCGCGTTCGTGTGGCTGGGCGAGGTGCCCGCCGCGCTGAGCCTGCTGGGCGGCGCCGTGGCTCTCTCCGGCGTGGCCATGGTGCACCTGTGGGGGCGGTAGCTGCGACGGCAGACGTTCACGCGGTGCCAACGGCAGCACGACCAGCAGATTTCTCGCTGCGCTCGAAATGACACTCGATTGTCACCCCGAGCGAATGCGAGGGGTCTGCTGTTGGTCAGCGCAGGACGCACCGGCCGGCAGCCTGGTGCCGCCAGCCAGTCCCGCAGCCTCAAGGCGTCCAGGCTGCCAGGACGGCCGGGTGTGGGGCCAGAGCGGCCTCCAGGGCGGCCAGCTGCTCAGGCGAGCCCGTGGTGCCGTAGAACGCCGCGCCCGCGTCCCAGGCCAGCGCGCGGCCGCCCGCGGCGATGGCGTCCAGCAAGGCCAGGATCAGGTCGAACGCACCGCCGGCCGGCAGGTGCACCCGCAAGGCCGGCGCCAGCACCGAGATGCCGTTGAAGGCCAGCGGCCGCAGCGGCTCGCGCGGGTTGCCCAGCACGCGCCGGGTGCCGCGCCGCACGGAGTCCAGCCCGCACACGGAGCCGTCCGCATCCACCAGCAGGTAGGAGTCGCTGGGGCGATCCTGCACCACCAGCGTGGCCAGCGGCGCCGTGGCTGTGCCAGCGGCTCGCGTGCCGGCCTCGTGCACGGCCAGCAGGGCCCGGGGGTCCACGTCCGCCACGATGTCCCCGTTCCACACCAGCAGGGGCGACTCGCCCCAGAAGTCCGCCGCGTTCACGAGCGCCCCTCCCGTGCCCAGCAGCGTGGGCTCGTGGAACAGGCGCACGGACGGCAGCCTGGACGTTGCGCCCGCGCCATCCAGGTGCGCGCGCACGGCCTCGGCCAGGTGGTGGGTATTGAGCGCCAGGGCTTCCACGCCGTGGCGGCCCAGGTAGGCGCGCAGGCGGTCCAGCATGGGCACGCCGGCCACGGGCACGAGCACCTTGGGCGTGTGCTCCGTGAGCGGCCGCAGGCGCGTGCCCTGCCCCGCCGCCAGGATCATCGCCCGCACGGCTACGCTCCGCCGGCGGGGTCCGCGGCCGGGGGCCGCTCGCGGTCCAGGTGGGTCAGCGCCACGGCGATGCCCGCGCCGCGCAGGGCCTCGGCAAGCTGCTCGGCCACGTACACGGAGCGGTGCCGCCCCCCCGTGCAGCCGCAGCTCACCATCAGCCG
>Ga0102953_1000659_pt1 | contig 23366 bp, 21 predicted proteins | sample SalPon2A_C_D2_MG_FD_78509 | JGI IMG/M metagenome (GOLD analysis project Ga0102953, IMG submission 78509) | Soil microbial communities from South San Francisco under conditions of wetland restoration - Salt Pond MetaG R2A_C_D2_MG | ecosystem: Environmental > Terrestrial > Soil > Wetlands | place... | reverse complement strand
TCCAATTTCGATTGGAATTAGTCAGAATGCTTTGAATCCGCTTGTATTTACTAAAGAGACTCATTTGATTTCACTTCAGTTAGAAGATGACAGACAATTTGACTGTATCATAAAGGATGTACAATTCGATCCTGTCTCTGATAAAGTTGTTCATTTTGATCTTTTGGGTTTAACATCAGGTGAAACATTTCAGCTTGAAGTTCCTATTAAGTATCTCGGAAGCCCGATTGGTATTAAAGAAGGAGGGGTCCTTCAGCAATTTCTTCATAAGTTGGATGTAGAATGCTTACCTAAAGATATTCCACAACATTTGGAAATTAATATTCAGGGATTAAACATTGGTGATTCAATTCACGTTAGCGATCTAAATTTTGAAGGCTTAACTTTATTAAATCCCGAAGAAACAGTAATTGTATCAGTAACTCATGCTAAGGTTGAAGTTGAACCTGTTGCTGAGGAAGCTGTTGAAGGTGAAGAAGAATCTGCCGAGCCAGAAGTAATTGGAAAGGGTAAAGCAGATAAAGAAGAAGAGGAAGAAGAGTAATATTTGCCGTGAAGGTAATCTTTGGAATAGGAAATCCCGGAAACAGATATCAATTCAACCGGCATAACATTGGATTTTTATTCGCTGATTATATAACAAATTTTTTTTCTCTCAACTTTATACCTTCAAAATATGATTACTATTTTGCTGAGGGGAAATTCGAAAAACAAAATTTCTCTATTATCAAACCGACTACTTATGTAAATAATAGTGGTATTGCAGCCAATCAGGCCATTCAAAATTATAATTTAGATTTAAACGATTTCTTGCTGATTTATGATGATCTAAATCTTGAATTTCCTGTTTTGAAAATTAAAGTTGGCGGATGTGATGGCGGGCATAACGGGTTAAGCTCAATTATTTATCATCTAAATGATGATGGTTTTCCAAGACTAAGATTTGGAATAGGAAATGATTTTGAAAAAGGAAGAATGGTTGAATATGTTTTGTCAGATTTTAGTGAAGTTGAAATGAAAGATCTTGAAATAGTATTCAAAGATGCTCTAACACTTATTAAAGAGTTTATAAAAGGTGGAAACAAGAGTTTACTTGATGCTAATAGTACAATGTTAAAAAATAAAATTAATCCTAACTTACAAAATCCGCCTAAAGGTAATCAGGAGAATTTATGAATTTATTGGTGAACGTTATTCCATTATTTGGAGTTCTTGCGCTACTTTATACTTTTTGGAAATCCGCATGGGTTTCTAAGCAGGATCCCGGTACTGAAAAAATGATAAAGATTTCGGGTCATATTTCAGAAGGGGCTATGGCCTTCCTGAAAGCCGAATATAAAGTTTTGATTTTTTTCGTAATTATAGTTGCAATACTTTTAGCTTTCTCTGCTGATCCTCAAAACTCATCTCCTCTTGTTGGGGTTTCATTTATTGTTGGGGCGTTTTGTTCTGCACTCGCAGGATTTATAGGAATGAAGGTAGCAACTAAAGCAAATGTTAGAACTACCAACGCCGCCAGAAAAAGTTTAGGCAGGGCACTTGAAATTGCTTTTGCTGGTGGATCAGTAATGGGTCTTGGCGTTGTTGGTCTCGGTGTTCTTGGTCTTGGCTCTTTATTCCTGATTTATAGTGACGTTTTTGGTGTAGGTCGTGTTGAAGATTTATCGAGAGTTATAACAATTATTACAGGCTTTTCTTTTGGGGCATCATCTATAGCTTTGTTCGCCAGGGTTGGCGGCGGTATTTATACAAAAGCTGCTGACGTTGGAGCTGATTTAGTTGGAAAAGTTGAAGCTGGTATTCCGGAAGATCATCCTCTTAATCCTGCTACTATTGCAGATAACGTAGGAGATAATGTCGGTGACGTTGCCGGAATGGGTGCAGATCTTTTTGAATCCTATGTTGGTTCTATAGTTGGTACTATGGTTCTTGGTGCTGCGTTTTTTACTTACCCTGAATTTAGTGATAAATTTAACGGACTTGGTGCTGTTATTCTTCCGCTCGTAATTGCCGGAGTTGGAATAGTAATGTCAATTTTAGGTACATTCTTTGTAAGAGTCAAAGAAGGCGGTGATCCGCAGAAAGCTTTAAATCGCGGAGAATTTGGTTCTTCATTTATTATGATTATTGCACTCTATTTTATAATTAAATGGATGTTACCAGATACCTGGACGTTTGACGATCCGCTTTATGGAATTACTAAAACAATAACTTCTACGGGAATTTTCCTTTCCACTGTTATTGGTTTAGTAGCCGGAGTTTTAATTGGAATAATAACAGAATATTATACTGGTACAGGTAAAAAACCTGTGCTGGGAATTGTAAGACAATCTTTAACCGGAGCTGCTACAAACATTATTGCAGGAATTGGAAACGGAATGTTTTCAACAGCTTTACCAATTATAGTTTTAGCTGCTTCCATTATCGGAGCTTTTCATTTTGGCGGATTGTACGGAATTGCAATTGCAGCAGTTGGTATGCTATCAAATACAGGTATTCAGCTTGCTGTTGATGCTTACGGTCCAATTTCAGATAACGCAGGCGGAATTGCTGAAATGTCTGATCTACCAAAAGATGTAAGACAGAGAACTGATAAACTAGACGCGGTTGGTAATACAACGGCTGCAATCGGTAAAGGTTTTGCAATTGGTTCGGCAGCTTTAACTGCTCTTGCTTTATTTGGCGCATTTATGACTTCAGCAAATATTAAGACAATTGATATTTCAAAAGCAGATGTTATGGCTGGTTTGTTTGTCGGCGGAATGTTGCCATTTTTATTTTCTGCACTTGCAATGAACGCCGTTGGTCGTGCAGCAATGTCTATGATTGAAGAAGTAAGAAGGCAATTTAAATCAATTCCGGCATTAACAGCGGCTTTAGCCATAATGAAGAAGAATGAAGGAAAAGAGCAGTCTGATTGGTCAGCAGAAGATAAGTCTACTTTTGATAAAGCTGATGGAGTTGCTGAATATGGGAAATGCGTAGAAATTTCTACGAAAGCAGCCATCAAACAAATGGTTATACCAGGATTGCTTGCGGTTATTGTTCCTGTGTTGGTAGGATACGCAGGCGGTGCTGAAATGCTAGGTGGTCTATTAGCAGGCGTTACAGTTACAGGTGTTCTAATGGCAATCTTTCAATCTAATGCCGGTGGTGCCTGGGATAATGCAAAGAAAACTTTTGAAGAAGGAATTGAAATTAACGGTGAAAAATTCGTAAAAGGATCAGAGCCACACAAAGCTGCTGTTGTCGGCGATACTGTTGGAGATCCGTTCAAAGATACTTCCGGTCCATCATTAAATATTCTTATTAAATTGATGGCTGTTGTTTCTCTTGTAATTGCACCCTTAATTAGATAAGTTATAATAGTTTTTAGTTAATAATATAAAATAAACCCTGCTCTCATCTTTGAATGAGGGCCCAATTGACCAAAGGGAGGTGAAACAGTAAATGGAGAATAATGTTTATGAAAGTGCTGTGATCATAAACGCTGCACTTGATGATGAACAAATTCAAACTTTAATTTCTCGTATAAAAGAGACCATTACAAATAATGGTGGAGAAATCAGAGAAGTTGAAGACTGGGGAAGGAAAAGATTGGCTTATGTGGTTAAAAAAAGCAAAGTTGGATATTATGCCGTCTTTAGATTTAATGCTCCTGCAACCCTGATTACCAAACTGGAACGATTCTACGTTCTGGATGAACAATTCTTAAGGTATCTCACTATTAAACTAGACAGTGATGCTGTCGATTACCTGGAAAAAAACAAAAGCAATTCAGAAGAAAATCAATCGGAAAGTTCCGATAAATCTGATTCTGCTGCTACGGTTGCAGATACAAGCGGTGACGTTAAAGAAGATACAGAGAAATAATTTTAACCAATGATTAAGTATGGAGGAGTATAACCATGGCCGATTTGAAAATGCCCGAAATTAACTATGTAATAGTTGCTGGTAATCTTACAAAAGACCCGGTTTTTCGGCAGACTACAAATAATACACCTGTTGTCAATTTTTCTATTGCTTCAAATAGAAAATATAAAGATAGCTCAAATCAATGGCAGGAAGATGTATGCTATGTTGGGATTGTTGCCTGGAATAAGCTTGCTGAAAGTTGCCGCGACAGATTGAAAAAAGGATTTGCAGTTTTAGTAGATGGAGAACTGCAGAGTAGAAGTTGGAAATCTGAAGATGGACATAACAGAAGTATTGTTGAAATTAAAGCAAGAAGAATTCAGTTCCTGAATAAAAGAGGAAAATTAAACGATACCGAAAATGGACAGAATGGGCATGCAAGTGATAATGATGATTCATCTGACGACGATAGTGTAGATTATTCAGAAGATTCATTTGATAAATTTTTATCTAACGAAGAATCAGATTTATTAAAATAAACGGAATTGAAAAATGAAAAGTGAAGTAAAAACAAAAAAAATCTGTAGGTTCACTCAGAACAATGTGAAATATATAGACTATAAAGATGTTAAATTATTACAGCGGTATGTTACTGAACAGGGAAAAATAATCCCCAAAAGAATTACAGGAACCAGCGCTAAATATCAAAGACAATTATCAATTGCTATCAAACGTGCAAGACATATGGCTCTTCTGCCTTATGTTTCTGATACGTTGAAGTAACCAATTTGCAGGAGTTAAAATGAAAGTAATTTTAAGACAAAATACAGAAGGTCTGGGACAAATTGGTGACGTGGTTGATGTTAAAGACGGCTATGCAAGAAATTTTCTAATTCCCAGAAAACTTGCTTATGCTGCATTGAAAGGTAATGTTCGTGCATTAGAAGAAGAAAAAAGAACACTTTCCAAAAAAATGCATCAGGAATTAGCTGCCGCCGAAACACTAGCCGCTGAACTGGAAAAAGTTTCTGTTACTATACCTGTACAGGTTGGTGAAGAAGATAAAATTTTCGGTTCTGTTACCACACAAATGATCTCAGAAGCTTTAAAAGAAAAAGGCTATGAAATTGATAAAAGAAAAATTGAAATTGATGAACCTATAAAAGCTTTGGGCATTTACGGTATCAGTATTAAGCTGCATCCAAGTGTAAGTGCTAAAATAAAAGTATGGGTTGTCAGAGAGTAGATTTTCTAAATAACGGACATAAAAAAAGGAAAGCTTAACAGCTTTCCTTTTTTATTTTTAAATTCAGTTATGTCTTAATGAACTTTAATCTTTTTGTCTCTTATCATTTTTGCTATATCAGCAGTGCCGTTTTTTGCAATGCTTTTAATTGCTTTTGTGGAAAGTTTTAAACTTACAAACCTGTTCAGTTCCTGAACCCAAATCCGCTTTTTCTGAAGGTTTGGCAAAAATCTTCTTTTAGATCTGTTATTAGCATGCGAAACGTTATTTCCGCTTACTGGTCCAATTCCTGTTACCTGGCATCTTCTTGACATTATAAAATCTCCTTTAGAACTTTCCCATTCAATTAAAATTAGAACTTTAAATATACAAAAATATTATAAAAAAAATGAAATTAATTACTTTAAAAATCTCTTTTTTCTTTAATAAACCTGCTTTTCCTGTACTATTGTCGATTTTGATTGACAATGATAGTGGCATTATTAACTTACTTTTTAGTATAAATTCCAGCTTAGTGAAAAGGGGCAAATCATTAGAAATTCTTCAATATTTTAGGGAGAAACAAATGGAATATTTTGAACTACATGCCCAGAACCCCCAAACCCGCTTCGTAAATAAGGCTGTGGAAGTATTAAAAAATGGCGGAGTTATAATTTATCCCACGGATACAGTTTACGGTATTGGTTGTGATATTTACAATAAACAAGCGATCGATAGAATATTTCAAATAAAAAACGATACATCCGAAAAACTTTTTAGTTTTATCTGCTCTGATTTTAAGGAAATTTCGAAATATGCAAAGATTTCTGATTATGCGTATAAAAGAATGAAGCATCTTTTACCAGGTCCATATACTTTTATTTTACCTGCCGCCAAACTTGTGCCTAAGGTACTGTGGAGTAAAAGAAAAACTGTTGGTATTAGAATACCCGATAATCCGATTTCGTTGATGCTGGTTAAGGAATTGGGAAACCCAATAATCAGCACCAGCACAACAAACAGAAAAGGTGATTTGCTTTATGATCCATTTGAAATTAAAAATATTTTTGATCCACATGTAGATTTAATGCTTTCTTCAGGTAATATTTCAGGAAGTCCGTCAAGTGTCATTGATCTTAGCCAGGACGAACCTGAAATAATAAGAGAAGGCGCCGGGGATGTTGAATTATTTGTTTAATGCCATCTTTAAAGCCCGATTAAATTCAATGTTAGTCGGGCTTTTGATTTTCTTTAATTAAATTATTCCGCTCATTTTTTAACTCATTTTCCGTTTTCATAAATTCCCGTAATTTATTTTCATCTTTTTCTGCCTGCAATTTTTCAAAATTTTCTCTTATAAGCCTGTCCAAAACAGAAATTCTCTTTTTCCTCACCACATCAGAAACACTTTTCATTGAAAATTTGTTATCTGTTGTAGCCTCAGATACATCTTCCCAGCGATCACTTATAGAAAGCTTATCACTTACTAATTCATTTATATATTTATTCTCGTTTTCTTTCTCTATTTTATCGAGTAAAGCACTGAGGCTAATATTTTCATCATTATTATATGATTCATAAACTACTTCAGCAAGATTTTTATGAATTTCTACAATAAAGTCATCAATTGTTAAATGTTGAAAAATATAATCAATAATTTCTCTTGACCCGGAAAATAAAAGTTCCATAATTTCTTTTTCGTTTCTTAAACTACTTTCATTAATTGGTGTGGCTTTACCTTCAGATAAAACTGAAATATTCTCTTTTTCTCTTTGAGTTCTTGATTTCCGACCCTGTTCTCTAACCTGGTTTTTATTTATTTCGTTTAAAGCTTTGTAAAGTTCTTCTTCAAGTAGCTTTTCTCTCAGGTTGAATTTCTTAGCGATATTTTTCAGCAGTACGGTTCTCTTTAATTCATCATTGATTATAGCTATTGGTTTTACAAGATCCCTAATAGCCTGTGTCATTTTAGCCGGGTCAGAAAACATTCCTTCTGATTCATATTGAGCAGATTGGTATTCAAGAAAGTTTTTTGATTTTTGAATTATCTCTTCAAATTTTTCTTTACCATATTTGTTAACGTAGGAATCGGGATCTTCACCATCTGGGACAGATGCTATTTTTATATCCATATCTTTTTTCAGCAAAATCTCAATACTTCTCATGGAAGCTTTTATACCAGCTGTATCAGAATCAAATAGCAGCACTACATTTTTTGTATATCTTGATAATAATTGAACCTGTTCTTCTGTTAAAGCAGTTCCCGAAACGGCAACAACATTTTTAATTCCGCTTTGATAAAGAGAAATAAGATCCATATAGCCTTCAACAATTATAGCTTTATCCTGTTTTCTTATTTCGTCTTTTGCAAAAGAAAGTCCGTATAGAGTTCTACCCTTAATATATATTAGTGATTCAGGGGAGTTTAAATATTTTGCGGATTTTTGATCGGGATCTAAAATTCTTCCTGCAAAAGCAACAACTCTTCCATTTGGTGAAAAAATTGGGAAAATAATTCTTCCGGAAAATTTATCATATAATCTGCCATCTTCATAACTGCCGATTAAACCAAGAGCCAGAGCTTTATCAATATTTATTTTCTTTTCCGTTAAATAATTTACCAGGTTTTCTCTTCCTGGGAGTGAGTAGCCGAGTCCAAATGCTCTCATTGCTTGAATCTTGATTTGCCGTTTATCAAAATACTCCCGGGCAATTTCACCTCTTTCATCACTTAACAGATTTTCGGAAAAATATTTTGCTACTGTTGTGTTTATTTCATATAAAAGTTCCTGCTCTGATTGTCTTTCTGCGCCTCCTTCATCATCATATTCCAAAGTAATTCCAAGCTTCTCTGCAATTTCCTGAACAGATTCAACAAAAGAAATTTTTTCAAATTCCATTAAAAATTTAAAAACATTTCCTCCAGCATGGCATCCAAAGCAGTGATAAATTTGCTTCTCTTCACTTACAGTAAAAGATGGTGTTTTTTCAGAATGGAAAGGGCAAAGACCAATATAATTCTTTCCTCTTTTGCGGAGCTGGACATATTCTGAAATTACATCAACTATGTTGGCACCGGAACGAATTTCTTCTATTTTAGATTCAGGTATTCTCATATTCAGGTGTCAAATTAAGTGAAAAAGGTTATAAATAAAATTCAGGTAAATATTTTTCGCCTTTTTTAGCGGCTTAAGTATTTTGTATATTTACTAATAATCAAATGTAAATTTATCTATAATTAGCCTAATTTCCTGTATTTCTTAAACCTTCTAAGAATTTAGATTTTATTATTTATGTACGAAACCATAGCCAAAACCAGAAAATACTGTAACAGCCTTACGGAATATTCCCGTTACAAAACCAGGGCTGTAAATATTGGAGCAATATACTGCGGAGGAGACAACCCGATCAGGATTCAATCAATGACGACGACCGATACAATGGATACGATAGGTACAGTCGAGCAGACAATACGTATGATCGAATCAGGCTGCGATTATGTTAGAATTACTGCTCCTAGTAAACTTGAAGCCCAAAACCTGGAAGTAATAAAAAAAGAGTTAAGAGAAAGAGGATATGATGTCCCATTAATAGCTGATATTCATTTTACACCTAACGCGGCAGAAATAGCTGCGCGAATTGTTGAAAAAGTCAGGGTAAATCCAGGCAATTATGCTGACAGAAAAAAATTTCAAATTATTGAATATTCTGATTCTCAATATCAATCTGAACTTGACAGGATCAGGGAAAAATTTACACCCCTTGTTAAAATTTGTAAAGAGTACGGAACAGCAATGAGAATCGGAACTAATCACGGCTCTCTTTCTGACAGAATTATGAGCAGGTATGGTGATACTCCACTTGGAATGGTGGAATCAGCACTTGAGTTTGTAAGAATATGTGAAGAACTAAATTACAGGGAAATAGTTCTTTCAATGAAAGCCAGCAACACCCAGGTAATGGTCCAGGCATACAGGTTGCTGATACAAAAAATGGAAGAAGAAAAAATGAATTATCCTTTGCATCTTGGAGTAACTGAAGCCGGGGGCGGTGAAGACGGAAGGGTAAAATCAGCACTTGGGATTGGAACTCTGCTCGAAGATGGATTGGGTGATACGATAAGAGTTTCTTTAACTGAAGATCCTGAATTTGAAGCTCCCGTGGCAATATCACTTGCTAACCGTTATAAAGACAGGTCGGGTCACAAAGAAATTAAACCGATTGATGGAAATCCAAAAGATCCTTTTAATTATGAAAGAAGAAATTCATTTGAACTTTTAGGGTTTGGCGGAAGTAATGTGCCAAGGGTTGTTACGGATTTTAGTAAACGGGAAAATATCAAATATGATGATTTAAATGATATCGGTTACTTTTATAATGCACCAACAGATAAATGGAATATGAATGATCTTGCAGCCGATGTTTTGTACCTTGGCGACAATGTTCTTCCATTTGATACTCCAAATGGATTAAAAGCAGTTTATAATTTTGAAAAATGGATTGAGTTAAAAAATAAAACAAATAGTTATCCGTTGCTAAGTGTAGATGAATATTTAAACTCAGGCATCAAAGCTGAAGAATTAAATTTTGTTTTGGGTAATATTAATTCATTAACGGATGAATTTTATAATAAAATTCAACACGATAAAACTGTAGTGTTAATTCTGGAAACAAATAATCTTCATGGCGTTGCTGAGGGAAGGAGAGTTTTTTTCGATTTAATGTTAAAGAAGATAAAAAATCCTGTGATCATAAAACGCAGTTATGAAAATCTGAATATGGATGAACTACGGTTGTATACTTCCACAGATTTTGGGTCTTTATTAATTGATGGCTTTGGCGATGGAGTTTGGGCAGAAGTAAAAAATATAAGCGAAAAAGGAAAGAGTGAAAATGAGCATGCTAAAAAAGAATATGTGCGTTCATTTATTCAGAAACACGAAACCAGGGAAAAAGTTGTAAACAGAATTTTATTTGGCATTTTGCAAGCCGGGAGAGTCAGAATATCAAAAACAGAGTACATAGCCTGCCCATCCTGCGGCAGAACCCTGTTTGATTTGCAGGAAACCACAGATATGATCCGATCGCGTACAGAGCATCTGAAAGGAGTTAAAATTGCAATAATGGGTTGTATAGTTAACGGACCGGGTGAAATGGCGGATGCTGATTATGGTTATGTTGGTTCTGGTGTAGGAAAAATTACCTTATATAAAGGAAAAGATATAGTACGGAGGAATGTTCCATCTAAAAATGCAGTAGATTCGCTGATAGGGATAATAAAAGAAGATGGAAACTGGCTGGAACCAAATTAAATCAAGGATTGTTTAAAGTATTCCGGCATAAATCTTGCAAATAATGATGAAAACGGTTATATTAAATAATACCAAAAATTATGATAAAAAAGACTAAAAAACTGAAATTTCTTGATAGAGTTAACCGTTACACAACGGGAAATTACGGGAGACGAACTTAAAATGCACTTCAACTCAGAAGTGCATTTTTTTTTGATATGAACTGCAAAGACGTATTTAAATACATTGAAGACTGGGCACCAAAGGAAATTGCGTGGGATAAAGATAATGTCGGGCTGCAGGTTGGTAATGGCGATAGGAAAATTAGAAATGTTATTCTTTGTCTTGATGTTTCCATGAATGTAATTAATGAAGCGATAAAGAAGAAGTGTAATTTAATAATTAGCCATCATCCGTTGTTATTTCGACCAGTAAAAAGAATTGACACGCTGAACGATAAAAATTCAAAGATGATAGAAAAGCTTATTAAAAATAACATCTCACTTTATTCAGCACATACAAATCTTGACTTCACAAAAGACGGCGTAAGTTTCCAACTGGCAAAGATATTAAAACTCAACAATATAAATTTCCTTCATACCTTTTCAGAAAATGAATATAAACTATCTGTATTTCTTCCTATGGATTACCTGGATGAAGTTTCCGAGGCAATATTTAAATCGGGGGGCGGAAAAATTGGAGAATATACAAATTGCAGTTTCAGAACTTTAGGTCAGGGAACTTTTAAAGGCTCATCAAAATCAAAACCTGCAATTGGGAAAAAAGAAATATTTGAAGAAGTTGAAGAAGTAAAGCTGGAGGTTGTTGTTCCATCGTGGAAAATTAATAAAACTATTTCCGCTCTAAAAGCTGCTCATCCTTATGAAGAACCTGCATTCGATATCTATCCTCTTAAAAATGAAAATTCAAATACAGGTGTTGGTGCAATTGGAAATTTAAGCAAACCTATGAATGTTAAAAAATTCCTACACTTTGTTTCAAGTAGATTAAAAGCTAAAAATTTAAGATACACTACCGGCAGGAAAAAGAATATTAAAAAAGTTGCTGTGTGCGGTGGATCCTGTTCAGAGCTAATAGAAAAATCAATTTATGCCGGTGCTGATGCTTTCATAACTGCTGATATAAAGTATCATTCTTTCCAGGATGCTGAAAAGGAAATTCTTCTTATTGATGCCGGGCATTATGAAACAGAAATACACGCATTGAATGAGATTGAAAAGAGATTAAAATTATTCCTCGAGAATAATCACAATACAAGGGTTTTTAAATTTAGTGGGTCAACGAACCCTGTTTTATTTTATAATAATTAACAAGGAGTAACGTAAATTGTTAGAAAGGCTGAAAACATTATTTGAACTGCAAAACATCGATAATCAGCTTGATGAGCTGGAAGAATTGAGAGGTGATCTACCTAACGCAGTTGGAGCATTAGAAGAAAAAATAGATAACATAAAAACTGACATCATTGATAAAGAGACCGAGCAAAAAGAATCTCTGAAAAAAAGGAAAGAAAATGAAGAACAGATTGAAAAGCTAAAAGAAAGTCAAAAGAAATTCAAAGCTCAGCTTTACCAGGTGAGAAACAATAAAGAGTATGATGCGCTTACTAAAGAAATAGATCATACTGATGAAATGATAAGCAAGCTTGAAGCTGAAAATGATGCATTAGCTGATCTCAGTAAAAAACTTTCGGATGAAATTGAAGAAGTCAAACCTATGCTTGATGAACTGAATGAAGAACTAAAAGTTAAAGAAGCTGATCTGAAAGTAATCATTAAGGCAAACGAAAAAGAAGAAGCGAAGCTAAGAGCCAAAAGAAAAGAGATAGAAGCACAGACAAAAAAAGCTGATCATTCTGCATATATGAGAATTAGAAAAGCTAAAAAGGGAACTGCGGTTGCCACTATCAGAAGATCAGCCTGCTCTGGATGTCACAATATTGTTCCTCCGCAGAGGCAATTGGAGATCAGGCAGAATAACAGGCTTTTTTATTGCGAATATTGTGGTAGAATTCTTGTATCCCAGGAAGTTTCTGATTCTGTCGAAGCTTAGTATTTTTCATTTATCTTTATTACAGTTTGTGTGTAAGTGCTTAAAATAAAGGCTGTTAGATAGTGACTATTTCATGGTATATTAAGGCAAATTAGAGCCTTTTTACATTTTTGGTACTGTTTTAAATTTTGTAATTCATTATATTTGTCTACTGAACTTATGTGAATTAGCTATTCTACTTGATGCGATGATTATAATTCGGTTGTTAGTAAGAAAGGTTTTTGATTTAGCAAGAACTTCGACTCACATATTAAAAACGTAATTGACAAAAATTGTACAAAAAAGATGTTGTACAATTTTAATTTTAAAGAATAAATAAACACTGATTCGGGCAATTGCTCTGCTAATGCAGAGAGGAAAGTCCGAGCCTCACAGAACAGAGTGCCGGGTAACTCCCGGTGTCCCGCTAATACGGGATAAGGATAGTGCCACAGAAAATAAACTACCCCAAAATTTTTGGGGAAAAGGTGAAAAGGTAGGGTAAGAGCCTACCGCTTCGATAGTAATATCGTTGGCAGGGCAAACCCCACTCGATGCAAGGTCAAATAAGAATATCTTTCCGGTGTAAACCGGATCAAAGTTGTTCGCTTTGAATTTTACTTTCGGGTAAAATGGATTTTTGGGTAGACCGCTTGAGTTCCGGAGTAATTCGGAAACCAGATAAATAATTGCCGTCCCGACGGCTGTCGGGATACAGAACTCGGCTTATAGAATCAGGTTGTTTATTTTGTTCTTACTCAATCCTGTCTTCCTGTTACCCGCTAATTATGTGGCAGGCAGGTATCTTTACTGGATAATTATATGTTGGAAAAGCGTTGGAAGATCAAAGAAATTTCCGATGAATATTCTGTTAAATCTTTAGCTGATTCACTAAACATTTCTGAAGTACTTGCGAAACTATTAATCCTCAGGGGCATTAAAAATTTTCCTCAATCAAAATATTTTTTCAGACCAACTTTAGATTCTCTGCACGATCCATTTTTAATGGATGGTATGGAGGAAGCTACTACCCGGGTTATTGAAGCATTAACCAACAACGAACCGATTTGTGTTTATGGAGATTATGATGTTGATGGCACCTGTTCAACAGCACTGCTTTATTTATTTTTAAAAGAACTCGGAGCAAATGTAGAATATTATATCCCTAAACGATTAACTGATGGCTATGGTTTGTCTACTTCAGGAATTGATTATGTCAAATCAAGAAATATATCGTTACTAATTTCAATCGATTGCGGAATTACTGCAGTTGAAGAAACAAAGTATGCAAAAGATCTTGGTATTGACCTGATAATTTGTGATCACCACCAACCAAAAGAACAAATTCCGGAAGCATTTGCAGTTCTTGATCCGTTAAAACCAAATTGTAAATATCCTTTTAAATATTTGTCAGGTGCGGGAGTAGGATTTAAATTGGCTCAGGGTGTATCTGAAAGAATCGGTAAAAGAGACCTTCCACTTCAATATCTTGATCTTGTAGCGCTGGCGGGAGCTGCTGATATAGTTCCTCTTGTTGATGAAAATCGCGTGCTTGTAAAAGAGGGACTGGAATTAGTTAATAATAATCCTCGTCCCGGTATTGCTGCATTAATTGAAATAAGCGGAATGGTTCCCGGTAACCTGAGTTCCGGACAAATTGTTTTTACTATTGCGCCTAGAATTAATGCTGCCGGAAGACTTGGAGATGCTGAAAGATCTGTAGAATTGTTTATTACAAGGGACCCTGCAGAAGCAAAAGAACTTGCTAAAATTCTTGAATCGGAAAATCATCAACGCAGAAAAATAGATGAAGACACACTTGGTGAAGCATTAAATATTATTGAAAATTCATTAGATTTGGATATTGATATTCCTATTATTTTGCATCACGAAAACTGGCATCCCGGGGTAATTGGCATAGTTGCTTCAAGGCTGGTTGAAAAATTTTATCGTCCGACTATAATGTTAACAACAATTGACGGAGTGGCGAAGGGTTCAGCCAGGAGTATTTCTAATTTTAATATTTACGAAGCTCTTGAAAAATGCCAGGATGTTCTAATTCATTTTGGAGGACATAAAGCGGCAGCAGGTTTGGCAGTAGAAATTGATAAAATTGATGAATTCAGGAAAAGGTTTAGTCAGGTTGTAAAAGACACTATGACTTTTGATGACCTTCTTCCTGAAATTAAAATTGATTCATCGCTGAAGTTTTCTGAAATAACTCCGAAATTTTTGAGGATAATTGATCGGTTTTCACCTTTTGGTCCGGGTAATATGAGACCAACTTTCTTGTCAGAGGATGTTGATCTGGCAGGATACCCAAGAATTGTTGGTCACAATCATATTCTTGCAACTTTAAAACAAAGTGGATCTGATAAAATATTTGATGCGATTGGATTTAATATGGGCGAGTATTTTGATAAAATAAAAAACAATCATCATAAACTTGATGTTGTTTATTCTATTGATAAAAGTGTAAGAGACGGGAGAACATTCCCTCAATTCAGATTTAAAGATATAAAAGTAAAAGAAAATTAATCAGGAGTTTTTGAAATGTCAGGTCATTCAAAATGGGCTACAACAAAAAGAAAAAAAGCAGCAATTGATGCTAAGAGAGGAAAGATTTTCACAAAGCTTATCAAAGAGATAAGTATTGCTGCAAGACAGGGGGGGGGCGATCCTGTTGGAAATCCCCGCTTGAGACTAGCAATTGATAATGCTAAATCCGCCAATATGCCCGCAGATAATATTGACAGGGCTGTAAAAAAAGCAACGGGGGAACTTGAAGGTCAAAGTTATTCAGAAATTACTTACGAAGGATACGGACCGAATGGAATTGCTGTAATGGTTGAAGTTGCAACAGATAATAAAAACAGGACTGTTGCTGAAGTAAGACATAGCTTTTCAAAAAGCGGTGGAAGTCTTGGTGAAAATGGTTCTGTAGCCTGGATGTTTGAAAGAAAAGGAATTATTACTCTTCCAGTTCAGGGAAAAACAGAAGAAGAAATTCTCGAATTAATTCTTGACAAAGGTGCGGATGATCTTTCAACAGAAGAAGATTATTTTGAAATTCAAACTTCTGTTGAAAATTTTGAAACTGTTAGAAAAGCCTTGATAGATAAAGAACTTTCAATTGAAAATGCATCATTGCAATGGATTGCCAAAAATACAGTTGTAGTAAGCGGCGAAACAGCAGAAGCTGTAATTAAACTAATTGAAAGTCTGGAAGATAATGATGATGTTCAGAATGTTTTCACCAATGCAGATATAGATGAAGATTCTATCAGTTAAAATTTTCTGATTTTCGGTTACATTTTTATTAATAATTTTAAAAGATTAATGATAATTCTTGGAGTTGATCCCGGAACTAATTTTACAGGTTTTGGGATCATTAATATTAATAAAAATACCTTTACAAGAATTGTGAATGGTATAATTAAACTTCCCGCCAATAAATCCCTCACTGAAAAATTAGAAATCATTTACGATGAACTGAATAAATTAATTAGAAAATACAAACCGGATGAATTTGCGATTGAAACGGCTTTTTACGGGAAGAATGTTCAGTCGGCTATGAAAATTGGGTATGCCAGGGGAGTTTCACTCTTAGCTGCAATTCATAATAAGGTGCCTACTAGTGAATATTCACCAAGAGAGATAAAAAAATCTGTGGTTGGAAATGGCGCTGCCTCCAAACAGCAGGTAAGTTTTATGATAAAATCATTGCTTGATGTAAAAAAAGAAAAAATGAAATTTGATGAAAGCGATGCGCTTGCAATTGCACTTTGCCACGCATTCAGGGTTAAAAATGTTTCAAAAAAAAGTAAAGACTGGAAATCATTTGTAGAAGCAAATCCAGACAGGATTGTCGGTTAATGGGAAATTATTCATTAAATTAAAATTGAAAATTTGGTAATTAAATGATTGGTTATTTATCGGGAAAAATAATATCAGCGAAACCAACTAAAGTCTTGCTTGATGTAAATGGAGTTGGTTATGCTGTAAATATTTCAATTAATACTTTTGAAAAAATAAGCGATCAGACTTCAGTTAATTTATTCATTTTTACAAGTGTAAAAGAGGATTCAATTGCATTATTTGGATTTTTTTCTGAATCAGAAAAAGAAATGTTCGAGCTATTAATTTCAGTTAATGGGATCGGTCCCAAGCTGGCTCTAAGTATTTTATCAGGAATCCAGACTCCTGATCTTAAGCATGCAATAAATTCAGGGAATGTTTCAAGGATAATTTCTATTCCCGGTATTGGAAGAAAAACTGCCGAAAGGCTTGTGCTTGAATTGAAGACAAAAGTGGATAAAATTGCAGAAGAAGGTGAAACGCCAATACCATTCAGCATTAAAAATGAAGCAATTTCAGCTCTCACTACTCTTGGATATAATTCAAAACTTGCAGAAAAATGTATTCGTGATATTCTTGCAGGTGAGCCTACTGCAACTCTTGAAGAATTAATTAAAAAAGCTCTCAGTTCATTAAACCGTTAATTCTTATTCAACCACACATTCCAAACTTGCAATATTTTCTATCTCAGCACTGAGCTTATCTCCTTTATTAACTTTACTAACTCCTGCCGGAGTCCCGGTAAAAATTATATCTCCCTTTTCCAGTGTCATTAACGATGAGATATATTCCAGCAATACATCCGGCGGAAAAATCATTGTGTTAAGTTTGGAGTTTTGTCGTTGTTCATTGTTAATTTTAAGAGAAATACTTTCATCAAGCGTAAGTTTATAATCAACTGATGAAATAAAATCTGAAATTACTGCCGAGGTATCAAAACCTTTAGAGATTGTCCAGGGATGTCCCTTCTTTTTAAGTTCGCTTTGAACATCACGAAGCGTCATATCTAGTCCCACGCCGTAACCGGCAATTGCTTTGACTGCTTCGGGTTTTGTTGCATCTTTTAATGTTTTTCCAATTAGTAATAATAATTCAACTTCGTGGTGCATATCTTCTGAAAATGATGGATAAACAATTTTATCGCCTGAATAAATTATTGCTGAAGAAGGTTTCAAAAATATAACAGGTTTTTCGGGTATCTCATTCCCAAGTTCACGAGCATGTGCAGCATAGTTTCTGCCGACGCAGACTAACTTTCCGCATTGTATTTTTTCATCCCTGTTCCTGATAGCAATTTGTTTCATAATAAATCAAAAGATTTTAAAAAAATAATACATAAACTTAATGAATATTTTTAAGTTTTTTGTTTTTTCTTTTTTGCTGCAGGAAATAGAATATTGTTAAGGATCAACCTGTAGCCGGGCGAGTTTTTATAAAGTGAAAGATCTGTCGGCGGGTCGCCAACTGCGTGCTGGTAATCTTCCGGGTCGTGACCTCCATAAAATGTAAATGTTCCTCTTCCAAAATTTCCGTGAATATATTTTACCTGGTCAGTACCCTGTCTCTTTGCAAGAATTATTACATTCTTTTTTATATCCTCTTCATGAAACATTGTAGTTTGTCCCATAAATCCCCGGACAACATTAACATGGCATTGTGTCAACATTGTTGGTACCGGGTCATATTTTGCTGAGAACTCAAAAAGGTTAAAATAATCGTTATCGAAATTTCCAACCTCCGCCGGCTGAACATCAATATTGCTGTATTCGTAAACATAAGGATTCATCTCGACTTTGAAATTTGTAAAAGCCAGGGTGTTCGAAAAATCCAGTTTATCCTGTGCATCAGGATCAGGCGGGTCGCCGTCGTACATTTTATCACAAATATCAACGTTGTGTGCAGCCAGGGCAATATCGTATGAATCCGTCGCCGAACACATTGCAAATAAAAATCCGCCGTTACCTACATAACTTTTAATATCTTCCGCAACTGTTTTCATCATTTCAGAAACTTTTTTAAACCCGTTCTTTTTTGCATCCTGTTCGTATTGTAGCTGCTGATCAATATACCATTGTGCGTTACTGAAGCTTGCATAAAATTTTCCATATTGTCCTGTAAAATCTTCGTGGTGAAGATGAAGCCAGTCATATTTTGAAAGATCACCTCTTAGTATCTCATCGTTCCAGATTTTGGTATAAGGAACTTCTGCATATTCAAGCACCATTGTAACAGCATCATCCCACGGCTGGAAGCCCGGCGGAACATATACGGCAATTTTGGGAGCTTTTTCTAACCTGATCACATCCATATTTTGATCATCGCTCTGAACTAGGGAATAAATTTGTGCGGCGTCTGAATTAGAGAGCTCTTCAAAAGTAACACCCTGAATTCTGCACTGACTGGCAATTTTAGAAGTATAATCCAGCATAAATGAACCACCGCGGTAATTTAAAAGCCAGTCTGCTTTTGTACCATCAACCAGGGCTCCGTATGTAATGCCGTAAGCTTTTAAATGATCTGTTTGTTTCAGATCCATAAAAATTAAAATTTTGGATTGCGAGTAAGTGAGGCTGGTGATTATAAAGAAGATTGAAAACATTTTTTTAAGCATTTGGAATTTCCGATAAAATAAAGGGCGATTCTAAGACCGCCCCGACAAAATGTAGATGAAATATTTGCTTAAAAGTTATGCTGATTTTCTATCAGCTTCAAGGTAAATTGGCTCCTCATTCTGTTCAATTACATCTTTTGTAATTATGCATTTGTCAACATTTTCCCTGTCAGGGAGATCGTACATTACATTCAACATAAATTCTTCAACAATCGATCGCAAAGCTCGGGCGCCCGTTTTTCTTTCCATTGCTTTACTAACAATTGATTTTACAGCAAAAGGATCAAATTCTAGTTCTACACCTTCCATCATAAATAATTTTTTGTATTGCTTTAGTATAGCATTTTTAGGTTCAAGGAGTATACTTTCCAGCGCTTCTTGAGATAATGATTGAAGCGGAGCAGCAACAGGAATTCTACCGATCAGTTCAGGGATTAAACCATATCTTAATAAATCTTCAGGCTGAATAAATTGAAGTAGATCATCTTCGTCTTTTTTATCTTTTAAAGATGAAGAAAAACCCATCCTGTTTTTGTTTATTCTGGAAGCAATAATTTTATCAATACCATCGAAAGCACCACCGACTATAAACAGAATATTTTTTGTGTTAATATTTATCAGGCTTTGCTCAGGATGTTTTCTTCCGCCTTTCGGTGGTACACCAGCTACAGTTCCTTCAAGAATTTTTAATAAAGCCTGCTGTACACCTTCACCTGAAACATCTCTTGTGATTGATGTACTTTCACTCTTTCTGGCAATCTTATCAATTTCATCGATGTATACGATTCCTTTCTGTGCTCTTTCAACATTGTAATCAGCTGCCTGCAATAAATGAACAAGGACAGTCTCAACATCATCACCAACATACCCGGCTTCAGTTAAAGTGGTAGCGTCTGCAATTGCAAAAGGAACGTCAAGAATTTTAGCCAAGGTCTGTGCAAGTAAAGTTTTCCCCACTCCGGTTGGACCGATAAGTAGAATATTGCTCTTTTCAATTTCTACATCATCAAGTTCAAAAAAGGTCGAGCGTGTGCTTATCCTCTTGTAATGGTTATAAACTGCTACTGCCAGAGTTCTTTTTGCGCGTTCCTGCCCGATCACATACTCATCAAGTGTTTTTTTGATTGTTTGAGGAGTGTGATCCTGTGCAAATTTGGATTTATTATTGGTATATGCAGCAAGGTTATTTTTTAAAATATCAACGCTGCTTCCAATACAAATATCGCAAATGTAGACATCCGGTCCCGCAATCATACTGCCGACTTCACTTCCGTCGCGACCGCAGAACGAACATTTTACAATTTTTTGATTATTTTGTTTTTTTCCCATTTTGTATCCACCTAACTAATTTTATTTTTTAATTCTAATATTGTTTTTCTTGATTCGTCCAAATATATCGAATTTGGAAATTTTTCCAGTAATTTTCCGAAAGATTCGATAGCTTTCACATTATCATTTAAGCCTAACTGGTACGTCTTAGCCTCCAAATATAAGGCTTTATCTGCATAAATGTTTTTTTCTGGATTATCTGCAATTTTTGAAAATTCTGCTATTGCCAGTTTAAGGCTGTCGAAAGCCAGATGTAGTTCAGCGACTCTCAAATCTGCTATTCCGTTGAGTATAAATACCCTTGGATCTGCTGCGATTTCAGCAAATATTTTTGAAGCATCTGAAAATTTGTTCTGATTAACAAGGAATTCACCCAGTGCAAATTTAGCAAGATTTGAAGAATCTTTTTTTGCTGTATTTAAAAGCAAAGATAATTCCAATGCGTCGTTTGCTGTGTTGTCATTCAGGTTATTTATTATTTCACTTATTATTTTTTGGGATTGATCGAAATTACCTTTATAAAAATTAATTCTTGCAAGTTTGAACTTTGCTAGGTTCCTTTTCTCTAGAGTTGTTTTTTGATAATCAATAATTTTTGAATAATATATAGTAGCTTTATCCAGCTTACCTTTTTGAAGGTAAATATTACCCAGTTCAAGATTTGCATCTGGAGTTAAAGAGGAATTATTTACAATTACTTCATTGAAATATTTTTCAGCTTCCTCAGAGTTATTTTTAATATTAATGTTTATTAATCCAATCCTGTAAAGAGCCTCATTTGCAGTTTCGGAATGTTTATAAATTCTTGTGATTTCCTCATAAGCGTCAATTACTTTATCGACTTTTTCTCCGCTAATTGATACAGGTTTATGGTAAGGCTTCCAATGGTTTATGGATATACTGCTGTCATTAGTTAAAGTTGCTTCCAGTGTTTTTGCATAACCAAGACGTGCATTTGAGAGGTATGGAGATTTGGGATAATTATCAATTATTTTATTATAAACTTTTGCTGCAAGTGGATACTGGTTCTCAGATAGTAAAAAATAGGCAAATTTAATAAATACAGCCCCCTGGTGATTCTGCTGGTTTTCAATTATCTGTATTTGTTCAAATGCTTTGTTGTACTCCTTTGCTTCTTTATAAAGATCTGCCAGCAGGTAGGTAAAATTAATGTTTCTGTGTTTCTCCCAATCTTTTACAATCCCGATCGTTTGCTGCAGAGCTCCCGGTTTATTTATGTAACTCTGTATCCTGTTTTTAATTACTGAAATCTGTTCAGGTGCTGTTGAAAGAATAAAACAATATTCTTCTGCTGCTTTTTTAAATTGCATTGTAAGAGAATAAAGATTCCCAAGGTCAAATGAAAAATAGATCGGATTTTGCGAATATGATTTTCCTTTTCGTAAGTATTCAATCCCTTTTTCGAATGCCCGTCTTTCCATCGCATAATTTGCAAGCACTCTATAACTGGTTTCCCTATTTGGCATATTTTCAGCGGCATTATCCCATGTTTCAAATGCTTTATTTTCGTTACCCATTAAGTAATATGTAGAACCTAACATTCCGTAAAGTGTGATGTCTTGTGGGTATTTTTTAATCCTATCTTCAATCAGTGAAATTGATGAGTCATAATCCTTTAGTTGAATATATGAATCGTTAAGAATTGTAAAAATCTGGTAATTATCCGGTTGAATTTTATACAGATCTTCAAATATTGCTTTGGCTTTATTATATTTTCCGGCCTGCAGAAAAGACTGCCCAAGCTTGTAGCGGCTGGCAAAGTCGTTTTGCTGAGCAAAAACACAGCCGAAACTGAAGAATATTAATAGAAAATAACTTTTAAGCATGAATGCAAATTGCAAATTAAGATGCCGGCTTGCAAGGTAAAATTGGAGAAAAGAGCAATATTTATCGACCTACGGCTAAATAAGCCCTTAAAATAAGGGATTTTAATAGTCCGGCTTAAATTAATTACTCCGGACTTAAAAATTATTTATCCGATAATTTAAATACAACCGGCACAACAACTTGGACTTTGACAGGTACACCATTAACCATTCCGGGTTTAAATTTAGCCTTTTTTACTGCATTCTCAGCAGCTTCGTCACAACCAGACCCGATTCCTTTTAAAACTTTTGTATTTATAACATCCCCGTTTTCATTAATATAGGCCTGAACAAAAACTCTACCTTGAATTCCTGCCCTTCTCGCAATTTCAGGATAATCTATATTGCTTTGTATTGCTTCAATTCCTCCGATTGGTTCGGGCATTGGATCAGCTGTTATTTTATATTTGCCGGAATATCGCCAGCCAAACTTATATTTAACAGGCTTACCGTCTTTTGTAGCCGCTTTAAATTCCTGTTCAGGAAAAGTTTTTATCATAAAGTCTGCAATTTTTTTATCAGGAGCGTTCATCACTACTATCTTGTCAACCTTACCAGATTCGTTTATATACAGGAGAAAATTATATGTTTTAAACTGACTTTCATCTATTTTTCCTTCACTTATTTTCTTTTCAATTTGTTCATTTATTGAAGTGTTCAGGTTTTGAGAAATAACTTTTCCTGAACTATCAACTTCGCTTACTGGTATATAATTATTATCATTTAATCTGATCACTTCAACTTTATCTTTTTCGTTACAGCCTGCAGCCAATAATAAAAGAATAATAACTGAAATAAATTTTTTCATTTTATACCTCATAACCTTGTTGCTTTTACTATTATTGTATCCTGTTTAATTCCGCTGACTTCTGCAGCAGGTAGTGCATTTAATATAGATTCAATCGTTTTGTTTTGTTGCTCAATGTTGTTATTGATTTTAACTATATCTTTTTTGTATGTATTTGTCTGATTATAAAAGAAAAGACTTAATGCTAAAAGAATTAACATAGCCGGGTAAGTAAAGACAGGAGAAAGAAATTTTTGTTTTATTCCTTGTTTTTCCTCTTTCATAATTTTACTTAAAATTCTTTTATCGAGATCAGAAGGGAATTCTTCCTTCAGTTCCTGCGTAGCATTTTTTAAAATATGCTGTCTTTTAAAATAATTCCTGGCTTTTTCATTTTTTGAAAGAGAAATAAACAAAACGGTTTCCTCACCGTTTTTTAATTCACCGTCGAAGTATTCGTCTATCATTTTTA
>Ga0102953_1000658_pt1 | contig 23367 bp, 17 predicted proteins | sample SalPon2A_C_D2_MG_FD_78509 | JGI IMG/M metagenome (GOLD analysis project Ga0102953, IMG submission 78509) | Soil microbial communities from South San Francisco under conditions of wetland restoration - Salt Pond MetaG R2A_C_D2_MG | ecosystem: Environmental > Terrestrial > Soil > Wetlands | place... | reverse complement strand
GGCGTTACGGCGTTTTTTCAGGACCTCGGCATACCACATGTATGCCTTCGCCCCTGAAAAACCACCAAGCCTTGTAGGACGAAATTTTTGCTTAGCCATCCCATGAGTTTTTGCGAGAGCATCTTTTTTATTCTGAAAAATGAATGGAACACGGATCAAATCTGATTCAAACGGATTTAAACAAAGCGTAGGGGCAGGCCTTGTGCCTGCCCAGGGCGGCCACAGGGGCCGCCCCTACCAAACCACCGTGAGGGTGTGTCATCAAGACTGAACCCGTCTTTGATTTATCCGCGTTGATCCGTGAAAATCCGTGTCCGATTGCCTTTATCGGGCGACCGGAAGCGGACTCAGTCATCCTCCAGATCTTCCCAGTTGAGATAGGCCAGCTGGAATTCCAGCACCTCATCCCAATCGGCGATCCGCCTGGAGAGCTTCTTCATCTCATCGATGCTCTCGCCTTCAAGCACTATCGCCACCCCCTTGGCGCCGACGCCGCTGACCTCGACGTCCGACAGCCGGCGCAGCCGCTCGGCGACCATTTCTCTATTTTCGTTTTCGACGGGTACGATCACGGCACTGGCGATCGGCATGGCTTGCTCTCCTTGTCAGGGTGACCTTCGAACCGAGCGAGCAGGTGTGGATGGCGAATGCCCCTGCCCGGTTTCCTCGTTGACTTACACTTTTTCCAGCCGGACCGCGCAGACCTTGTAGTCGGGCTCGGCGGCGCCGGACCAGCTTTTCGGGTCGTCGACGGTGAGCAGGTTGATCATCTTGTTCTCGTCGAACCAGGGAACGAAGACCATCCCCGGCGCCGCCCGGTCGGTGACCCAGACCGGCAGCACGATCTCGCCGCGCCGGGAGACGAGTTTGAGCTCGTCGCCGCTGGCAAGGTTGAGAGCGCGGGCGTCCGCCGGGCAGACCTCGACATAGGCGGCCGGGGCGATCTCGCGCAGCAGGCGAACGCGCATGGTCATGGTGCCGGTGTGCCAGTGCTCGGTGACGCGGCCGGTGTTGAGCACGAAGGGATACTCGGCATCGGGCATCTCGTAGTCGAGGCCGGCGTCGAGCACGCGGATGATCGCCTTGGATTCGGCCCCCTTGTGGAAGGGGTGCCCCCCGTAGTAGTTGATGGGGCCTGCAAGGCCCTTCTCCTCCAGGTGCTGATCGTAGAGGGTGACGTAGCCGGTCTTGTAGTTGCGTTTGGCACTGCCGATCACCTTGCCGGCGTAGGCCCTGGAGACGTAGCGCTTGGCGGTGCCTCGGTTGTCGAAGGAGGTGTCCGGGCAGGGCCACTGCACGCCGCCGGCGTGGGCCTTGAGCTTCTCGTAGGTGGCACCCCACAGGTCGACGTCCTGGTGACGGGTGGCCAGGCGGTACTCGTTCCAGGCCTCCTCCTCGGTCTCGAAACCGAGGCCGTGGACCGAGCGGGTCTTCTTCACCTTGCCGCTCATCGGATCGATGACCCGGTAGTCGGTCTTGCGCCCGAGCTTTTTGGCGATACGTTTGGAAATCTCGGCAATCTGCCAGAAGTCGGTACGCGCCCCTTCGACCGGCTCGACCAGCTTCGGGGTGAACTGGGAACGGCGGTCGGTCTGGCCCATAATTCCCTCGCGCTCGACCCACATGGCGGAGGGCAGGATGACCGAGGCCAGCTCGGTGGTGCGGGTCGGATAGACGTCGCTGACCACGGTGAAGGCCTTCTTCATCGCCTCGCGGTGAACGCTGGCGTTTGGCAGGCTCTGGCCCGGGTTGGTCGTGTTGATCCACATCGCCTTGACCTCGCCGGTGCCGAGGCGGTGGAAGAGGTTCATCGTCGGTCCGGTCGGCTTGGTCGGCAGCCGCTCGACCGGCACGCCCCAGATCTCGGCGATCTCGGCGCGATGCTTCGGGTTGGCCACCGCCCGATGTCCGGGCAGCAGGTGGGTGAGGCCGCCCTGCTCGCGGGTGCCGCCGCAGGCGTTGGGCTGTCCGGTCAGGGAGAGGGAGTCGCTGCCGGGCTTGTTGATCTTGCCGGTGAGCAGGTGCATGTTGTTCAACTGGCAGTTCATGTGCACGCCGAAGGTGCGCTGGTTGACCCCCATGCACCACAGGCTCATCGCCGCCTTGCCCTTGCGGCCGAACCAGCGGGCGGCCGTCCGGATATCGGCGGCCCTGACGCCGATATCGCCGGCGACCTTGTCGGGAGCGTAGTCGGCCAGGAAGGCCTTGTAGGCGGCGAAATCGACGAAAGCGCCCTTGTTCTTCAGCCCCTTGCGCAGGACGCAGTGCTTGAGATGCTCGTGGTCGACCAGGTCCTCCTCGACCAGCACGTGGGCAATGGCGTTGAGCAGGTGGGTGTCGTAGCCGGCGTTGATCTTCAGGTGCAGGTCGGCAAAGCGCGCCGTGGCGTTGGAGCGCGGATCGACGACGATGACCTTGACCTCGTCGGGATAGGCGGTCTTGCGGTTGACAACCCGGCGGAAGAGGATCGGGTGGGCCTCGGCGGTGTTGGAGCCGATGATGAAGAAGCAGTCGGCCATCTCGAAATCGTCGTAGCTGCCGGCCGGCTCGTCGGCGCCGAAGGTGTTGAGGTAGCCGCCGACCGCCGACGCCATGCACAGGCGCGGATTGCCCTCGAGGTTGGCGGTGCCGATGATCCCCTTGAAGAGCTTGTTGGCGGCGAAGGCTTCCTGGGTGGTGTTCTGCCCCGAACCGTACCAGGCGACGCTGTCCGGCCCATGGGTCTTGATCAGGGCGGCGAACTTGCCGGCGATCAGGTCGAGGGCCTCGTCCCAGCCGACCTTCTTGTAGGAGCCGTCGGCCTGGCGGACCATGGGCGAAGTCAGCCGGTCCTGGCCGTACATGATATGCGGCAGCGAGTAGCCCTTCTGGCAGAGACGACCGAAATTGACCGGACTGTCGGCGTCGCCCCGGATCGACACCACCTTGCCGCGGCGTACGCCGGCCAATACCGCACAGCCGGTGCCGCAAAAACGGCACTGGGCCCGGCCGTAGGAAACCTGTTCATCGGCCAGCACCTTTCCCGGCAGGCCCGCCATGCTCAGCGCGGTCGCCGCCGCGGTGGCCTTGATGAAATTCCTTCTGCTGATCGCCATGATAAAATCCTCCTATTCTTAAAACCTCGGTGAACGATTCCGAAATTCCTGAAAAACTTCCTCCCGCCCGTCCGCTGCTTGCGCCAGGGCACGCTACCGCACTTCCCCCCCCGTATACTCCACGGACCGTGCCAAGCCCCGACTTTATGCCCCAAGCACCTAAAAACAAAGGGGAATCCGGCAGGCGGATTCCCCTTTGCCCAAATCCTTCATTAAGGACAGGGCCGCGACGTTACACGGAGGTTACCTCCGAGTCAGGCCGTTACATTTTCGTTACATCCTCGGGATTCAGCCCGTGTCGCTGTACTTTTTCCCAGAGGCTCTTGCGGGATATCTCCAGGACCCGGGCCGTTTCGGTGCGCCTGTCCCCGTTATGGACCAGGGCCTGCCGGATATAGTCTCTTTCGAAATGATGGACGGCCTCCTTCAGGGACTGGGCGGGAGAAAAAGCGGGACCGCCGGCCCGCGGCAGCGGCCGGTCGATCAGTTCCGGGGGCAGGTCGTCCGGAAGGAGCACCTCTCCCTTGCCGAGAGCAATCGCCCGTTCCATGGCGTGCTGCAATTGCCGGACGTTGCCGGGCAAGGGGTGGGAGAGCAGAAGGTCGCGGGCCTGGGGGGAGAGGCTGCGAAGCGGCCTTTTCATTTCCCTGGCGAAGCGCTCGAGAAAAATCCCGGCCAGCGGGAGGATATCCTCCCGGCGCTCGCGCAGGGCCGGCATTTCGATGGTGATGACGTTCAGGCGATAAAAAAGATCCTCGCGAAACCGTCCCTCGGCGACTTCAACGGCAAGATCGCGGTTGCTCGCCGCCACGATGCGCACGTTCACCCGGACTTCGCGCCGGGCACCCAGGGGCTGGACCGCCTTCTCCTGGATGGCCCGCAGCAGCTTGGCCTGGGATGCCAGCGGAACTTCGCCGATCTCGTCGAGAAAGAGGGTGCCGCCCTCGGCAAGCTCGAACTTGCCCTTGCGATCCTCCACCGCCCCGGTGAAAGCCCCCCGGGCATAGCCGAAGAGTTCGGACTCGAGGAGATTCTCCGGAAGGGCCGCACAGTTCACCCGCACCAGGGGACCCTCGCGCCGGTGGCTGTGGTGGTGGATGAACTCGACGATTCGCTCCTTGCCGGTGCCGTTCTCCCCGGCGACAAGAAGGGTCGAATCGAGCGCCGCCACCGCTTCGGCCGTCTCCAGCACCTTCTTCATCGCCGCGCTCTGCGCCACCAGCGTCGGACCTTCCGGGTCGCTTCCCCCCCTGCGGAGGGACATGTTTTCCTCGGAAAGACGTTTCTGCTCCGTGATATCCCGGCTCAGCAGGAGGGTGCCGAAATAATTTCCGTCCTCGTCGAAGATCGCCGAGTAGGAGTTGTCGAAAAAGCGGTTCCGGGAGCGGACGATGCGGTTGCTGGCCGAGATGGTTCCGCCCTTCAGGCTCGCCAGGAGCTCGCGGATGCGGTGGTGCATCTTCGGCGGATGAATATCGAAGATCGGCCGCCCGAGGATGCGCGGGGCCTTGACCCCGCGTATCCTCTCCGCGGCCGGATTGCACACCCGGATAACGTCGTCGCGATCGAGAAAAATCACACCTTCGGCCATGTGGGAGACGATGGCCTTGAAAACCTCCAGGGATGTCTGGGATGTCACGAAAACTCCTCCTGTCGCTAAAGGGGTTGGGAAGTTTTGGTAACATCAACGTGCAAGTCTCCGGCCAATCCTGACAATTTCGGTCAGCTGAAGGCCGTTCCTGCAGGAATGCCCGCCGAATAAGGGCTGCCGGGGGATGGGCAAAAAAAACGGCGATCCCGGGGGATCGCCGTTTTCGTCTTCGCTCGGTCATTTCACCGATCAGAACTTCATGGCCATCTGCAGATAGGCGAAGTCGGCATCTTCCGCCTCGGCCTTGGCCGCCTCGACGGCATCGCCGATGAAGAAATGAGCATAGGCGCCCTGGAAGGTGAGAACCGCGTTGTACTTGTAGGTGGCCACCAGGTCGACCTCCTGGCCGACCTCGTCCTCCCCGTCGGCCGCGCCGGGACCGAAGATCGTGCCGCCACCGGCATGGTAAAGGGCATCCTCCTCCTCGGCCAGCTTGAAAAGCCAGGCGTGCAGCTTGGTGCTCAGCTTGCCGGTGAGCTGGCTGTCAAGCTTGACACCGTAGTTTTCGGTGTTGCTCCAGCCGACCCGGTCCATGTAACCGTAGTGCAGGTGGTTGGTGGGGAAGAGATTGCTGAAGGTCTCGAAGTCGTCGTCCGTCGCATCGTCGTCACCGCTGGCGTAGTTGGCCTCGACGGAAAGACGCGACTTCCGGAAAAGAGGCAGGGCATAGCCCAGCTCGCCGTGCAGGGCGAAGGCACGGATGTCGAGATCGGCCCCGTCGCCGAACTGGTAGGCCCCCTCGAAACCGTAATCGAGCCCGGCCAGGGCGGCCACGGGACCCTTAAGGCGGGCCCCCGCGGTCCAGAGCTTCAGGTCGTCGTCGGTGGCGTGAACCTGGATCGGCGTTCCGGCGCCGACGCCCCTGGCCGCCACTTCGGGGGAGTTGTCCTCCAGGTAGAGCAGGTAGGCGTCGACCGTCTGCCCGCCCGGCTTCCATTGGGCATAGGCGCCGTAGAAATTCTGGTCCTCGTCGCCGCCCTCGGTCGGATTGGGGCCGGGAAAGGCGAGGGTCGGGGCGAAGGGAGAGAGCGATTCGCCCTCGGCGACGGCGTCGTCGAGCTCGGCGATCTTGGTGGCAAAGAGGTCGAGCCGCAGGTTGTCCGCCAGATCGATCATCGCCCGGCCGCCGTCGAAGGCGCGGCCGACATTGTTCCACTCGAAGGCGCCGATCAGCCGCTGATCGCCGTAGGCCAGGGTCTGACGGCCCACCCGCAGGGTCAGGGGCAGCCCGGCGAACCGCAGCACATCGACGTACCCCTGGCGCAGGTCGAGGTTCTGTTCGTTGGCGGCCTCGTTCTGTTCGGCGCCGAAGATCCGGGCGTCCTGCACCTGGATGAAGGCCTTCACGTCATCGGTGACCTGAGCGGCGAGGTTGAGCCGGGTCCGCAGCAGGGTGAAATCGGAACTGTTCGGCGTCGCGTCGTCGAAATCGTGGTTGTAGCGATTTTCGTAGCGCGCCCGGACTTCGGCGCCGAGGGTTATCCTGTCGGCCCGGGTGACGACCTGACCGAGCTCGACCTCGGCTCCGGCGACCGCCGGCAACCCCAATACGATGCCCAGCAGCAGAACCATCGCCGAGCGGATGCCGCCAAAAGATACCTTCATTTTTTTCCTCCTTCGTGGAATAGTTGTCTCTCCGGGATATCCGGATGAATAGCGAAAAACGGTCTTGTCGCACCGCGTGAAGCCCTCCCCGGGGCCTCGCCCGCCGCGGTGCAACGAAGCACACACCGCGCCAAGGCCGGAAGATGAATGCGTAAGCGCCCGACGTTACGAATGTTTTACCCTGAGAGCCGCCCTGGCCACGGCGTCGCTTCATTAGAGGATTCGCCAAAATGTCACCGAAAGTAAACGCCGGGCCGGGACCGTTACCTCCCGGTGTCAGCTCCGGCAGCGGCCCAACGGGGCTCCAGTGCCCATGGGGGGCGGAAACCGCCGGCGCCCCGCGTTTCCTTGCGGTAACGTCACCACCTCGGGTATGATGCAAGCCTGGAATGAATCACGGGCGCATCCTGGTCATGCCCGGACGGGAAAAATTCTCCCTTTGACAAAACACTATTTGTTGATACCATTTGAATCTTTTCCAGGTGTTAGCGGTGAACCCCACATGAATCCGACCGACCTGAAAGAACTCCTCACCGCCCTGAGCGAGGGCGCCCTCTCCGTCGAGGAAGGGATGGCCCGTCTGCGGCGCCTGCCCTTCGAGGACGTCGGCGTCGCGGTGATCGACCACCACCGTGAGCTGCGCCAGGGCGTACCGGAGATCATTCTCGGCGAGCAGAAGAGCACCGCCCAGCTCCTGACCATCGTCGAGCGCATGGCCGAACGCGGGAGCAATATCCTGGTCACCCGCCTCGGGCGGGAAAAGGCCGACTCGCTGTCCGGGGTCTTCCCCCGGGGCGACTACGACGCCGACAGCCGTACCTTTACCCTGATACAGAAGCCGATCGAGCAGCACGGCCGCGGCAAGGTGCTGGTCGTCTGCGCCGGCACCTCGGACATTCCGGTCGCCCGCGAGGCGTCGGTGACCGCTCGCATGCTCGGCAACGAGGTGGAAGAGGTCGTCGATGTCGGCGTCGCCGGCATTCATCGCCTGCTCGCCCGGGCCGACACCCTGCGGGAAGCCGCGGTGATCATCGTCGTCGCAGGCATGGAAGGCGCTCTGCCGTCGGTGATCGGCGGCCTGGTGCCGGTACCGGTCATCGCCGTGCCGACCTCGGTCGGTTACGGCGCCGCCTTCGGCGGGGTGGCCGCCCTGCTCGGCATGCTCAACTCCTGCGCCAGCGGCGTCACGGTGGTCAACATCGACAACGGTTTCGGCGCCGCCTTCGCCGCCAACCGCATAAATCGTCGGGAGGCCCACAGCACATGAGGGTCCTCTACCTCGACACCTTCTCCGGCATCTCCGGCGACATGGTTCTCGGCCTGCTGGTCGACCTGGGGGTCTCCCCGGAAGCCATCGAGAAGGAGCTTCGCACCCTGCCCGTCGGCGGTTGGCGCTTCGAACCGGGCCGGGAAAAGCGCACCGGCATCGAGGGAAGCCGGGTCAAGGTCCTCTGCGAGGAGCAGGCCCACCACCGGACCTGGGCCGACATCGACGCGATGCTGGCCGACAGCGAGCTCGACGAGGCGGTCAGGGATCTTTCCCGGCGGATCTTCAGACGCATCGGCGTCGCCGAGGCGGCGGTTCACGGCCTACCTCTCGAGACGGTCCACTTCCACGAAGTCGGCGCCCTCGACTCCATCGTCGATATCGTCGGCGCGGCCGCCGGCCTCCGACTGCTCGGCGCCGAGACGATCCGCTGCGCCCCCTTGCCCCTGTCGCGCGGCAGGGTGGAGACCGCCCACGGCTCCTTCCCCCTGCCCGCCCCGGCCACGGTGGAGATCCTGCGGGGCCTGCCGGTGACCGCCGACGACGCACAGACGGAGCTGGTCACCCCGACGGGAGCGGCGATCGCCGCCGAGATCGCCTCCTTCGGCGAGCTGCCGGCGATGACCATCGATCGGGTCGGCTACGGCGTCGGCAGCCGGCACCTGGCCGACCGCCCCAACCTGCTGCGCGGTATCCTCGGCGAGGAGACGGCCGGGATCGACGGCAACACGGACCGGGTGACGGTGCTGGAGAGCCACCTCGATGATGCCAGCCCCGAGTGGCTCGGCGGCCTTCTCGACCGCCTGCTGGCCGAGGGGGCGCTCGATGTCGGCTATGCGCCCCTGCAGATGAAGAAAAATCGACCCGGCGTGCGGATGACCGTGGTCGCCGCGCCGGAACACGCCGCGCACCTGGGGCGGCTGATGCTGCGCGAGAGCAGCGCCATCGGCGTGCGCTGGCACGAAACCCGGCGCCTCAAGCTGCAGCGGGAAATCCGCCGCATCGAAACGCCCCTCGGGCCGGCCGAGATAAAACTCGTCTTCGACGGCGGCAAAGTGCTGCGCGCGACCCCCGAATACGAATCGTGCCGGCAGCTGGCGACAGACACCGGCCGCCCCCTGCCGGAGGTCTACCGGATCGTCGAACGGGCGGCGGACGGGTTATTCAGCTAGCAGTTTTGAGTTATGAATTTTGAGTTGTGAGTTGAATTCGGACCTTGAACCTTGAACCTTGAATATACCCATGCGCCGTTTCATCCTCTTTCTATCCAGCAACGCCGGCCTCGGCTACGCTCCCTTCGCCTCCGGCACCTTCGGCACCCTGGCGGGAATACCCGTTTTTTTCCTGATGGCGAGCCTGCCGCCATGGCTCTATGCCGTCACCTGGACGGGCCTGCTCTTTCTTTCCTTCTGGGCCGCCGACGAAGCGGGCAGGATTTACGGGGTAGCGGATGACGGCCGCATCGTTATCGACGAACTGGTGGGCTACCTGGCTACCGTCGCCTTCCTCCCCTTCTCCTGGCCGACGGCCCTGCTCGGTTTCGCCCTGTTCCGCATCTTCGACATCTCCAAGGTGCCGCCGGCGTCCTGGTTCGACCGGCGGATGAAAAACGGTATCGGGGTGGTTCTGGACGACGTTGTGGCCGGGCTCTACGGCGCCCTGCTGCTGCGCCTCCTGCTGCCCTGTCTGCAAACGTTCCTGGAGGGCTGACCCGTGGCTCTGCGCATTGCCGTGCTGACCATCGGCGACGAACTTCTCAATGGCGAGATGGCCGACACCAACACGGCTGCCATCGCCGCCTCCCTCGGGGCCCATGGCTATGCCCTGCGCGAATCCCTCACCGTCGGCGACGTGGAGGGCGACATCATCGAGGCCCTGCAGGAGACGGCGAGAAAGCGCGACGTGATCATCGCCACCGGCGGTCTCGGCCCGACGGCCGATGACCTGACCGCCCGGGCGGCGGCGCGGGCTTTCGGACGACGACTGGCCCTCAACGAGGAGGCTCTCTCGGGCATTCGCCGCTATTTTCGCGAACGCGGCCGGCAGATGCATCCGCGCAACGAAAAGCAGGCCCTGCTGCCGCAGAGAGCGCTGATCCTGCCCAATCCCGTCGGCACCGCCCCCGGCTTCCTGCTTCACCACGACGGCCGGGAGATTTTCTTTCTGCCCGGCGTGCCCGAGGAGATGATCGCCATGCTGGAGGGTTCGGTCCTGCCGCACCTGCGGCAGCGCGACGGCGAGACCTTTCCGATGCAGCAGAGAGTGTTCAAAATATTCGGCATCGCCGAGCCGCAAGTGGAGGAGACGATGCAGCGGGTGGCCCTGCCCGAAGGGGTCGAAACCGCCTTCGGCGTCGAGTACCCGATGGTCCACCTCAAGCTCAGGGCCGCCGGAGAGGATGCCGAGGGCCTGCTCGACGGGGCCGAGATCGGCGTGCGCAAGGCTCTCGGGGATTCGCTGGTCGCCATCGGCGAGGAGACCCTGGCCGGTAATGTCGCGCGGATGATGACGGCGGCCGGGAAAACCCTGGCCCTGGCCGAATCGTGCACCGGGGGCCTGATCGCCAAGCTGCTGACCGACATCCCGGGCGCCTCGACCTTTCTCGATCGCAGCGCCGTCACCTATGCCAATCGCGCCAAGCAGGACTGGCTGGGAGTCGGCGAGCGGATTCTGGAGGAAGAGGGCGCGGTGAGCGATGCCTGCGCACTGGCCATGGCCCGGGGCGCCCGCCGGGCCGCCCGGACCGATCTGGCGCTGGCGGTAACCGGCATTGCCGGACCGGCCGGAGGCACCGCGCAAAAACCGGTCGGCACCGTCTACATCGCCCTGGTCGCCGGCGATGAGGAAAAGGTCGAGAGATACCGGTTCGGCGGCAGCCGGGACCGGATCCGCCTGCTGACGGCGGTGACGGCCATGGACTGGCTGCGCCGTTACCTCGGCGAGAGGATATCGCCGGGGTAGGGATCCCCGGCGGCAAAAAGCGTCAACACACCGCATGGGGCCGCAGCCTCGAAGATTGCTGACATTGCCATGAAGCGTTCGATCGCACCAGACAACCCTGGAAACGGAATCGGAAGAGCCGTGGTGCTTTTTGCCGCCGCCCTGGCCGTGGCGACGACGCTCCTTTTTTATCTCACCCAGAAGGAACATCACGAAACCGAGCGTCTCCTGGCCTCCCAGCAAATACTGCTGGCCGCCCACAGCGCCGCCAACCTCGAGGAGTCGCTGCGGGGCCTGCAGCAGGGCCTGAGCCAAATCGCCGGCCGGGGGCGGACCCTGCTCGACGAGCCCCGCCGTGCCAAGGCGCAACTGGCCCTGCTTTTTCGCGAGGACACCCGACATGTCCTGACGGGGCTCTACCTGCGGGACACCCAGGGCAACATCCTTGCCGAGTACCCGGAAAACGGTCTCGCCGGAAGCTCCTTCCCGGTCCACCTGCTCGCCGGCGATCCGGCCTTCTTCTCCTCTCCGCGCCTGCTGCCGACAGATGGAAAGACCTATCTGCTGATGGCGGAGCCGATCAAGGCTGGCAACCGCCGCCTGGCGGAACTGGGTGCCCTGATCGCACTGCCCGCCCTGGCGGAATCGGCCCTCGCCGCCATGCAGGATCAGGGCGACCTGGTCTTCCTTCTCGACAGCAGCGGCCGTTTCCTGCTCCACCGCAACCCCGCCCTCGAAGGCCGTCTCTTTACCGACGTCGTCGACAACGGACGCAATCCGGACCTCTTCGCTCTTTTCGGCTCGATGGTTCGCGGCGAACGGGGCAGCAGAGTGTGCCGCCTGCCGTCGGCCGACAGCGAGGCCCTGGACCCTGCCGGAACCGCAACCCTGCTGACCTATACCCCGCTGCGGATCCCCGGCGAACGCTGGGCCATGGCCCTCGCCCTGCCGCATCGCCTGCAGGGCACGCTGATTCTCGGCCGCGCCCTTCAAATCACGGTCATCGCTCTCGGCCTCAGCCTCCTGGCCGCCCTGGCCGTGCTCGTCCTGCGCTGGCATCGGCGCACGCAATGGCTGTTCCGGGAAAACCTCTCCGCCAGGGAGGAATACCGCCGCCTGGGCGAGAAAGTCCAGGCGGCCGAAGCGCGCTCCCGACACCTCCTGGACAACGCCGGCGACGCCATCCTCTTTATCGAACCCGATACCGGCGGCCTCCGGGAAACCAACCGGCAGGCCGAAGACTTGCTCGGCTACACGGCGGCGGAGATCCGCGCCCTCTCCCTCTCGGTCCTCTTCTCCGGACACCAGCGCCGCCGCTACCTGCGACTGGTCAAAAAAGTCCTTAAGGACGGCTATGGCGAGGAAGGCAACCTGGTATTCCGGCGCAAGAACGGTCAGATCTTCAACGGCGCGGTGCATGCCCGGCTGGGACGCCTCGGGGACGAGGAAGTCGTCCATGTCGTGCTGCGGGACGTCAGCGGCATCAAACGCATCGAAAACGAGCTGCGGCAGAAAAACCGCGACCTCTCCCTGGTCAACGAAATCACCCACCATGTGGCGGAAAGCCGTAACCTTCAGGGCATGCTCGATGCCATCCTGACGATGGTCATCGACAATTTCAAGGTGGACGGCGGAGGCATCTACCTGAAGCGGGACCAGTCCCGGAACCTGCAACTGGCCGCCCACCACAACATCGCTCCGGAAGTCCTCGTCGACCTCGACCACATCCCGCCGGGCATCGGCCTGGCCGGCAAGACGGCAACCAGCGGCCAGCCGAGATCGTCGGCGGATATCCAGCGAGACCGGCGGGTGCGCTCGGCGGCCGCCCGCAAGGCCGGCTGGCGGGGGTTTCAGTCCATCCCCCTGACCAGCAACGAAAAGACGGTGGGGGTCCTCTTCCTCTACCAGCACAAAAAATGCACCATGGGCCGGGACGAGGTCAGGCTGCTGATGAATATCGGCAAGCAGGTGGGCGCTTCGATCGAGAGCGCCGGCCTGTTCGAGGCGCTGCAGTGGCAGTACCGCCTCACGCGGGCCGCCAACCGGGAACTCGAATCCTCCCGCCGGCAGTTGAAGGAAAACCTGGAACAGCTGGGGGAGGCCAATCGCGTCCTCGAAGGTCTGGACCAGATGAAAAACAATTTCCTCACCCTGGCCTCCCACGAGTTGCGCACTCCGCTGACCTATGTGCTCTCGAGCACCGAGCTGCTCTCGGATAGCCTCCAGAACCGCCTTTCGGCCGATGAGCAACGCTGCCTCGAGGCGATACACCTGGGCGGCAAGCGCCTGCAGGAGATTGTGCAGGACCTTATTGAAGTCACCCGTCTGGAGGCGCAAAGCCTCTATATCGGGCGGGAACAAATCGACATGCCGGCACTGGTGGCGGGTATCGGAAGCGACTTCCATCCGATCCTGAAGACGCGCGAGCTGAAACTCGAGATCGGGGAATTCCCCCAGCCATTGGCCCTCCACGGAGATCCCGACCGGCTGCGCAAGGCGTTGTCGCGCCTGCTGGAGAATGCGATCAAATTCACCCCCAGGGGCGGTCGGGTCGAAATCCGCTCGGCCCGCAGAACCCCTCACGAAATCCTCGCCCTGAAGCCGGTTCTGAGCCGCTTCTCCCCGACCTTTTTCCAGCATCGGAAAACGACCCCCTTCCTCCAAATAACCGTCCGCGACACCGGCATCGGTATCGAGCCCGAGGAGCAGGTCAGAATTTTCGACAAGTTCTATGAAGTCGGCGATATGGCGGGCCATTTCACTTCCCAGACCCGATTCGGCGGCAAAGGGGTGGGACTGGGCCTGACCCTGGTCAAGGGCATGGTCGAGGCCCACGGCGGCATGGTCTGGGTGGAGAGCGCCGGCAGCGGGGATCATTCCACCGGAAGCGCTTTTCACTTGTTGCTGCCCCTGGCGCCGGAACAGGAGGAGGCACGCCATGCCACCGGTTAGAGCTTTCCTTGCCATTCCCCTGCCCTCGAAGGTCATCGCCGAAGCGGCAAAGATCTGTCGGCGCCTCGATGAGCAACTGCGCGGAATTCGTTGGGTGCGCCCTGAAAACATGCATCTGACCCTCCGGTTTTTCGGCGACGTCGATGAAGAAACCCTTGATGAAATAGAGGAAGTTATGCTATCCGTAGGACGCTTGCATGGCCCTTGCCAGGCGTCCGTCGAGGGGGCGGGAGCCTTTCCCTCCGCCGTTCGCGCCCGGGTGTTCTGGCTCGGCATCAAGGACGACGAGTCCGGCTCGCTCCGGGCCCTGCACGCGAACCTGGAAAAGGGTCTGGAGAAGATCGGGTTTCCCGCCGAGGATCGCCCCTTCACCCCACACCTGACCCTGGGCCGGGCCCGGCACCGGCTGCCGCCGGCTCGGGATATCCTCGAGCCCCTGAGCGACCATTCTTGCGGAGAGCTGACCGTCGATCGCCTGGTGCTCTTCGAAAGTCGCCTGCAGCCGACGGGAGCCGTTTACCTCCCCCTGAAAACCGTCGCCCTTGGCGCGGAAAACTGACCGTCGGAGTTCCGGCCGCCTCAGGCCGGCAGACGGGCGCACTCAAACAGAAACCCTGGAGGATTAAAGATTATGGCGGACAGCAATCGGGATCGGGCCATCGATCTGGCGATGGGCCAGATCGAAAAACAGTTCGGCAAGGGAAGCATTATGCGCCTGGGCGAGGACGCCGTCCTGCCCGGCATTCAGGCGATCTCCACCGGGGCCCTGAGCCTCGACATCGCCCTGGGGGTCGGCGGCGTTCCCCGCGGCCGGATCATCGAAATCTACGGCCCCGAATCCTCCGGCAAGACGACCCTGGCCCTGCATATCGTCGCCGAGGCGCAGAAGAAGGGCGGCATCACGGCCTTCGTCGATGCCGAACACGCTCTCGACACCCACTACGCCCGCAAGCTCGGCGTCAAGATCGACGACCTGCTGGTTTCCCAGCCCGACACCGGCGAACAGGCCCTGGAGATCGCCGAGGTCCTGGTGCGCAGCGGCGCCATCGACGTCCTGGTTGTCGACTCGGTGGCGGCCCTGGTCCCCCGGGCCGAAATCGAGGGGGAGATGGGCGACTCCCACATGGGACTGCAGGCCCGCCTCATGTCCCAGGCCCTGCGCAAGCTCACCGCCACTATCAGCAAATCGAACTGCTGCGTCATCTTCATCAACCAGATCCGGATGAAGATCGGGGTGATGTTCGGCAATCCCGAAACAACCACCGGCGGCAACGCCCTCAAGTTCTACTCCTCGGTGCGCATGGATATCCGCAAGATCGCCACCCTCAAGCAGGGCCAGGACATCATCGGCAGCCGCACCCGGGTCAAGGTGGTGAAGAACAAGGTCGCTCCTCCCTTCAAGGAGGCCGAATTCGATATCATGTACGGCGTCGGCATCTCCAAGGAAGGCGACCTCATCGATCTCGGCGTCGACAGCGGCATCATCGACAAGAGCGGCGCCTGGTTTTCCTACGGCGACGAACGCATCGGCCAGGGCCGCGAAAACGCCAAGCAGTTCCTCAAGGAGCACACCGACCTGAAACAGGAGGTGGAATCCAGGATTCTCGCCCACTTCGGCCTGGAGGCCGAACCGGAGACCACCGAAAAGGCCTGATCCATGGAGCTTTACGACATCCTGGAAGTGGCGCTCAAGTACAATGCGTCGGACATCCACCTCAAGGCGGGCCTGCCCCCCATCTACCGCATCGACGGCGTTCTGCGCCCCCTGCCCAAGGCGCCGAGGATCGGCCCCGACGCCACCCGGGCGCTCGCCTTCGAAATCATGAACGAGCGGCAGAAGGCCCAGTTCGAGGAAGTCCACGAGGTCGACCTCGCCTACGGCGTTCCCGGCCTCGGGCGCTTCCGGGTCAACGCCTTTGCCCAGCGCAGTACCATCTCCCTGGTCTTCCGGGTCATCCCCTTCGACATCCCGGGCATGGAGTCGCTGAACCTGCCGCCGGTGATGAAAAAAATCGCCATGGAACCCCGCGGTCTGGTCCTGGTCACCGGGGCGACCGGATCGGGCAAGTCGACCACCCTGGCTGCCATGCTCGATTTCATCAATACCCACCGCACCTCCCATATCGTCACCATCGAGGACCCGATCGAGTACCTGCACAAGGACAAGAAAAGCATCATCAACCAGCGCGAGGTCGGCGCCGACACCGTGGGCTACAGCATCGCCCTGAAAAGCGCCCTGCGCCAGGACCCCGACGTCATCCTGGTCGGCGAGATGCGCGACGAAGAGACCATCGAGACGGCCCTGCACGCTGCCGAGACCGGGCACCTGGTCCTCTCCACCCTGCACACCATCGATGCCACCGAATCGATCAACCGCATCGTGTCCGTCTTCCCCCCCCACCAGCAGCGCCAGATCCGCTCCCAGCTCTCGGGCGTGCTGAAGGCCGCCATCTCCCAGCGTTTGGTGCCCCGCGCCGACGGCCAGGGCCGGGTGCCGGCGGTGGAGATCCTGCGCTCGACGGCCCGGGTGCGGGAGCTGATCGACGACAAGGAGAAGACCAAGCAGCTCCCCGAGGCCATCCAGCACGGCTTCGTCGCCTACGGCATGCAGTCCTTCGACCAGTCCCTGATGGGTCTGCTCAAACGCAAGCTCATCACCTTCGAAGAGGCGCTGCTGCAGTGCTCCAACCCCGACGACTTCAAGCTCAAGTTGTCGGGCGTCTCCTCCACCTCGGACCTTTCCTGGGAAGATTTCGAGAAGGAGGAAAACGATGGGGACTGAGCGGCGGTGAGCACCGGAGGCGCCCTGGCGGCCGCCTTGCGCCTGCTGGCGCGCCGGGAGCGAAGCGAGGCGGAACTGAGCGAACGGCTGCGCCGCAAGGGATTCGATGCGCAGGCCGTCGAGGCCGCCCTCGAACGCTGCCGGCAGCTCGGCTATCTCGACGACGGGCGCTTCGCCCTCGAGCGAACCCGCGCCCTGATGCGCAACGGCCGGGCCGTGGGCCGCAAGGTCCTTGCCGACCTCAAAAAATACGGCATCAGCGAACCTGCCGCGCTCGACGCCCTCCAACAGGTCGGCCGGGAGTTCGACCAGGAGACGCTGCTGGCCGACCTGATGCGGCGACGCTTTCCCGACTTTGTCTTCGCCACCGCCGACGAGCGGGAACGGAGGCGGGTCATCCACTTTTTCCTGCGCCGGGGCTTCCCCCTGTCCCGGGTGCTGACATTTCTAAAAACGGAGTAACTGTTCAGCATGCCCTGATTTTGTTCCCCGGCAGGGCGCGAGCAGCGCGAAAGCGCCGCCGGAGGGCAAAAGGCGGGTTGTGCTGAATCGTTACAAAACAGAGAGGTAGACCAAGTACACCATGATGACCGGCAACGAAATCCGGGCCCGTTTTCTGAAGTTTTTCGAAGAGAGGGGCCATACCGTCGTTTCTTCCTCATCCCTGATCCCGCACCACGACCCGACCCTGCTCTTCACCAACGCCGGGATGAACCAGTTCAAGGACCTTTTCCTCGGCCGGGAAAAGCGCGACTTCAACCGGGCCGCTTCGGCGCAGAAATGCGTCCGGGCCGGCGGCAAGCACAACGACCTGGAGAACGTCGGACGCACCGCCCGCCACCATACCTTCTTCGAGATGCTCGGCAACTTCTCCTTCGGCGACTATTTCAAGGAAGAGGCCATCGCTTTCGGCTGGGAGTTTTTAACCGCCGAGATGAAGCTGCCGGTCGAAAAGCTCTGGGTGTCGGTCTTTCGCGACGACGACGAGGCCTACGACATCTGGCGCGACCGGATCGGCGTCGCCAAGGACCGTATCCTGCGCTTGGGGGAGAAGGACAACTTCTGGGCCATGGGCGATACCGGCCCCTGCGGTCCTTGCTCGGAGATCCACATCGACCAGGGCGAGGACATGGCCTGCGGACCCGACTGCGCCCTCGGCGTGTGCGACTGCGACCGTTTCCTGGAACTGTGGAACCTCGTCTTCATGCAGTTCGACCGCGACGAGGCCGGCGCACTCGCCCCCCTGCCCAAACCCTCAATCGACACCGGCATGGGCCTGGAGCGCATCACCGCCGTCGTCCAGGGGGTCCGGAGCAACTACGACTGCGATCTGCTGCGGGGCATCATCGCCTTCGTCGAGCAGATCTCCGGAAGGATCTATGGCGACCACGAGGACGCCGACGTCTCGATGCGGGTGATCGCCGACCACAGCCGGGCCACCGCCTTTCTCATCGGCGACGGCGTGCTGCCCTCCAACGAGGGGCGCGGCTACGTCCTGCGCCGGATCATGCGCCGTGCCGCCCGCCATGCCAAGATGCTCGGCTTCGACGAGCCGATGCTTTACCGCACCGCGGAAAAGGTCATCGACCTGATGACGCCCGCCTACCCCGAACTGGCCGATCGCACCGGCTATGTCTGCAAGGTGGTCAGGAACGAGGAGGAGCGTTTTATCCAGACCCTGGACAACGGCCTGCGCATTCTCAACGAGGAAGTCGAAGAGATTGAAAAGAAAGGTCAAAAGGTTCTGCCCGGCGAAGTCGTCTTCCGCCTCTACGATACCTTCGGCTTCCCGGTCGATCTGACCGCCGACATCGTCGAGGCCGACGGCATCACCCTTGACGAGGAAGGCTTCGAGGAGTGCATGGAGAGACAGCGGCAGCAGGCCCGGCAGCACTGGAAGGGCTCCGGCGAGGAGGCCGTCGGCGCCATCTACCACCGGCTCAGCGAAGAGGGCCTGCAATCGGCCTTCGTCGGCTACGACAGCCTGCGCAGCGAGGGCGAGGTCCTGGCCCTGATCAAGGACGGCCAGCTCGCCGGACAGGCCGACGAGGGCGACGAGGTCGAGGTCATCTTCGACCGCACCCCCTTCTACGGCGAGTCCGGCGGACAGGTCGGCGACAGCGGACGGCTGAACGCCGCGGGCGTCGAGGCCGAGATCGTCGAGGCCCGCAAGCCCCTCGGCGACCTCGTCGTCCACCGCTGCCGGGTCGCATCGGGCACCCTGCGCCGCGGCGACACCGTCGAACTGCGGGTCGACCGGGACCACCGCCTGGCCACCGCCCTCAACCATACCGCCACCCATATCCTGCAAGCGGTGCTCCTCGAGATCCTCGGCGACCATGTCAAGCAGGCCGGCTCCCTGGTCACGCCCACCCGCTTGCGTTTCGACTTCACTCACTTCTCGGCCATGAGTGCCGAGGAGATCGCCCGGGTCGAAGCCGAGGTCAACCGCCGCATCCGCGAAAACGCCCCGGTCCAGACCGAGGAGATGAGCGCCGACCAGGCCGTCGAGCAGGGGGCGACCGCCCTCTTCGGCGAGAAATACGGCGAGCGGGTGCGCGTCGTTTCCGTCGGCGACTTCAGCATGGAACTGTGCGGCGGCACCCATGTGCGGGCGGCCGGCGACATCGGCCTGTTCAAGATCGTGCAGGAGACCGGCATCGCCGCCGGCGTCCGTCGCATCGAGGCGGTTACCGGTGCCCAGGCCCTCGACCTGGTCCGGGAAAAGGAGGCGACCATCGAGCGCATGGCGAGCCTGCTCAAAAGCGCTCCCGACCAGCTCGAGGGACGCCTGCGGAAGCTTCTCGAGCGCCAGAAGGAGCTGGAGCGCGAGATCGAATCGCTGCAGGGACGGCTCAGCACCGGGCAGGCCGGAGAGCTGATGGCCGGTGTCCGGCAGGTCGACGGCATCAAGCTTCTCGCCACCCGCGTCGAGAGCATGGACGGCAAGGCGCTGCGGGAGATGGCCGACCGGCTGCGCGACCGCATCGGGTCGGGAGTAATCATCCTCGGCTGCGAAAATGACGGCAAGGTCAATCTGCTGGTCGCCGTCACCAAGGACCTGACCGATCGCCTGCATGCCGGAAAGTTGATCCGCCCCCTGGCCGAAAAGGTCGGCGGCAAGGGCGGAGGCCGCCCCGATCTCGCCCAGGCCGGCGGCAGCCAGCCCGACCGCCTCGACCAGGCCCTGGAGAGCGCGGAGGATCTGGTCGGAGAGATGCTTTCGGGCTGAACCGCTCGCGCGGAATCTGTTATACTTTGCTGCGGCTCGTCGGCTCCCGCCGGGCCGTAATCAGCCGACCGGCAACGCCAGTCGATCACCTTTCCGGAGGACGCCTTGCACCTGGAGATCGCAGGAGAACCCTCGTTGCGCCAGAATCTCAAGGGGCGCAGCATCCTCGTCGTCGACGATGAGGCGGTCATCCGCGAGCTCTGCGCCAAGGCGCTCAAGGGTTACCGCATCCTGCAGGCGGCCGACGGACGGGAGGCGCTCAAGGTTCTCGACCGCAATCCGGTCGACGTGATCCTCACCGACGTGATGATGCCGAACCTGAGCGGCCTCGAACTGCTCAAGGCGGTCAAGGACCATTCTCCCAACCAGGCGGTCATCGTGATGACCGGCTATGCCGACAAGGAGACCATCCTGCGGGCCCTCAAGGCCGACGCCGACGACTTCATCAGCAAGCCGATCAACCTGCTGCAGCTCAAGACAACCATCGACAAGGTTCTGGAGAAAACCGCCCTCAAGGAAGAGCTGGTCCACCTAAAGCATATGGACCGCCTCAAGACCGACTTCCTGGGCCTCGTCTCGCACAAACTCAAGACCCCTACCACCTCCATCTCCCTCTTTATCCAGAACCTGGCCCGCGACCTGGAGGACAATCCCGATCCCGATTTCCGCCGGACCCTGGAGATGATCATCGAGGAATCCCAGTACCTCACCTACCTGATCAAGGACCTGCTCTTCTACAGCGAGGTCCTGCTCAAGGACGAGGCGCCCAGGCCGGTCGAAATCGACATCAGGGAGATGGCCGCTTCGGTCGCCGGGACGTTGCAGGACGCCTTTGCCAAGAAGGGGTTGACCCTGGAGATCGACCTGCGGGAGAACTACCCGAAAATACGCCTCGATCGTGAGCACATCTTCTTCGCCCTGCGGGCGCTGGTGGAAAACGCCCTCAAGTTCTCCCCGCCGGGGGCGAAGGTCTGCCTGCGGGCGGAGGTCCGCGAAGACGCCGTCGCCGTGGAGGTCGAGGACAACGGCCCCGGGATTCCAAGGGATGAACTGCCCAAGGTCTTCGAAAAATTCTATCAGGTCGATCCGGAGAATACCGGCCAGGTACGCGGTTTCGGGCTGGGACTCTTCTACGCCCGCCAATTCGTCCAGAACCACGGCGGCCGCATCATCCTGCAGAGCGAGGCCGGCGCCGGGACCACGGCGACCCTGGTGCTGCCCCGTCAGTAGCTCCGGAGTCCTTGCTCCGCGCTGCGAAGCCGCTCCCCGGAAGGCCTGGTCGGGCAATCGGGGGATGCGGCATTTTTCTTTGTTTGCCGCTGGCCTTGTGCTATATTTTCGCTATTTTTCGTCTGCCTCCGGCAACCTTCCGCAACCGTAGAGGAACTAAGATGTTTCGTGGAACAACCATAGTCTGTGTCCGCAGGAAAAACCAGGTCGCGCTGGCCGGGGACGGCCAGGTGACGATGGGCAACACGGTGATGAAGCATACGGCCCGGAAAATTCGCCGGATGTACGACAACCGGGTGCTGGCCGGCTTCGCTGGCAGTACCGCCGACGCTTTCACTCTGTTCGAGAAATTCGACGCCAAGCTGCAGGAGTTCCGGGGCAACCTGCCGCGGGCGGCGGTCGCCCTGGCCAAGGACTGGCGCACCGATCGTATGTTGCGCAAGCTCGAGGCTCTTCTGGTGGTCGCCGACGCCGAAGCGACCCTGGTCATCTCCGGAGCCGGCGACGTCATCGAGCCCGACGACGGCATCGCCGCCATCGGCTCCGGCGGTCCCTTCGCCCTGGCCGCCGGCCGTTCCCTGCTTCGCCACTCGGATCTGCCGGCCGCCGGGATTGCCGAGGAGGCCCTGAAGATCGCCGCCGAGATCTGCATCTACACCAACGACCGAATTCTGGTGGAGGCGCTGCCATGACCAATTTCACCCCCCGCGAGATCGTCTCCGAACTCGACCGCTACATCGTCGGACAGCAGGAAGCCAAGAGAGCCGTTGCGGTGGCCCTGCGCAACCGCTGGCGGCGCCAACAGGTGCCAGCCGAACTGCGCGACGAGATCGCCCCGAAAAACATCATCATGATCGGCCCCACCGGGGTCGGCAAGACGGAGGTCGCCCGGCGCCTGGCCCGTCTCGCCCAGGCCCCTTTCGTCAAGGTGGAGGCGAGCAAGTTCACCGAAGTCGGCTATGTCGGCCGCGACGTCGAGAGCATGGTCCGGGACCTGGTCGATCTGGCCATCATCATGGTCCGCCAGGAAGAGGCGCAGAAGGTCCGGGTCAAGGCCGAGGACCTGGCCGAGGAGCGCCTGCTCGACCTGCTGCTGCCGGGCGAGACCGGGTCGGAGGACGATGGCGAAGGCGAGCACCGGACCCGGGAGAAGCTGCGCAAGCTGCTGCGCCTCGGCAGTCTCAACGACCGCTATGTCGAAGTCGAATCGCAGGAGACGAGGATGCCGACCATGGAAGTCTTCACTCCGCAGGGCACCGAGGAAATGGGGATCGACCTCAAGGAGATGTTCGGCAACCTCTTTCCGCAGAAGACAAAACGGCGGCGCATGAAGGTGGGCGAAGCGCGGGAGATGCTCATCGAGATCGAGGCCGAAAAACTGGTCGACATGGAAAAGGTCAAGGAGCTCGCCCGCGAGAGGGTCGAGCAGAGCGGCATCATCTTCATCGACGAGATCGACAAAGTGGCCAGCCGCGAGGGCGGCCAGGGGCCGGAAATCTCCCGCGAGGGGGTGCAGCGCGACATCCTGCCCATCGTCGAAGGTAGCACGGTCAGCACCAAGTACGGACCGGTCCGCACCGACCACATTCTCTTTATCGCCGCCGGCGCCTTCCACGTGGCCAAGCCTTCCGACCTCATCCCCGAACTGCAGGGCCGCTTTCCGATCCGGGTGGAGCTGGAGAGCCTCGGCGAGAAGGAGTTCGTGCAGATCCTGACCGAACCGAAGAACGCTCTGATCCGGCAGTACGCCGCCCTGCTCAAGACCGAGGGGATCGAACTGGTCTTCCAGAAGAACGCCATCGCCGAGATCGCCCGGACCGCCACCCAGGTCAACGAGCGGACCGAGAACATCGGCGCCCGGCGCCTGCACACCATCATGGAGAAGCTTCTCGAAGAGCTCTCCTTCGAGGCGCCGGAGCGCCGGGATCGGACCGTCGACATCGACGCCGACTACGTCCGGGATCGCCTCTCCCAGATCGTCCAGGACGAGGACCTGTCGCGGTATATTTTGTAAGCGGCGATTGGTGATTAGTGACTGGTGATTGGTCAGAAGCCAATCCCCCGTAGGGTTTTCACCAATCACGAATCACCAATCACCAATCACGGACTTTCACCAATCACGAATCACGAATCACGGATTTTCACCATGCAGGAAATCATCGAAAAAGCCAACGTGCTGATGGAGGCGCTGCCCTACATCAAGCGTTTTGCCGGCAAGACCATCGTCATCAAATACGGCGGCAACGCCATGGTCGAGGAGAAGCTCAAGGAAGGCTTCGCCCGCGACGTCATCCTGATGAAGTACATCGGCCTCAATCCGGTCGTCGTGCACGGCGGCGGGCCGCAGATCGGCAAGGTGCTCAAGGACATGGGCAAGGAATCGCGCTTCGTTCAGGGCATGCGGGTCACCGATTCGGAAACCATGGACGTGGTGGAGATGGTTCTCGGCGGCAAGGTCAACAAGGAGATCGTCGGCAACATCAACCGGCACGGCGGCAAGGCGGTCGGCCTCTCGGGCAAGGACGGCAACCTGATCGTCGCCCGCAAGCTGGAGATGAAGGCGGTCAATCCCGACACCCTGACCCCCGAGATCATCGACGTCGGCATGGTCGG
>Ga0102953_1000657_pt1 | contig 23390 bp, 22 predicted proteins | sample SalPon2A_C_D2_MG_FD_78509 | JGI IMG/M metagenome (GOLD analysis project Ga0102953, IMG submission 78509) | Soil microbial communities from South San Francisco under conditions of wetland restoration - Salt Pond MetaG R2A_C_D2_MG | ecosystem: Environmental > Terrestrial > Soil > Wetlands | place... | reverse complement strand
GCATCCGACCAATTTGCTTACCATAATGCCTCAAATTAACCCCGATAAAACGGAGTTCCGGCAACATCTTACAAATAACCATTTCCCCTCACTCAATCCGGCTTTTGCCAGACCGAGTGAGGAGGAAATGAGCCGTCTGATGATTATAATACGTTCTTGCTGACCAAAAGCTCTGCGTTTAAGATGGCTCCGCCGGCAGCACCGCGTATGGTATTGTGAGCCATAGCGACATAAGTCAGTACCTTCGGCGTGCGAAGCTGAACCCGGCCAATGGCAGCCTGCATTCCCTTTTCAGCATACGCCTGAAGCCGTGGCTGCGGGAATCGCGGATCATCATACACCTTGATGGCCCGGTGCGGTGCGCTTGGCAAATTGAGCCCGCTAATCGGATTCATCCAGCCGTTGAATGCCTTTACAACTTCATCGGCACTGCCGGCTTCCTTCTTCAGTGTAACATGAATAGCCAGAGTATGACCCTCGATAACCGGAACACGCGTCGCCGTGGCATGGATAATGAAATTCGCATCATTGACCGCATTATTATTGAGAGCGCCAAGCAGCTTCAATGGCTCGCTTTCAATCTTGGATTCTTCGCCGCCAATATAAGGGATCACATTAGAGGTGATGTCCAGGCTGGGAACCCCCGGATAGCCGGCCCCTGAGATCGCCTGCTGCGAGACAACAACGACCGATTCAATGCCAAACTGATCGTACAACGGTCGCAGCGACATCGCCAGGGGAACAACCACGCAGTTTGGGTTGGTAACGATGAAACCTTTTCCATTCGGATCGAACGGCTGTCCCTGTGCCATGCCGGCGTGGTCCGGATTGACCTCCGGAATGAGCAAAGGGACCTGCTTGTGCGTGCGAAAATTTTTGGCGTTTGATATCACCGGGATACCGGCTTTGGCAAAATCCCCTTCGATCTCTCCGGCAACGGATGAATCAAGTCCTGAAAACACGAAATCAACATTTTTCATCTGGTCCGGTTTACACTCCACAACGACCAGGGATTTCACATTATCAGGAATGGTCGTCGGTTCGAGCCAATTGACCGCATCTTTATATGCTTTACCGGCTGACCGGTCGGAGGCACCCACCGCTTTTACTGTGAACCATGGATGGCCTTCCAAAAGACGTATAAATTTCTGCCCAACGGCACCGGTTGCACCCAGTACGCCGACATTATAGGTTTTTTCGTTGCTCATTTCGTTTTTTTGCCTTGCTCCCGATGTCCCGGGAGGTTTTATTTGAGTTTGGTTTGATAATGGGAGCTAAAAATAGATATTTTGTCGCGTTTATCGAAGTCCCGATCTTTTCGGGAAAAAAACGCAAGTATCAAATAACAAATTGCAAAGAATTTCCGATTTTCAATTTACCGACTCGAAACGTTCCAGGGATTGATTCTATTTCGAAAGAATCGAAATTCGATTATTTGGTATTATATGCTGCTTGTGTGTTGCTATTTCGATCTTCATTTCCACCTGAAGTGGCGGAGCGGAAAATTTACCTTTAAAATACGAAAACCACATGGCCGATTTACAATCGCTTGATACCATTGTCTCTCTTGCAAAAAAAAGAGGTTTCATTTTTCAGTCGTCTGAAATATATGGCGGTCTCGGTGCCGTCTACGATTACGGACCGCTCGGCGTTGAGCTGAAACAGAATATCCGCCGGGAATGGTGGAATGCCATGACCCGCAAGCATGACAATATCGAAGGTATCGATGCAGCTATTCTTATGCATCCACGCGTGTGGGAAGCCAGCGGACACGTCAGCAGTTTCAACGATCCGATGATCGACGACAAACAGTCGAAGATGCGTTATCGGGCCGATATGCTGATCGAGGATCACATTCGCAGACTGCAATCCAAAGGCAAAACGGATGATGCCAAACGTGTGCAGGAACTGCTTGACACCTCGGGGACCCGCAAATCGCTCACCGAGGATCTCTACGATATCATTATCGGCGAAGAGATACATTCCCCGGATTCCGGAGCTTTCGACTGGACCGAAGTCCGTCAGTTCAACCTGATGTTCAAGACCCAGTTTGGTTCTACATCTACGGGAGACAATAATGATGTCGTCTATCTGCGACCGGAAACGGCCCAGGGTATCTTTGTCAACTTCCTGAACGTGCTGAATACCTCACGGCAGGCTGTTCCATTCGGAATCGCCCAGATTGGCAAGGCCTTTCGCAACGAGATCGTCGCCCGCCAGTTTGTGTTTCGCATGCGTGAGTTCGAACAGATGGAAATGCAATATTTCGTGAATCCGGAATCGGATGTCGAGAATTACCATCGCTGGAGAGAAGAACGGCTCAACTGGCACCTCTCACTGGGTGTTCGCGAAGAAAACCTGCGCATGGCTGATCACCCGAAGGATAAGCTCGCCCACTATGCAAAGATGGCCGTCGATGTTCAGTATCATTTCCCTATTGGCTGGCAGGAAGTGGAAGGCATCCACGACCGGACCAACTTCGACTTGTCACGCCACCAGGAATATTCCGGGAAAAAGCTCGAATATTTTGATCCGAAGACCCAGCAGCGTTATGTCCCGTTTGTTATCGAGACATCCATTGGACTGGATCGGTGCACACTGATGGTGCTTTGCGATTCGTATCGGGAGGAAGAGGTCGCAGGTGACAAAGAAGGTTCATCAGAAACGCGCACCGTTTTAAAACTACATCCCAAACTGGCTCCAATTACGGCCGGCATCTTCCCATTGGTCAAAAAACCGGAGCTCCAGGACCTTGCAAACAAACTGGTTCACCAACTCAACGATGACTACAAAGTACAGTACGACGAGAAGGGATCGATCGGGAAACGTTATCGCCGCATGGATGAAGCCGGCACGCCGTTCTGCATCACCGTTGATTTTGAAGGTCTTGCTGACCAGACCGTGACCCTGCGTGATCGCGACAGCATGGAGCAAATACGGGTATCGATTGATAAAATCGATCAGGCCATTCGGGATAAGGCAAAGAACTGGAAGCCGGAATAAATTAGAATTCAGGAGTCAGAATTCAGGAGTCAGGAGTCAGGAATTGTGCTTGACCATTGAAATGGTGGTCACGCTGTTCCATGTGTCGCGTCTTCCTGTTCTATTGGTCATGGATCAGAGTCAGACTATTATGCAGCAAAGAGTCATTTTTTTCTCCTCTGTAAGATTTTGAAGCTAAAGGAATAAAACCTGATCTTCCGCAATATTATTTGCGTAAGCTGATATTTAACAAAGAAAATGAGTGAGATATCCCATTAATTTTCTATCTTTTCTTTGGCATCAGGGTTTGCACTTCCAATCTGAAAATCATCCAGAAATTATGGCTTTGAAGTTGCAGGAGCATGAAAAGAATGCTTTGGCTGATCTGTATGCTAAAGAAGTGGCAGCCAGGCAATGGCCACGCATATGGTTATTCATTATACCGATCATAATTACGTACGTGGTCTGGACAATCTATATGCAGTTGACGAACAGCTGGCACCTGTTCCATCGTAACTGGTTCATGTCCGTTACGATGGTCTTTGGATCTTTTATAGCCGGAGCCAGTTCGGAGGGCGGAGGCGCCGTGGCTTTTCCCGCCATGACACTGATCTTCCATATAAGCCCTTCTGTGGCAAGAACTTTTAGCCTTGCAATCCAGAGCATTGGGATGACCGCAGCAGCGCTCTGGATTTATGTCCGCCGTATTCCCATTGAAACCACCTATCTCTGGCTGGCGGCTGTTGGTGGGGTAGGCGGAATGGTCGTCGGCACCTACTTCATTGCCCCCATAGTGCCGCCTGCCTACGCAAAAATGCTGTTTGTTTCATTCTGGCTGAGCTTTGGCATTGCGCTGTACGCCATTAATCACATTAAAAAAAGGGACACCAGAAACACCCTGCCCGATTTAAGTAACTATCAAAAGTCTGAAATTATCGTACTTGGAATCATTGGAGGGATTCTCAGCGCTATTTTAGGAAGCGGAATAGATATCTGTACGTTCTCATTTGTTACGATGAAATATCATCTGTCTGAGAAAGTTGCAACTCCGACCTCGGTTGTCTTAATGGCCTCAAATGCCATTCTCGGACTCTTCCTGCATGCATTCTTTATTCACGATTTCCAGGGAGAAGCTTTCAATTACTGGATGGTATGCATACCGGTTTGTGCGCTTGGTGCACCTTTGGGTGCTTATGTTATCAGCAAATTAACACGGTTGTCCATTGCTGTGATGCTATACCTAATCCTTCTTACGCAGTTTATCGGTGCGATTCTCATCATTCGGCCCGGCGGAATGTTACTGCTGTTCTCAGTCGGAGTTTTTCTTTTCGGTCTTCTGTTATTCTTTGTACTGACACAAATTTCGCATAGAAAACTGGTTTCTGAAAATTTATAGCTTTTAGAAAAATGACGGACGTAAGCACATCAAAAACAGTTGTTGTCACGGGCGGAGCACAAGGAATCGGACGCGGCATGGTCCTGTATTTTCTTGATAAAGGGGCAAATGTCGTAGCTGCTGATATTGATAAAGAAGCCGGAACAGAGCTCGAAAACCTTGTATCCGAGAATCAAAGCAATTCGTTTCTTTACCTGCCAACAGATGTGGGTGATGAATCATCCGTTCGGCAGATGATTGAAAAGACCATTGCCCGTTTCAACGGAATCGATGCCCTGATTAATAATGCCGGCATCGCCGACCCGGACTATGGTACTGTTGAAAATCTGGATCTCGGGGAGTGGGAAAACGCCCTACGGACCAACCTGACCGGCACGTTTCTCTGTTCTAAACATGCCATACCGTATCTGAGAAGCTCGGGTAATGGTGCTATTGTCAACCTGTGTTCTACCCGGGCATTCATGTCCGAGCCGGACACGGAGCCATATGCTGCTACCAAGGGAGGAATTTACGCCCTGACTCATGCACTGGCTATCAGCCTGGGACCAGCCATTCGTGTAAACGCAATAAGTCCGGGATGGATCGAGGTACGCAATTATCAAAAAAAAGCGAACTATGAAGAACCGAAGCCACGTGACATCGACCACACCCAGCATCCTGCGGGCAGGGTTGGCCGTCCGAATGATATTGCATCCCTGGCATGGTATCTGTGCTCAGAGGAAGCCGGGTTTATTACGGGACAGAATTTCATCGTCGATGGGGGGATGACCCGAAAAATGATCTACGAGTACTGACCAGTTCATCTACCAGATGTAGCTGATCCCCAAAACGACGATCGTTCCCACAACGCCGTAGCAGAGAAGTGCGAAACCCATATGAGCATGATTAAACGTGATCCCAACTCCGCCCCGTTTCGGCACCACTAACCGGACATCCGCCGGGTTGTAGTAGAAGTAGCGCCACTTCCAGTGTTGGTCGTCCATATCCGGATGACGGTCAAAAAAAGATTCAAACCGTTCCAGCAGCCACTTGCTCTGGGCATAACTCATCACACGAGACGACAAAATGACATTCGCCGAGATGATCAGAATGAGATACTGAAGAAAGAGATTACCGGGAATCAGCCACTGAATCTTTGTATACGTAAAAAGGTAATTCCAAATCAGGAAGATGAGTCCGAAGTAGAAGAAGAAATTGAAACCAAAAACGCGGTTCCGTCTCAGGAGATATTCGAACATAAAGTCATCGACCCTGTCATCTTTTACCCCGTGCAGCCAGTGTTGTATATTTCCGTTTGATACTTTCAGAGTGATGAAAAAAAGGCCCAGGAGTCCTGCCTGGCTCAACATATAGAAAATCATGCACCACAGTGGAGATATTAAGCGATCCTGCAGAATCTGATACCTGTCGACAAAATGAATGATCAACTCCGGATCGATCACAAGAACCAGGAACCATACTGATGTTATAAGGAAAGTGGCTGCAAACCAAAGGATTATCTTTTTTCGATATGAGAGCATCCGGTTAGAGAACTGATTAGCATTGCCTCATCCATTTTTCTTTTGAAAAGCAACATAAGAATATACCACCGGAATGAATACTAACAATGCAATCACGGAATAGAAGAAATAGTTAAAAACAGTGACTGACGAGATAAACAGGATGGGTATCAGTATGATTGGCAGGCTAACCCATAGCTTACCGGCCATACGATGTGTCTTTCGCCAGACGTCGGGATCTTCCAAAGTCCATGGCGTCCTTATCCCTATGAAATAGTTTGCCTTAAGTGAATTCATATAATTCCCGAGCACAATGAAAAGAGAAATAACACCAAGAGTAACGATTCTCGACATTTCAACCTTGATGCCCATATTAAACAGGAGCATCAGGGTGTAGATAAACAACATGAAAACGACAATAAAAAATCGAATGCCCAATACCGGTTTCTGACCGGCTGATATCTTCTTTTTCGGATCAATACCCGGCAGCCAGGTAAGTAATGCGTATATGCCGACATTGAGCAACGGGATAAGCAGTAACCCCTCGAACCGCGAGCCATAACGATTGACATTCCCTCTCAGACCGAAATGAACCGCCATCTGTGAAGGAACATGATTCCAGACAAATGGGACAACCAAAAATGGGGCCGCCAACAGGATCAGCAATAGCCAGTCTCTTTTTAAAAAATTTTTCATCTCAGGATTCCTTATCAGTTTTGGACATCAGATCGAGCAGCCAGTTTGCCGTTTCTTCCAGGACAGTAGTGTTCAAAGAGTAGATCAGAAACTGGCCTTTGCGTTCGCACATCACTAAATCCGCACGTTTCAGAAGATCCAGGTGATGGGAAATGCTTGGCTTGCTGATTTGAAAAGCATCGGCAATATCTCCTGCCGTCATCTCCTTTTCACGCAGCATGCGAAGGATCTTTCTCCGCGTTGAATCGTTTAGTGCTTTAAATATGGTATTCATTTATATATTTAGATAAATATCTAAATATGATTTTATGAAATTGTACACTATAAAACAAATCACAAAATCCTCCCGGCTAGATTTCCGGGAATAATAGGCAGCTATTTTAACCCGTCACAACTCTGCCCTGTACACCATCAGATCCCACAAATAGCGGGAACGCATTTGGGTGAAGGAGAGCAGTCCCTGATCTTTCAGATCCTGCACCCTGTCGAGGTGTTTCATCAATTCAGGACTGAATGGAATCCGCTTCGTTGCCAGTTTTTCAAGTTTATCTCCAAAGACTTCCGCCGCCACCTCCAGGATGCGCTCATGGGCAGAAAGCGTAATGACCGGGAACAACAAAATGCCACCCGGATTCAGGTGTTCAGGCGCTTCACGAAGCATTTTTATTGTGGGCATCGTTCCATCAATTCCACCCGTTGGGATAGGGTCGGGATACCATTCGGAAAGACGCGACACTTCATCGCCCATTCCCGATACATCGTCAACAATCACGTCAAACTTACGGCCTTTTAGTCCGTCAAACAGATTGGATTGAACGACCTCTACTCTTTCAGATACTCCGTTTTTGTACGCATTATTTTTTGCCAGCATGCATGCTTCATCCATCACATCGGCTGCCACAACATGCCGGGCTCCTTCAAGGGCTGCAGCGATGGCAATGGGTCCGGATCCGCAACCCAGATCAAGCACTGTTTTTCCGCGTACATCTCCCATCTTCTGCGCCAGTAAGCGAGTCGTTGTGGTTGGCTGGAAGACGGTGGGTTTAAGATCCAGTTTTACAGATTGATGAGCTAAAGGATATTCAGTCATGGCCGGAACGAATATTAAGATTGATAGTTTAAATACACAACTTCGCGCTAAACGGCTTATTTTTAAACCATGAACACAGTTCAACCGTAAATCTGTTAAAAGCAGTTCACATTTACAACTAAATAATTTGAAATGGTTTTGTTTTAGACAAGATATCTGAATTAACGTGAATTCGAGATAATGTATCGACATTATAAAGAATAGAACACGGACGACACGGATGAGGCGGATTTGCGCGAACATACGAACAATAATGCCAAATGATTACGTTCTGAGATTCTCCCTAAGGGATCACCATTTGGCCATTTCCATGGGAATGACGATGTATTGATCCTTCTTTAAGGATCAATGCCAGACCAGCCTCAATACTCACTACCCTGTACTCATTACTTCCTATAACATATCGCTGGCCAGATTTGCCAGTTCGGACCGCTCCCCTCTCTCGAGGTGGATGTGTGCGTAAAGCGGATGGTTGCTGATCCGGTCGATCAGGTAGGATAGCCCGTTACTTTGAGCATCGAGATAGGGTGTATCGATCTGATAGATGTCGCCGGTAAATACGATCTTAGTCGATTCCCCGGCACGCGTAATAATCGTCTTAACTTCGTGTGGAGTCAGGTTTTGCGCCTCATCCACAATGAAAAAGATGTTCGAAAGGCTGCGTCCGCGTATGTAGGCAAGAGGGGTAACGAAGAGCTTCTCATTTTCGATCATCTCCTCGATCTTCAGGTAATCCTTCGACTTGGCAGTGAACTGGCTCTTGATGAAATCCAGGTTATCCCACAACGGCTGCATATAGGGATTGATCTTGGATTTTATATCGCCCGGGAGGTACCCGATGTCCCGGTTGCTGAGCGGCACGATCGGCCGGGCCATGTAGATCTGGTGATAAAACCGCCGGCTCTCCAGGGCGCCTGCCAGTGCCAGCAAAGTCTTACCCGTTCCGGCCACACCGCTTATCGTCAACAGCTTTACATCGTTATTCATCAGGGCATGCAGGGCGAATGTCTGCTCGGCATTGCGTGGTTTGATTCCGTAGGCCCCTGACTTCATCACCCGTTCGATCTGCTCCGTCTGCGGATTGAAGAAGGCAAGAGCCGAGTTGGAATCATTCTTCAGGATATAATAATGATTGCAGGCCGGGCGCTCATCCAGTATCTCCCGGTACGGAATGCCTGTCTCGCTGTAGAGGCGATCGATAATCGAATTATCATTTATGATGAGTTCCGTTTTCCCCTTGCTCAGACTTTCAACATTCTTGATCTTGCCCGTCTCATAATCCTCAGCCTGCAGATTTAGGGCCCTGGCTTTAACACGCAGGTTGATATCCTTTGTCACCAGCACCACATTTCGGGATGGCTCTTTTTTAGCCAGCACCAGTGCCGTATTCAGGATATCATGATCATTCTTCCGCGAGCCGAATACTTTATTTGCATCGAGTTCCGACTCGGTATCCATGATCACTCGGAATTTGCCCCGGGACGAACCATTTAGCGATATCCAGTTTTGCAGCATGTTGTGTCCTGACAGACGATCGAGAATGCGACTAAATTCTCGCGCATGCATGTTGATGATATCATTTCCTTTTTTAAACTGGTCAACCTCTTCCAACACGGTAATTGGGATGGCCACATCATGTTCCTGGAAACTATACAACGCATCATGATCATAAAGGATAACCGAGGTGTCCAGGACAAACGTCTTCTTCTTGGTTCGGGGCATAAAACAGTAAATCAATTATCAGTTAACAGTGAACAATAAGCAATTATCAGTAATCAGTAAACAGTTTTTAACAGTATTGAATCGTTAGTAATGAGTAATGAGATGTCATTTCTTCATGAACTCATATAGTGCAATAGATGCTGCGACTGCTGCATTTAAACTCTCAACATTGACACGATTCGCTCCCATCGGAATACGTATCGACCGGCCACTAACTTTTGTTTGATCCACACTTATACCACGGGCCTCGTTGCCAATCACAAGTACAGCGCCATCCACAACTAATCCGGAACCAATGGGTTCGGCTCCCTGCCTGTCCTCCAGGAAAAAAATCTTCCATCCCATTTCCTGCAGTTCCCTGAGCAAATCATTTAATTCTCCAATGGAATACGGTAATGTTCCGGTAGCGCCTGCAGTACTCCTGACAACTTTAGGATGAAACGGATCAACCGTATCACGACTCAGAATCAGTCCGGATGCACCAAACCACGACGCCGTGCGGATTATGGTGCCCATATTACCCGGGTCGCGCAGGCCATCCAGGGCCACCAGGCAACCATGAGGATTCTGCCATACTTCCAGATCACTCATTTCGGGGACTCGGCATAATGCCAGTATTCCCTGTGGATGCTCCGTATCGGAAACTTCGGTGAAAATATCACGAGGAAGAGAATAGATGCTCCGTTCCTCGCCGGCATGTTCAATCAGAGGAAGCATCGTGCCGGCATTCGTTTCATCCAGAAAAATGGTCACAACATCAACGATACCGTTTTCCAGTATCTGAATGACCGTACGCTCCCCTTCCGCCAGAAACAATAACTGTTCCTGCCGGTATTTTTTGCGCCTCATGTTGCGCAAAACAGAAATCTGCCTCCGCGATGCTGGTGTGACACTCATGAGGCAAAGTATAGCGAGGAATTCCTAAGAATTAAAGCACTGCCTATGCAAATGTGATTTCTTTATATTTCTGATATTTGACGATGAAAACGTATATCAGTAGTATCAGTGGATTAGACAAGAATTGGTGTTGTTAGTCCTGGAGTGGCTCAAAATTGCATGCGAATATCGGGTTACATAATTGTCGGGGTTTTGTCGGTGCTTCTGCTGATACCGGAAGTTGCCTCCGCTCAATTATGGGGACTCGGCATCAACGGTAATTCCCGTTTTTCACGTCAGCTCGATGCCGTTAACTGGGATTTTAACGGGGCTTATTCCTACAATAATCAAGGCATTGACCTGCAGCTTTTAAATAATTTCAACCGGCAATTCTACTATCTGAACGGACTGGCGCAAAATGTGCAAAATGAAAACCTGGGATACCTGACATTCACAAAATGGCAGGGAAATAATTGGGGATATGGACTGAGAGCGCGCTCCTTCTCATATACCAATACGCATGTGCGCCAAAATGTGATACTGGTGGGTCCGGTCTTCCGGTGGGCCCAAAATTGGCGTGTTTCCCCAAAAGTCGGGTTCATGATCGATCAACGCAATGATCACACCGATGATGGATTGGCACTGGGACTTAATGCTTCCAATCCGTTCTGGCAGGTTGGAGAAGTAACGTTCCAGCCCAGGCTATCACTGGACTATGCCAATATCCAACCGCGTCAATATCACTCGTACCGGTTCCTGACAGGGGCACATTATCAGAAAGATGATATCCAGCTGCACGCGCACGTTAATCTCGGCGAATCCAGGCAAGAAAGTTATCAACCCAGCAACTATCTCAACCGTAATGTGAATAATGTCATCGAATCGGTAGTGAGTGACAGCAGCGATCTGACGATGGAGCTCAACTTCCCGATCTACGAGAGGATCAAAGGTGACCTGAATCTTAGCACACAGACCAATATCCGGCGGTTTATCAATAATCCTATCGGGAATCAAACCAGCAACGATCTTTTCGATTCCCGTTATATTCACCGGGAACTGGATCTGAATTTCAAAACACACTATCAGGCCGGATTCAATAATCTGACAGGCGGTTTTGACTATCAACTGATCAATGCGGGTGCCCGGTTGATCAATATCGGAACCAGCACCGACCTTACATCGTACACCTCGGCACTGAAATCCAGGCAGGAAGACATTCTTAGCGCTTCAAACTTCGACCAGTCGGAATTTGCTCTCTTCACACAGAATAAAATTAACATCAGCCAGGCCAACACCCTGCGTTTCGGCGGACGCATCAGCATCCTTCACTATAATACCCCTCAAACGAATGATGATGACCACGACATCCTGGCGTATCTCATCAATATCTCTGACAGTCACCAATTCACAAATTATCTGACCGGAAGCATCAACCTGTCGGGTCAGGCATTTCACAATGTGTATATATACTCCACCCGAAGTATCGAGAACAACTGGCGCCGATCGATTCGGCTCGTACCCGAACTGGAATGGAGGCCTACCGATTGGCTGACGTTTAATCAACAATTCCTGATTCGCGCCAACTATACGGTCTACGACTATAAATTGCAGGGACAACCTCTCAACGACCAGGCAAGCCGGGAATGGGGTGCACGCACCGAAGCCAACATCCGGGTAGCACCTGACTGGTCATTTGCCTTGAGTGGTTCCCGTAATGAACTAAGGATCGGGCAACTGTACTGGAAGGCCTTTAAAGAAGTCCCGCTCGACACGCTCGTCACGTGGACGGGAGAAGCGACGGTGACCCATCAGGAAGGCAGGCTCAGTGTGACCGCCGGCATGCGAATGCTGATGAAATATGATTACCTGCCAACCACAGAACTGCAAGCCACCGTCAATGAGAACGGTGTAGAGCAAAATATCAGTTGGGTAGCATCAGGACAACAGACGACGGTACAATGGGGGCCTGTTGTAACAATCAATCTTCCCCTCGACAATGGGAATGCACTTTACCTGGATGGCTGGGTACAGCAACAGGCCATCAGGAAGAAACAATACACCCGTTATCCCAAAGACCAGATTTCCGCATTCAACAGGGCGGCACGGTCATGGTCGCATAAACTATTCCCAAACCTGACACTTAACGCCCGATTCAGACTTTAAAAGCGAGCAGATTACTGCATGTAAGCGCTTTTTCACGAACACTGTTTCTGGTAAAAGGTTTGTATCTTGGATCGTACTTGAGATAATAAAAACACAGGAAACTATTTATGGATTTTCTAAAAGTTTTAGGAATTGAAAAGAACAACCGGGGTACATCAACCGGACAGGAATGGCTGGGAGATTCGGAAAACTCCAGCCTTATAAGTTATACTCCCATCGATAATTCAGCCATTGCCGGGGTTGCAGTCACCACCAGAGGCGAATTTGAACAGGTTATTCAAAAAGCACAGGGTGCTTTTAAAATCTGGCGGGCAACTCCTGCCCCCAAACGTGGTGAGATCGTACGACAAATTGGCCTGGAATTGAGAGAACATAAAGACGATTTGGGTAAACTCGTCTCGTATGAAATGGGTAAGATCTTTCAGGAAGGTGCCGGTGAGGTGCAGGAGATGATCGATATTTGCGACTTTGCCGTCGGTCAATCCCGGCAGCTTTACGGTTCCACCATGCAGTCGGAGCGTGGCCAACACAGGATGTACGATCAGTGGCACCCGCTGGGACCGGCCGGTGTGATCACGGCTTTCAACTTCCCGGTGGCTGTCTTTGCCTGGAATGCCATGATTGCGGCCATCTGCGGCGATGTTGTTATCTGGAAACCATCCGAGAAAGTACCACTATGTGCCATCGCCGTCCAGAAAATCGTTGCTGAGGTCCTGAAGCGAAATAATCTGCCTGAAGGGATATTCAACCTGGTCATTGGCGACCGTGAAGTCGGCTCCTGGATGACCAATGACCAGCGTATTCCTCTCATCTCCTCAACCGGATCCATCCGGATGGGGAAACAAGTGGCTCAAACCGTTGCTGCACGACTGGGCAAGACGATCCTTGAACTGGGTGGTAACAACGCTATTATCATTACCGGGAAGGCGGATATCGAGATGGCCATACGCGCCACAGTATTTGGAGCTGTCGGCACAGCCGGACAGCGCTGCACTTCTACACGGCGGCTGATTGTCCATGAGTCGGTTTATGAAGAAATACGCAACCGGATAACCGGCATCTACAAGCAACTCAAAATCGGCAGTCCTCTTGATTCTGATACCCTTGTAGGACCCCTGATCGACCAGGATGCTGTCGACAAGATGCAGGATGCACTGGAACAACTTAAGCAGGAAGGCGGCAAAATATTATATGGGGGACAGGTACTTACCGGAGATCAATACGCGGAAGGCAACTATGTTGTACCCGCCCTGTGTGAAGCCAAAAACGACTATAAGATTGTCCAGGAGGAAACATTCGCACCGATTTTGTATCTCATTAAATATAAGGACCTGGACGAAGCCATCGAGATTCACAATGGAGTTGTTCAGGGATTAAGCTCAGCCATGTTCACAACTGATCTCCGCGAATCAGAACGATTTTTGAGTTATGCAGGATCTGATTGCGGCATCGCCAATATCAATATCGGGACCAGCGGCGCCGAAATTGGAGGAGCCTTCGGTGGAGAAAAAGAAACCGGCGGCGGCAGGGAGTCGGGTTCTGATGCCTGGAAAGCCTATATGCGGCGTCAGACAAACACCATCAACTGGAGCCACGAAATGCCACTGGCACAAGGTATAAAGTTCGATGTGGACTAGGAACGCAGTTCATTAAAAATCAATTACTATATGAGGCTGTATTCGAAATTCCGGATACAGCCTTTTTCATAGTTGCGAAGTAAACTATGAGTCTCTAAACTTTATGGGTAATGGGGGTACAGAAAAAATCTTTATTTAACATAAATGCTGTTAACATTTTTGATGGATTTACTAACTGATGTCAAGGTAGCCGGCAACGAACTCTGGCGGATACTAACTCTTTTCGGATTAATCATCGTTGCCTTCATTGTCGGGCGCATAGCTAAATATGTGTTCGACAAATCAGCGCAAAAGGCAAAAAACATTCATAAGGATATCCTTTCTGAAATGTTTACTGCCTTTTCCAAATCCATCACTTTTTTGCTTATTTCTATCGCTCTCAAGGCCGGGTTGGCTATACTGGTCATCAGCAGCGAGCTCGACAGTGTCGTCCAGGTTTGCACGACCATTTTGATCATCCTGTCCATTGGTTATCTGGTCTACACGCTTACACAGGTTGTCGATGTATGGCTCAGGCGTTTTGCAACCAAGACTGAGAGCAAGCTCGATGATATGCTGGCTCCCCTGGTCGGCAAGTCCTTGCGCGTTACCGTAGTCATCCTGATTTTACTGCAAGTGGCTCAGACACTCAGTGATAAACCCATCACGTCAATCCTCGCGGGCCTTGGTGTTGGTGGGTTGGCTGTGGCTCTGGCCGCACAGGATACCATCAAGAATTTTTTTGGATCCATCGTCCTCTTCTCGGACAAACCGTTTGAAGTTGGCGACCGTATTAATGTAGAAGGTTACGACGGGCCGGTCGAAGAAGTGGGCTTCCGGTCGACTCGCATTCGTACGCTCGAAGGGCACATGGTCAGTATCCCGAACGGGCAGTTGGCGAACATGACGATCCACAATATTGGAAAGCGGCCTTATATCCGGAGGGTGATGACGGTTACGGTGACCTATGATACCACTCCTGAGAAAATGCAGGAGGCCGTCGATATTCTCAAAGAATTGCTTGACAACCACGAGGGCCTGAACCCGGATTTTCCGCCACGCGTATATTTCAGCGATTTTGCCAGCACCTCACTCGATATTCTTGTCATCTACTGGTACCATCCGCCCGATTACTGGAAGTACATGGAATTCAGTGAACGGCTGAACATGAATATCCTCAAACGATTCAATGAGGCAGGAATTGATTTTGCATTCCCGACACAGACAGTTTACCTGGCCGGCGACGAAAATCGTCCACTAAACATTGGCTGGCATTCAGACGGAGACGAAGAGAAAACGAACGGCGAAAAGCAAAAACCTCCATTTGAAAAGCCAAATTAACGGGCTTTCATCCAGAGTTTTTCCAGACGACGGATCAATTCGGGAACAAAATACCGGTGCTCGGGTTTCATCAATACGCTTCGCAACAATGTGACCTCCGGTTGATCAACCTGTAACTCCTGGTAATTGTTTTTAACTATTTCAGAAGGCATACGGTACAAACTCAGGTGCAGCCCCTCCTTTGGATCCTCCATACCGAGCTGAAAAATTCGCTTAGACAGTTCCGAAAGATCGGATACCCGAAGAGGTGTTCTTACCGGGAAGTAGACAACAATATCGAGATCAGGCGGCATGAGAGGTGCAAAGACCGGGGAGTCGCGAAGTGCATCGTAGAATTCACGAGCGGCACTACGGCACTGAGCTAAAATCCGGCCCAACCCCAATTCTGTCAGGGGGAAACACTGTAAGGTAGCCCATAATGCCGCGGCTGATGCCCCGGCTCTCGAACATTCCAGGCTTATCTCGCCAAGATGCAGCTCGTCAGAGGAAAAATAAGTGTACGGTGAATCATGCTTGTAATACTTTCCGACACCCGGATCTCTGAATAAAACACTTCCACACCCGTAAGGCTGCAGGCCATGTTTGTGAGGATCAACCACGAAACTATCCGCTTCCGCCAAACGTGACCACGGCCTATCATCAATCAGATGAGTGGATTCAAGCAGTTTAAAAAAACCGCCATAGGCTCCGTCGACGTGTACCCGAACCTTGCGATCACGGCAGAGGTCAAGAACTCCAGGCAGATCTTCAACTAATCCCAAACCTGTTGTGCCCATTGTTACCACCACGGTACCGACGCGGCCAATCACATCCTCCAGTGCCTCCAGATCCATTTTGCCGTCGCTGTCAACGGGTATTTCTAATGCGTTAACCTTCAAAACTTCACACATCCTGGCGTGGGTATAATGTGCGGCCGAAGAAAAAGCTATAGCCTTATTTGGTCTGGATTCTCTTGCAACCCACAATGCTTCCAGATTGGCGATGGTACCACTACTGGTCAGATGTCCAAGATAACGTTTGCCATACCCAACCATCTGTGCCAATTGTGCCATTACCTCTTTTTCCATTTCGGAGGTTGGCGGCCCCCCGTCGAGAGCGTGATTATTGGGATTGATGGTCATAGCCAGCATATATGCTTGTATGGCCAGCTCGTGGGGCGGCTTCAGCATTTGACCCGCATACTGTGGATGATGAAACGGATAGTTTCCTTTCAGCCTGTTCACCAGTTCTGTCAAAACCTGCTCTGCGTGTCCCGGTGAAATACGCTGGCTATCGTCAAGAGACATAGCCCCAAACGATTCCCGCCATGCATCAAGCTCCCTAAAATGTTGAAAAAAATGCTCCAGATCCATCTCAAAAAATTGAGGCAGAGATTGTTTTTTGCCAGTAGTTCGGTATCTGTCTTCCACGTGTCAAAACCCGGTTTCAGCCACACCGTTGCTTTCAGAAATGACTATGGATTTTAAAACATGAGTAATTGAAGCGATCAGATCTTATTCCCAAAACCCGATTGATCCTTGCTTGTTGTAACCACTCTTATAATATAGTGATGTTTACTCCCAGACCAAGCACCTGTTTGACCTGCAGGGCCTTGGTCACATCATCATTATAAACCAGAGAGAACTGCAAATCGGCACTCATGAACTTATTAATCTGCCCGATAAGCTCATTATTCCATGCTATATCCGTGCTGGTTATTTTTTTTAAGAAACTCGTAAAAGAGTCAAAGCCGCTTGACAGGGTAACATTGGGCAAAATTGTTTTTTGAAACTGAAGACCCAGGTAAATACCGCTCTCAGATTTAAGATAGTGATTGGGTTTCAGTCCGTACCGTGTCGAGAGGACCGTATCTTTTACAATAGTCTGCTTAAATGAAAAACCAATTTTAGCCTTAAAAAAATCCGCGGGCTGATAAGAATAACCGGCGACCTCCTGGATGTAGGCCGGGGATAAAAAGCTGGATATGAATTCATTAGGAGCATTATCATGGTATTTGAATCCCTTGTCGAACTGTGACTGAAAGCTTACCAGTACAAAAGCACTGTATAATGGATTATTCATGTACAGGTCTACCTGGTTATCAAATTTTATCATGTCATCCGTTTTACGTAACCCCTTACCCTGCAACTGGGCCTGTCCGTATTTGAGATTGACATCCATTTGATACCCAAACTGCTGCTCCCGGTACATCGCCTGAAAGAGGGTTGCCCCGGTCAAAGCAAAAGAATTGACTCCGCCCTGACTCCAGTTTGAGTAAGCTGCCTGGTTTCCATTTAATGCACCAACAAAATGCAGATGCCAATCTTTGAGTGAATCGGGGATCTGAGGCAGCCTGGCCTGAGCGTTTGATGACTGATAGGTTATCAGGGTGAACATACAAATGACAAATCCCCAAAGTAACCCTTTTGAACAGAAACCCATTCTGCTTTTTCCCATGATAGTCATAAATCTAAATAATTTTAGTTGATTGAATTGTCACAAATAAAACGGACACAGAAAATACAAACCTTGTATGCCCTTCATCCCAGATAAGAGTAAACCCCACCTTACGGGCAGTAGAAACTAATGGAATCAGTTACTAAGTTCCAGTACTACCTGATCCGGTTGTTCCAGCTCAGCTAGCTTCACTGTAACATGTTCATTTAGTTTGGATGGAATGCGCAACCCCACATACTGCGCCTCAACCGGGTATGTGCGGTGTCCTCGATCAATGAGTACAGCCAGCATAAGACGTGAAGGTTCCCCGTTATCGAACAATTTGTGAAAGGCCTGGTAAATTGTCCGTCCGGTGAAGATCACATCATCTACCAGTACGACATTCTTACCATCCAACGTTGAGATGTTCTCAGAGTCATCCTGCTTGTCGTTGATACCCAACTTGTAGCTTTTGACGGGACTTTTGATGATCTCGGCGAGATATTCACTCAGTCTCCGGGCGAGGCCGAATCCTCGTTCGTCAATGCCTAATAAAATGATCTCTGAGTCATAGCCAGTGTGCTCAAACACCTGATAAGCGATTCTTTTAAGAGTTCGCTCCATGCGTTTGGCACTCATTAATTCAACTGTATTTTTTGAGGAAGTAGGGATCACAGATCGGTGATTTATCTTTGGAACATTGCTTTTATACTACCCCAGGTTCTGCGTATAGCCGTTGTGGTATAATCAACTTCAGCCTGGGCACTCTGCTCTGAGTTGTCCTTAAAGATAATATTTAATTGGTAAACAACCGGCTCCGAACCGGTACTTGTCTTGTAGATGGTTTTATCGATATAACTATACTTCAAATCGCCCGATCCGGTCGTCTGTTGACCGGGCTGAATGTCGGTTAATTTTATGAATGATGCATCCCGTACAAGCTTTCTCTCCAATTCAAAATGGTCAACTTCATCCACGTTACTTACGACCCACTGTACTAAAATCTCGGTACGCGACTGATCAGGTATTGAGGCATGGAAATCCTGGATAATACCGTTGGACGCGGCAATTGTCATCAAAGCTATCGAAAACAGGAGTAATAATTTTAAATTTCGTAGAATCATGACCGGTGACCGGATGAGCCGGGAAAACTATTTTTTTTGTTCTGTAGCTTTAAAATCCTCTCTCAGAGCGTTAAATTCTTATAGACGTTCCTGTTATCGTCTGTATAATACCATTTCCTGAAGAAAAATCACACTACCTAATATTTTCAGGACTTAAAATTAATAAAAATAAACATTGAAAGAGACGATGGCTGCTTCAAATAAATTAGAAATTATCTTGATATCGATGGCATCCTTTGCCACTGGTCTTGCGGTTGGAATGCTAATGGCCCCCAAATCCGGCAGAGAAAGCCGGGAATGGTTGCAGGACCAGGCAGATCAGGCCGTCGACTGGCTGGATGAAAAAGGCCACGAAGCCGTTCACAATACAAGTGAAAAACTCCGCCAGGTTAAGGAAACCATACCGGATTTATACTCCGCCACTGAAGATTTAGATCTTGACGACGACGATTTACTGACCGAGAGTCATGCATGAAGGGCTCCTGCAATTTATATGGGCCAATCTGTATTTCCGTCAGGAAAATCTCTCAACGACGGATCGTCAGCCACTGGTAATTCTCAATCCGGGGCGTACGAACGATGGTGATGGCCCTGACTTTAAGCAGGCTTCGATACGGTTGGATGACCTTGTCTTTCACGGAGATATCGAAATCCACCTGGAGTCAGGTGGCTGGTACAGCCATCGCCATCACGAAGATACCCGCTACGACAAAGTAATCTTACATGTCGTATTGGATGATCACGACCTGGTTGAGGCGCGCCGATCCGACCGGACAATCATCCCCACACTTGTACTAAAGCCATACATCAGCGAAAAAACCTCGGTTCTTTTTCGGAAGAGCAGAAAAAAAACGACACTGGCCTGTGCCGGCCTTATCAAAGATGTAAAACATGAAACAGTAAAAAGGCAATGGACAAAAGCCAGTGACCGCTATTTCAATTACAAGATTCGGGAACTTCAAAAAGCTTATGATTCTTCGCTCCCTCCATCCGAGGCGTGGCGTCATCTGTTAGCAGAATCTATTTTCGATGGTTTGGGTATCGCAAATAATCGATTGCCGATGCGAAGATTATTCCGTTTTTTGCGGGAAACCATGCCAAATCCCAACGTTTTTCCTTTCAGGAACGTGTTGGAGCAAGGGCTTTCAATTGCCGGCCTCGATACCGAAACCAATGCCGGCTTCCTGACGCGACACGACTGGTCCCTCTCCAATACACGGCCCGCCAATCAACCGGAATCACGTATTCCTCAGGCTATTGCCATATGGTATATACTCTGCCAGGTGCCACTGCCGACAATATTGAATGAGCCGGTCACATCAAGCTGGATTCTGCTAACCAACATTGAAAGTATGAGCAAACCGGTCGGTGATGAGAGAAAAAATATTCTCTATGCTACCGTATATATCCCGGCAATTCATATCTTAGGGTCGCTCTTTCAGGACGATGAATTACTGAAACGCGCTTTTAAAGCTTGGAAAGAGGTGAAAATCAAAGTGCCCGGTTCGATTCTTGGCGCTTTTCAACGTTCAGGTCTGGAGGTTGAGATGATCAGGGATGACCCTGCAACCGTCTACCAGTTCAAGCACCTTTGCAAAGAAGGTCGGTGCAGTGAATGTGAGATCATGAAAATGATTCTTATACCTTGACTGATGACAGATAATTTGATAAGTTTGGATTCTTTTTGAGATCAGGGTATTGCCCGGTCGTCTAAAGGCAGGACAGCGGGTTTTGGTCCCGTCAGTGGGGGTTCGAATCCTCCCCGGGCAACTCATTTTTTAATGAAACCGATCAAGCAATACATGAAGGATGTCGCCAACGGTCATCCTTTTTATTTATACTAAAACGCCTAACAAACAGACCATTGGAAAAGCCGCTGGCCATATTTGCAGGTCGCAGTAACGCAGCGCTCGCGCGAGCAATTGCTGAGCAATATGGCACCCATCTCGGTGAAGTGACCATCAAAAATTTCTCAGACGGGGAATTATACGTCAAATTTGAGGAAAGCATCCGGGGAAAGGATGTGTTCGTCGTACAATCGACGCCTCCGCCGGGAGACAACATCATCGAACTGCTGATGTTGATTGATGCGGCACGACGTGCTTCGGTACATCGCCTGACTGCTGTCATTCCCTATTTTGGATATGCGCGCCAGGATCGTAAAGACCGCCCGCGGGTATCGATCGCTTCCAAATTGATGGCCAACCTGTTAACCAAGGCAGGTGCCGATCGTATTCTCACTATGGACTTGCATGCACCCCAGATCCAGGGATTTTTCGATATCCCTCTTGATCATCTTTATGCAAGCAGAATCTTCATCGAGTACTTCCATCGAAATCCCGTAGATGATCTCGTTGTCGTAGCGCCGGATGTGGGAAGTCTGAAGATGGCCCGGACCTATGCAAAGAGTCTTAACGCCGGTCTGGCGTTTGTCGATAAGAGACGACCGAAGCAAAATGTTGCCGAGGTGATGAATATCATCGGAGAAGTAAAGGATAAGAACATTTTACTTGTCGATGACCTGGTCGATACGGCAGGAACATTGACCAACGGCGCAGGGGCCCTGAAGGAACGAGGCGCAAAAAATATTATCGCAGCATGCGCTCATCCCATGCTGTCGGGTCCGGCATATCAGCGGCTGGAAGACTCAGCCATTGATACGCTGGTTGTTACAGACACCATACCGTTGAAAAAGCCCTCAACTAAAATGAAAGTACTGAGTGTGGCCGGCATCTTTGCAGAAGCAATCCGCCGTATTCACACCGATGACACTATCAGCTCACTTTTTGATGATTGAAAACATAAAGGCCAACCATGAATAAACCTGAGAAAGTAGAACTTCAAACTTACCAACGCGAGACTGGCCGACGGAATGCCGAACATTTGCGCAGCGAGAAACGAATTCCAGCCGTCGTTTATGGTCCGGAATTGGACGAAAACCGCCACTTCGCTGTCAAGGAATTGGATCTTGAAAAAATTCTGTCTGCCAAAACTCTTGAGATCGTCACGCTTGTTTTTGACGACAAGACCAAAATCGACACCATCCTCAAGAAAACAGAATTTCATCCCGTAACGGACCGCCCTTTGCACGCCGACTTTTATGCCCTGGCCGACAAACATTTAGTTACCGTTGTGGTACCTCTTGTATTTGCCGGTACGGCTGTTGGTGTTACAGAAGGCGGGCGTCTTTATCGTTCGACGCGCGAATTACGTGTCACCTGTCTGCCTGCCGGTATTCCGGCAAACATCACGGTAGATATTTCGAAACTGCGCATCGGCAGTACCCTGCACATCCGCGACATCGCCATGGAGGGCGTGACTCCGGTTGATGACCCGGGTCGTACGCTTGCCACAGTTCGTCCGCCACGTACCGGTATCCAGACAACCGTTGGAGCTGCTGAAGAGGTAGCGGAGGTTGAAGAGGGAGCAGAAGTGGAAGAAGGCGCTGAGGCCGAAGCCGAAAACGCTGAAGAATAAGCTTCCTTTATGGAAGCTCACCATAGGTTTGGCCTATGCCTCTGATCGTCGGTTTAGGAAATATCGGTAAAGAATACGAAGGAACCCGGCATAACGCCGGGTTCCTTATTGTTGATAAATTAGCGGATACACTTCGTGCCACCTTCAAAGAAGGGAGAGGACCATTTTTGGCTGCAGAAGGTAATCACCGTGGGAGAAAAGTGATACTTATCAAACCGACTACATATGTAAACCTGAGCGGACAGGCTGTATTACGCGCCATGCGCATTTACGGTATCCCCCTGCAGGAAATTCTCATCTGTATTGACGATCTCAACATTCCTCTCGGTACCATAAGACTGCGTCCCGGTGGTGGAGACGGGGGGCACAATGGCCTGAAAAATATCGATCACGAAATCGGCTCGAAGAAATATTCAAGACTTCGTTTTGGAATCGGGAACGATTATCCTCGCGGACAACAAGTTGATTTTGTATTATCCTCTTTTGATAAGGAGGAATTTCCCTCTGTGGATGAAGCCGTACTACGCGCTCACGATGCTGCCCTCTGTTTCGTACGAGAAGGCATAAACCGAGCCATGAATCTCTACAACTGAGCCAAAAAACTAAACCAAATATGCAACAATGAGTACACTGATTTATTTAATCCCTATTGCGGGTCTGCTGGGTCTCATCTATACCTTTACTAAATCGGCCTGGGTCGGTCGTCAGGAGGTAGGCACGGATAAAATGGTCACCATATCCGGCCATATTCATGACGGGGCAATGGCATTTCTGCGATCAGAATACAAGGTTCTCGTAATTTTTGTGATTTGTGTCGCTATCCTTCTGGGATGGAGTGGAGCCAGCCAGGCCAATTCATCCTGGTTAGTTGCCGTATCATTCATCACAGGTGCTTTTTGTTCTGCACTTGCTGGTTTTATCGGAATGCGCGTGGCTACAAAAGCCAACGTCAGAACGACCAATGCCGCCCGCAGCGGTCTAGGCAAGGCACTT
>Ga0102953_1000656_pt1 | contig 23399 bp, 23 predicted proteins | sample SalPon2A_C_D2_MG_FD_78509 | JGI IMG/M metagenome (GOLD analysis project Ga0102953, IMG submission 78509) | Soil microbial communities from South San Francisco under conditions of wetland restoration - Salt Pond MetaG R2A_C_D2_MG | ecosystem: Environmental > Terrestrial > Soil > Wetlands | place... | reverse complement strand
GGCCCTGGCATTAATGTCCATCGCCCAGTTCCAATGCCTGGCATTCAATTCAAGGACCGGTTTTAAAACACCAGACGCCGCGTTGCTGACTAAAAAATCAAATCGGCCATACACATCCTTGACCAACTCAAACATGTTTTTCACATGGTCGTCATCAGCAACATTTGCCTTAACAACAACGCACTTCACGCCATGTTTCTCGATCAAATGGGCGGTTTCTTCTGCATCACCTTTGTGCCGGATATAATTAACAACAAGATTTACACCGCTTTCCGCGAACTTAAGCGCAATGGCCTTGCCAATGCCCCGTGAACTTCCCGTGACCAATGCGACTTTACCTTGAAGATTAAACATTTCCCCTCCTTAATGGACGTCAGTAACTCTATCATGAAAAAAGCTTCCTTATACTATTAAACATGAAACTATGCACCTGAAACCGAACCGGTAACAGCTCCTCTGGAACCTCAAAACCCCGAACAGCTAACTCTGCAGGTTGCGCTAAAGGGAATCCCAGTTCGGCAATATTACAACCAGTCTTTTTTCTGGCGGACGCTTCCTGCCACAAAGGCGACACCCAGGGCTCGACACCTAAAATATCCATAATTGCAGTATCCAGCGCCACAGGATTGAAGCTGGCAGCGATAAGAGATAATGCAAAGGGCTGCCCTCCCACCGGACCTTGTTTATGCATAGCAGAAACCCCATCTGCGATACTGATCCCCATCGGGACACTTTCAAGCAAGTCAATAATCAGCCCCGCGAAATATTTGTTGCCATGCTGCATGTGGGCAAAAGCCTTGCGCCAGGACAGCACCACGCCAAAATAGTTCTTTACAGCCATTGTCAGACGCAGCTGGTTATGCGCCTTAATCTTTGGGAGATTGATAAGGAAATCGTATTCATCTATTTCGCCCGCTAATACAATGTTAAAGCCATTTGCTGTTTTCACCGGCTTCTTTTTTTTAAAATTAATCACCGTCACAGGAAGCCCCTTAAGGGCCTCAAGGTACCCGGATTTTTGCATGACATGGGCCGCGGTGCCAAAGGCCGGTGAGTCACCAATAGTGACCCGGGCACCATGATCAATGCACCAGGCTGCCACCGCAGCTACAAACTTCGGATGAGTCACCGAACCTCTCTGGTGGCCAACAGCTGAAACCAGATTGGGCTTTAAGAGCAAGCGGCTTCCGGAACACACGGAGAAACCAAGGGTATGGCAAAGCCTGTCGATGCGACCTTTAAGCATTTCCCGACCATACGTACTGCAACCAATCAAGGCAACTTCTCTACTCAAATCCATCCATCAACCATACAGAATCATTATTTTTTTTCAAGAGCACAATCTAACAAAGCGCAAGGGTGTTGGCAGAAAAAACAGTCCCCTTTCAACTGCCTGCGCGTACGGTGTTATTTTATTGACGCTCAAAGCCAATTCGGTCATTTCATTGACATGATTTCTTTATTTTGTCATAACATGGAATATTGCATGACCTGCGGCTGACAGGGGAACCAGCGCAACTTTCCGATCACGTCCAGACAGGTTTTCCTACCCCTTAATCAAGGTGGCATAAGAATTGCTCATTATGCCATAAAAGTCAAAAATCTTTACAACAGGAGTGTTGTTATGGCCGAAGAAGAAAAAGCTCAGGCGGAAGGCGCCAGTGAGGCGGAAAGCCAACCCAAAAAGAAAAGTAAAATCATCCTTTTTGCGATCATCGGCTTCATCCTTGTACTGGCAGCCGGCGGCGGTTTTTTTGCCTATACTAAATTCCTTGCGCCCAAACCTGCAATTGTACCCAGCGAGGTTGAAAAAGAGGCGCCGGAGAGCGTTGGCGAAATGTTCACCTTAGAGCCATTTGTCGTTAACCTTTCAGACCCTAAAGGCAAACGCTACCTGAAGGTATCAATCGCCATTGAGCTTGAAAATGCGCAGATTATTGAACGGGCTGAAAAAAATAAACCAAAAATGCGCGACATGGTCATAATGCTTCTGACCAGTCTCTCTTTTGAGGAAGTTATGACCCCTGAGGGTAAAATTCGAGTACGGGATGAGCTTTTTGAGCGCTTCAACTTAATTCTGCGTCCCGACAGGGTCAAAAATATTTATTTTACTGAATTTGTTGTGCAGTAAATATATGAGCTGTGGTCGCCTTGCGCACGGACAGCTTAGCTTGCGATTTTATTAAGCAGTTACCAACAGGCTTTTAAAATTATGGAACAAATATTAAGTCAAGACGAGGTCGATGCCCTATTAAAAGGTATTTCCGGCGGCGACATTGAAGAACCCGAAGAGTCCATAACCGATGATGACTTAAGTCATGCGGTCTATGACTTCAGCAGGCAGCAAGGTATTGTGCAGACAAAAATGCCTGCCATGGAAGTCATCAACGATACCTTCCTGCGTTCCATGCGCTCATCTCTGGCCAATACACTTCGCAAAATTATTGACGTCACCTCAGTACCCATGGAGCTAGAACGTTTTGGTGCATTTGTCCGTACCCTGCCCGTACCAAGCAGCCTCCAAATCTTTAAGATGGAGCCCTTCAGGGGGAACGCTCTGTTTGTCTTAGAGCCGAAGCTTGTATTTGCCTTGGTTGAAACCTTTTTGGGTGGAACCGGCACCAGGAATATACGTATTGAGGGTCGTGACTTTACGCCAATTGAGCAGCGCCTTATTCATCGTGTGGTGAACATCCTGCTGAACGATCTGGAAAAAGCCTGGTTTTCGCTGCATCCGGTTAAAGTCCAGTATATACGAAGCGAAATCAATCCCCAGTTTGCAAAAATTTGTGAACCGGAAGAGGTTGTCATCATTAACCGCTACGAAGTTGACATGGACAGAGCAGTTGGCAGCATAACCACATGTATCCCGGTTGCGAACCTGGAATCAGTTAAATCAAAACTGACAACCTCCTTCCAGCGTGAACAAAGTGAAGAGGACATCCTACTTGGCAACACTCTTCAGGAAAACATTAAAAATGTTCCTCTTGAAATGAGGGTCGAACTTGGCACAGCCCAGATCCCTGCCGGCGATATTATTGAATTAAATGTCGGGGACATTATCCAGCTCGACCGGAGAAAAGACGACTTGCTCCCCGCCTATTTAGGAGATGTACGAAAATATATGGGGACTCCAGGCATCCATAGAGGCAACAAGGCCTTTCTCATCAAAAGGCTTGTCTTTGACCAGGAACGCGATTGATGGAGCACAGATAAACATAGATCCTGGATCTGGCGCACCCCGGAATTATATCATTACAAACCAGCGGACAACAACACCCTGCTGGCTACCGGTCCAGCGCCTATCGTCACTTACAGACTTTGTCTGTCGGCAGGTTTTGACACTGATATTTCATGAGAAAAAAAGCGACAAAGGAGAAAAATAATGGCTGATGACCCGACAAAAGAAACTTCTGAGGATACCAGTGATATCAGTGATGCCAGCGATGCCAGTGACGACTGGGCAACAGCGCTTGAAGAGCAGAATGAAACTGCCCCTGCCAGCTTTGCTGAGTTAGGTTCAAGCGCAACAAGCACGGACAGTGGTCAGAATCTCGAATTCCTGCTGGACATTCCTCTTTCAGTTACGGTCGAACTCGGCAGGACCAAAATGCTCATCAACAACATGTTACAGCTCACCCAAGGGTCTGTCATTGAGCTGAGCAAGTCAGCAGGGGAGCCTGTTGAAATTTACGTTAATAACAAGTTGCTCGGCAAAGGAGAGGTTATTGTGGTTAACGACCGATTTGGCATCAGGATCACTGAAATTATCAGCCAAGCCGACCGAATTAAAAATATGGGATAACAAATACCACCCATGAAAAGTCTTTTCCACTCACATATAATTTTGCTCTTCCTGGTTGCCCTTGGAATTATTTTAGCAGCCCAAGGGTGCCTGGCTTTAGAACCAGACACGGTTATGCATCCGCCCATAGCAGACGACTTACGCGAAACCACCTCACTGATGACAGCAATTTTCAAAGTTACGGGTTCGCTCACCCTTGTCATCGGGCTCATGCTCATGCTTTTTTTTCTATTCAAGAAATTTGGCTTAAATAAGGGCCTTTCACCAAGCGGCTCACTGGTTAATGTCCTGGAATCCCGCCTGGTTGCGCCTAAAAAATATGTCGCCATCATTGAAATTGCCAGCAAATGTGTTGCCGTTGGTATTACGGATAACAGTATGACCCTGCTTACCGAGATAGATTCATTTCCGGATGGAAACACAACCAGTCCTGGCCATGAAAAAGAGAGAGGCTCATTCCCTGGTCTCTTAAAACAAGCAACCCAAGCCATCAATGACAACTCCAGTCTTGCCGAATCCACAACGGAGAGTAAGGAAGGGTCCAATGTTCAATAAGGCGCTTTTACTTTCCCTTACTGCCCTGCTGGGTCTGCTTTTTGTGCCAGAAATGAGCCGCGCCGTTCAGTTGCCCACCCTGCAAATCGGCTTAGGCGAGGCCAACAACCCCCATCAGGTTTCTGTTCTCATCGAAATCCTCCTGGTCTTCACCATTTTATCAATGGCTCCAGCCATTCTTTTAATGATGACCTGTTTCACCCGTCTGGTCGTTGCCTTTTCCTTTCTCAAAAAAGCGCTCGGCACCCAGACAACTCCGCCGAACCAGATACTTATCGGTCTTTCTCTGTTTTTGACTTTATTTATCATGACCCCGGTTTTTACTCAAATCAACACAACCGCCGTAAAACCATACCTGAACGAACAACTCTCTCTCGAACAAGCCCTTGAATCAGGGATACAACCACTTCGGGCGTTCATGTTTAAACAGACCAGAGAGAAAGACCTTGCCCTGTTTGTATCTGTCGCGGACCTTAAAAAACCGCAGAATAAAGATGATGTCCCAACGTCTGTATTGATTCCGGCATTTATGGTCAGCGAGTTGAAGACGGCCTTTGAAATTGGTTTTGTTCTCTTCCTCCCGTTCCTGGTCATTGATATGGTTGTTGCCAGTATTCTCCTGTCTATGGGGATGATGATGCTGCCGCCAATCATGATCTCGCTGCCATTTAAAATACTGCTCTTTGTGCTGGTCGATGGCTGGTATTTGCTGGTAGGCTCGCTCGTTAAAAGCTTTGGAGTATAAAAATGACCGCTATACAATCGATTAATTTGGGCTATGACGCGATTTACGTGACTTTGCTGGTTTCCGCACCCTTACTGACTATTGCACTTGTCGTTGGGCTGGCAATCGCTATTTTCCAGGCCACCACTCAAATTCAGGAAATGACTCTTACCTTTGTTCCTAAAATTGTTGCCGTCATATTTGCCTTACTGTTTTTTGCATCCTGGATGACGATCAAGCTGACCGACTATACCCATGATCTTTTCATCAGGATTCCTGATATGATCAGGTAAAACTGCTCAATTAACAACTCGATACTTGAAACAATGACCGACACCGCCCTTCTAAACTGGACACTCAACAATGTGCTTTCACTTCTGGTCATCATGACCCGGGTCGGTCCGCTGGTTTTTTTAATGCCCATTATCGGCTCAACAAGTGTTCCCACCCCGGTCAAGGCACTTTTCTCACTGGTCCTGGCCCTCATTCTGGTACCGATTGTCCATGTTTCACCTGATACTTTCCCGAGCTCACCCTTTGGTTATCTCGTTTTTGTCGGCTCGGAAATAGTTTTTGGTGCCACACTGGCCTTTCTGGTACGTATGGTCTTATCGGCCACCGATATTGCCGGCCAGATGGTCAGTATTTCGATGGGAATGGGAATGGCAGGCGTCATGGACCCTCAGTCTGGGACTCAGGTATCACTGATTGGCAATCTCTGGAACATTATTGCCATTCTCATCTTCCTGGCCATTAACGGCCACCACCTTTTTATCCGGGCGCTGGTCGAAAGTTTCACCTGGGTGCAGCCAGGCAGCATTCATATTGCTGACGCCACGTTTAGGGGTATCGTCTCAGCCGTCCAGCATATGTTTGTTTTAGCCATTCAAATTATGGCACCGGCTGCGGTAGCCTTATTTTTTGGCCATGTTGCTATGGGCATTATTGCTAAAACAGTCCCTCAGATGCCGGTTATTATTGTCGCCATGCCAATGAATATAGCAATTGGCTTTATTTGCGTAGGACTTTCGATGAGCTATTTCCTGCCCTTGATGATTAAAAATTTCGACAAGATGGGTGTGGAATTGTTCCAATTGGCCAAAGGTATGGGGGGATAAACAGTGGCAGATGAAAGTAGCAGCCAGGAAAAAACCGAAGAACCTACCACCAGGCGACTGCAGGAATCGAAAGAGAAAGGCGATGTGGCAAAAAGCATGGAAATCCCATCTGCTGCCGTATTGCTCGCCGGTCTTATGACTCTTTATCTGTTGAGCGGATTTTTCATGCAGACTATTTGCTCCTTCACGGCCTATTTTCTCGCCAACAGTTACTCTATCAGAATCATTCCGGGAAACATGGCCACCTTAGCCAGAGAATGTATGATTAGTACTTCCTATCTGGTTGGCCCTGTCATGCTTGCTGTGTTCATTACAGCCCTGATCGCCAACTACGCCCAGATAGGATTCATCTTTACAGGTGAGAAACTCAAACCCGATCTCAAGAAAATTGACCCCATTCAGGGACTGGCAAAAAAATTCTCTCTCCAGGCTCTGGCCGAGCTGGTCAAGTCGCTGCTTAAAGTGGGCATTATCGGCTATGTGGCGTACAGCGAAGCCTACAAGGCCTCGCCGCAGCTTATGCCGCTTATGGATCAGACACCCCTGCAGATCATGACCTTTGCCGGCAAAGTGGCCTTCTGGATTTTTCTGAAATGTGCTCTGATAATTGCCGTCCTGGCAGCACTTGATTATGCCTTCCAACGCTGGCAGTTTATGCAGAAAATGAAAATGTCCAAGCAGGAAGTAAAAGAAGAAGCGAAAATGACGGAAGGTGACCCGCAGGTCAAAGGCCGAATCCGCTCAATTCAGATGCAAATGGCCAGACAGCGGATGATGGAAGAGGTCCCTAAGGCGGATGTGGTTATCACTAATCCGACCCGTCTGGCAATTGCTCTTCGTTACTCAGGAGAAGAAATGCAGGCGCCAACTGTAGTGGCAAAAGGTGCTGGCGCCATTGCCCAGCGCATTAAGGAAGTTGCCGCCGAGCACAACGTACCAATGGTCGAAAATAAACCTCTGGCCCAGGCGCTCTTTAAAACTGTGGCAATTAATCAACCTATACCGGAAAACCTCTTCCAGGCAGTGGCTGAAGTACTCGCCTATGTTTACGGATCGCGTCAGAAACGTGCAGCATAACAGGACATAGGAGAAAAAATTCCGCCCCGGTTTCTCCTTTAACTTTTAACCTTAAGATAATAACCATGGCAGCAAAAACAGAAACATTAACAGGATTAAAAGCGATCAATCTTGATTCATCAAGCATGGTTGTTGCCCTTGGAGTCGTCGCGATCCTCCTGGTCATGGTCATGCCGCTGCCAACCATCATCCTGGATTTACTGCTCTCCTTAAGCATTACAGTGGGCCTGGTTGTCCTGCTCATGTGTCTGTACAATACAAATCCACTGGATTTTTCTTCTTTTCCCCCGTTATTGCTCCTAACAACCCTGTATAGACTTTCACTTAATATTGCGTCCACTCGCCTTATCCTTTTGCACGGCCATGAAGGTCCGGGATCTGTTGGCCGGGTTATCCAGTCCTTCGGTGATTTTGTCGTGGGTGGGAATTATACTGTGGGCTTTATTATCTTCCTGATTATGGTTCTGATTAATTTTATCGTTATCACCAAAGGTTCCGGCCGTATTGCTGAAGTTGGCGCCCGGTTCACTTTAGATGCCATGCCTGGTAAACAGATGGCCATTGATGCCGACCTTAACGCTGGCCTGATAGACGAGGAAGGCGCAAAATCCCGCCGGGCTGCCATCGCCCAGGAAGCCGAATTTTATGGCGCCATGGATGGTGCGGCAAAATTTGTCCGCGGTGAAGCTATTGCCAGTATCGTTATCATGGTCATCAACGTTATTGGCGGCCTGTTTATCGGTGCCGTTCTGCAGCATATGGATATTTTCCAGGCCCTTGAGACCTATACCCTGCTCACCATCGGCGATGGTCTTGTTTCACAAATCCCCTCACTGATCATCTCAACCGCAGCAGGTATCATCGTCAGCCGTGCGGCATCAGACATGAGTCTTGGTGGTGAGTTCGCGAAACAGTTCGGAATGCAGCCCCAGGCTCTTACAGTGTCTTCCGCTATTATCGGCCTGTTCGGTCTAATTCCCGGCCTACCCCACATACCATTTTTGATGCTGTCTATTATCCTGGGTACCGTGTCCTATTTCACCTTTCAGCAAAAAGCCATGCTCAAGGAAACAGAGGAGAAAGAAGCCGACCAGAAGGCACCATTACCAGGAACACCGGAAACCGTTGAGGCACTTTTACCCCTTGACACGCTGCAGCTTGAAGTCGGCTACGGGCTGATTCCACTGGTTGATGAAAATCAGGAGGGTGATCTTCTTGAAAGAATCCGTGGAATCAGGCGACAGTTTGCCATGGACATGGGGATCATCGTTCCATCCCTGCATGTCCGCGACAATCTGCAAATTAAGCCGGACGAGTATGTTCTCCTGCTTAGAGGGGTTGAAATTGCCAGGGGTGAGATCATGATGGGCTACCAGCTTGCTATGGATTCAGGCTCCGCAAAACGCGACATTGAAGGAATACCCACCACTGAACCGGCCTTTAATCTGCCGGCTTTATGGATTACCGAGGACAAAAAAGATGCGGCCCAGCTGGCCGGCTATACAGTTGTTGACCCTTCCACTGTTATTGCAACACATTTGACCGAGATTCTGCGGAGTCATGCGGAAGAACTCCTTGGCAGGCAGGACACCCAGAAATTGCTCGACAACCTTATGAAAACCAATCCAAAGGTCGTTGATGAACTCATCCCTGACCATTTGTCATTGGGCGGCCTGCAAAAAGTACTGCAAAACCTTCTCCGCGAACGCGTTTCCATCCGTGACTTGCTGACCATTTGTGAAACTTTGGCAGACTATGCAACAATGACCAAGGACACCTCAGTTCTCACTGAATATGTCCGACAGAGGCTGGCCCGCTCCATTGTCAGCAGTCATACGGATGAGGATGGTAAACTGTATGTGATGACCCTTTCTCAACAGATTGAAGATTTCATCCGCGAATCTATCCAAAAAACAGAGCAGGGCACATACCTTAATCTTGAGCCAAACCTGGCCCAGAAGGTTATTGAATCTACTCAGAACATGGCAGACAAAGTTTCAACCGATGGTTATCAGCCAATCATTCTCTGCACACCTGCTGTCAGAAGGCATTTACGCCACCTCCTGGAACGTTTTCTGCCCCAGGTCATTGTTCTTTCAAACAACGAACTGACCAGCCAGGTACAGATTAAATCGCTGGGAACCATTGAACTCAACCGGGGGAAATAACAAAGAAATGCAGAGTAAAGGTTCAGTGCTAAAAGAAGAAGGCAGCAGAAGAATGCGCCCTACAGTCGTTCATCTTTTATCCTTTTTAATTACAGCCTTTTGCTCTGAAATCATGTACATACAGGACACTGCCCTTTTAAGCCATTCATTAAGACCAATAAAGCCATGCGAATAAAACGTTACGAAGCAAAAGACACTACCACCGCACTTGCCATGATAAAAAAAGAAATGGGTGAAGATGCCGTTATTCTGGCAACCAGATCCATCGGCAAAAAAGATGGCAAAAACCAAATGGTTGAAGTTGTGGCGGCAATGGATTACGACATTGATGAAATTGCCATGAACACTATCGAAACTCCAAACACTGCCAACCCGCAATCGTATGGCTACCATTCAGTACGGGCAACTGACCGGGCTGTGGGGGGCGGCAAACCTCTGGCAGAAATTGCGCCTCAATCACACAGACAAAACACTGACGCGTCCCATTGTGAATCCCACGATATGCGGCTTCGATTTGCCAACCTGCGGACCCAAGCCCCTCCGCCGCCTGAACCGGTTCGTCTCTATAACGGAGTTGGCTCATCAACCTCAACAAACGGCGCCAAACCGAGTTCGCAAGCGGTCAGACTCTGGCGTGACCAGCTTATTGAAAAAATTCAGGTTCCGGCAGCTGATCACTCACCTAAAATATTGGCCTTAGTGGGTGCAACCGGAGTAGGGAAAACAACAACCACAGCAAAAATGGCTGCCTGGTACAGTTTGCGGGCCGGACAGCGTGTTGCGCTCCTCTCCATGGACTGTTATCGCATAGGCGCCACAGACCAACTGCGCGCCTATGCTAAAATCATGCGGCTGCCCTGTGAAATTGCCCTGCGGAAAAAAGACCTTGTTGCCGCCTTAAAAAAACATAGCGACAAAGATGTCATTCTTATTGATACTGCAGGGAAAAGTCCTTATGACGCCAACCATATCAATGAGCTTCAAGACTGGTTTGCTCCCTGTGCGGATCTTGAACCACACCTTGTTTTAAGTGCAACAACTAAAAAAGAAGATCTGCAGACCATGATCAAATCTTACGCCGCAATTTCTGCCTCCAGCCTGATTCTTACAAAGCTTGACGAAACAAGAGCATATGCAGCTTTATGCCAACAGGTTGTCGCCTCGTCTTTGCCAGTCAGTTATGTATGCACTGGTCAGCGAGTGCCGGAAGATTTTATGGTGGCAAACAAGGATTACCTTGACACATTGTTCAAAAACGGATGGAATGCCGCAACAGCGTATGTTCAGTCCAACACTGCGCACTAAGAGGGAACCATGAACCAGGCAGACACTTTGGAAAAGATAATGGACACAGCATCAGCTCCTCACAAAACAGGGCAGGCGACACAATCGCCGCGGGTCATCAGCATCACCAGCGGCAAAGGCGGGGTCGGCAAGTCGAACCTCACAACTAACCTGGGGTACCTTCTGGCCAAACAGGGCAAAAGAGTCCTTATTCTTGACGCGGATATCAACTTGGCCAACGTGGATGTTCTGCTTGGCCTCACTCCTGAATTTAATCTTCACCACGTCCTCATGGGAGAAAAAACCCTTGATGATGTTATCATTGAAGGCCCCGGCGGGATTCAAATTCTGCCGGGCAGCTCTGGTATTATGGAACTCGCCACCCTTTCTGAAAGTCAAAAAATGTATTTTCTGGCAGAAATGGAGAATGTCGGCAAACGGATCGACGTGCTGCTGATTGATACGGCCGCCGGCATTAATGAAAATGTCATTTATTTCAACCTGGCAGCTCAAGAACGTATTGTCATACTTACCCCGGAACCGACGGCTTTAACAGATGCCTATGCACTTATCAAAGTGCTCTCAGCCCGGCATGACGTTAAAAGATTCAAAATTGTTATAAATATCGCTCAATCGGAAAAAGATGCTTTGGCTGTTTACCGCCAGCTCAGCCTGGTATGCGACCAATTCCTCGGCACGCTTTCTCTGGACTTTCTGGGATATATTCCGTATGATAAAAACCTGATAAAGGCCGTACGAAGCCAGCGCCTGGTTGCCGAACGGTTTACTGACACAGCGGCGGCGCAGCATATTGGCGAAATATCCAGGCAGCTTCTCGACATTGTTCCCGAACGGACTTCTGATGGTAATATTAAGTTTTTCTGGCAGCACATTTTTGAACAATAGAAGCTTTGCCTCCAGACACTGATGGTCAGATCAAATCCGCAAAAATTCAAAGATTATACCCGGGCCTATTTTAATGGCTCAGGCAAACTCACGCCCAAAAAACGTGACGAGTTAATCCTGACCTATACTCCCCTGATCAAATATATTGCCACGCGCCTTGTCTCAAGACTGCCGGCCCATGTTGCACTTGACGACCTTATCAGCTGCGGCATCATCGGACTGATTGATGCCATCGACAAATTCGACCTTTCCAAGAATGTTCAGTTTAAAACATACGCCGAGTTTCGCGTACGAGGTGCGATGCTCGACGAACTCCGGGCACTTGACTGGGTTCCCCGATCCGTACGAAGCAAAATAACCCAGTTGGAAGCAACCTACTCCTCAATGGAAAAAACTCTTGGCAGACCAGCGACGGAAGAGGAAATGGCCCAAAACCTTAATCTTTCAATTGAGGAGTTTCATAAACTTTTAGATGAAACCAAGGCTGTCACCTTTATGGATATTGAGCTACTCAAGCAGCGCTCACCAGACATAAGGGCATCTACCATTACCGATCTTCTCAATTCCGACGCGACAGACCCTTTTGCGGCACTAAGCTTTTCGCAAATCCGAGATCATGTCGCCAAGGCAATTTCTGATCTGCCCGAAAAAGAAAAACTTACTGTTTCATTATATTATTTTGAGGAACTCACAATGAAGGAAATTGGCCTTGTTTTAGGATATACTGAGTCCCGCATCTCTCAAATGCACAGCAAAGCCGTATTACGATTACGGTCAAAGCTAAAAAAGGCATTAATGACTTAATTTGTCTAAATTTTTCCACTATGCCAGTCCCCTGACACAACTCTCTATTCCGGCCAAAAAACAGCGCCGAATCGGCATGGAATTTTTTCTACAAATCTTATTGATTTTGTACTATACTTTTAGATATGATGTATCAGATTTCAAATATTTTCGTGCTGATACCTTAGTATGTCGTTTGAATAATGTAGTGGTATCGATCATAATACGACAGAGGAACATTACCAATGCCGGATATTACATCCATGAAAGTCTTAGTTGTAGATGACTTTGCAACCATGCGCAGAATCTTAAAAAATATTCTTACGCAGATCGGTTACAAACACATCATTGAGGCTGACGATGGCACAACAGCCATGGGTGTGCTCAAACAAGAGAAAATAGACCTTATCATTTCCGACTGGAATATGCCTAAAATGACCGGACTGGAGTTGTTGAAAAATGTCCGGGCCAACCCCGACCTGGCAACAATCCCATTCATCATGGTTACTGCTGAAGCCCAGCAGGACAATATTATCCTTGCTGTCAAAGCCAAGGTCAGTCAATATATTGTTAAGCCGTTTACAGCTGATACCCTTGGTGAAAAAATCAATAAAGTACTTAATTGATGTTCTCGCAAAAAGTATTGGATGGCTAAGCACAGGTAAGCGCAGACTCCGAAAGTCTGATATACAGGTAAGCGTAGACTCCGAGGAGTAGTGCTTTTTTGAGAGCAAGACCATACATGTGGTATGTCGAGTGAACATAAAAGTGCTACGACGCAAGTAGATCGGACTTTTTGCAACGCCATCTCATTTAGTTTGGTTACAGAGTTGATTTGTTAATCCGCTGACAACTAATACTTGAAAGCGGCACCTGTGTTTCTCAGTTAAACATGATTCCTCTTCCAGCCAAACAACCAGTTCCCCATCTAAACAGAAGGCCATGACCGATACGCCAGACGACCCCACAAAGGAACAAGAAAGCACCAGCGAAAATATTTTCAATAGTGAGATCGGAGATGATTGGGGTGAAGCTTTTCAGGCGGAAAACTTTATGTTCTCGCCTGACGAAGAAGCCAGCAGTGAATTTTTTCTGGAAGATGACTCCTTTGCCCCTGAATCTTCCGCAAATCCTGCTGAGTCTTCCGTTGTCGATGGTGTTGGCCTTTTTGGTGACTCCAAAGCCAGCAAAGGCATTCCAGGACTAAACAAATTCCTTACGCTGGCGTCCCTTCTGCTGACGCTCCCGCTTAAATTTAAAATTCCAGTTATCGGCCTGGTCCTGGCGTTGATTCTGGCTCTGTTTTTCCTGTTGCAAGGCTCTCCGGAACAAACCGACCTGCAGATTGCGACTCAAGAAGGCGTCAATCCCAACCAGGGGGATGCGTCTGTTGACCAGGCACAAACCATCCAGGAAAAACTGGCGGAAACAGAGCCTCCCCCTAAACTTGAAATCCTTCCCGAAAAGGTTCGAAAACGCTGGGAGCTGCCTCCCTTTCTTGTTTCTTCAGTTGATGAAGAAAACAATGCGCCGGCGCTGCTTTCCATAGACTTGACCGTCGTTCTGCTCTTAGACGAGGAGCAGCTTATCCCGAATGACAAAGAGCTTCTTGTCCGGGAAACAATTTTTCAATTTTTCAACAACCACCCCTTTTCCGAGTTAGAGCGTTTTAATCTTTCCCGGGGAGAACTGACCCGCAGCCTTGAGGCTTGGATCAAAAAACAGCTCCCGGACCTTCCGCTTTCGTCCATTGTGTTTAACCATTACCAAATCCTTTAACTGGCCACCGGCAATTGGTCCCATTGGCTTGTGTACGCCGGCGATTTATAGCGCTGATTCATGCTCCACGGCTTCGCAAGTCCCGCCGCAGCAAACTGTAGGGTATTTCTGCCCCATCGGGCATTCACCCGGTCCAGGGCCTGCATCAAATCAGGCCTTTCGATATCCTGCCCAAACAGCGGCAGCTGTCTGCTGTCAGCCGAGGTTAATTCTGCCAAGAGTATCCCTGTTTTCTGGTATTGATAGCCGGGCTTATAAATGTGTTCCAGCGAGGTAATTGCCTGGCAGAGCAACGTAGCGGTGTTCGCCGTTGGCTGTGCGAGATTTACCGTTTGACTGGCCGAGTACTGGGGCAGGTGTTTATTGAACCGGTTTGTCGATAAAACAACCTGGAGTGAACTGGCGATAAGTCCTTGGGCCCGTAATTTTTCAGCCGCGATTGTTGCGTAAGATGCAATCGCTTCTTTCAGCTCTTCAAGACTGGAAACTGGTTTACCAAAGGATCTGGAGCTGACAATTGATTTCCTGGCTGACGGCACATCCTGGGCACCAATACACGATATACCCCGAAGTTCAATTGCGGTGCGCAGGCCGGCCACGGTAAGCGTTTTACGCAGCCAGGCATCATTTGCATCTCTCAACTGGAGTGCAGTGTTAATCCCATGCTTATGCAGTTTTTCCGCATACCTCTGGCCGATTCCCCAGACATCACCTGTTGCAGATTCAGCGAGCAATGTTTCCACAGACTCACATTCGGAAATATCAAATACACCCTGATACTTCGCCTCTTTCTTGGCCAGCCGGTTTGCCAGTTTTGCAAGAGTTCTGGTCGGCCCGATACCGATAGAAACAGGGATACCGACATATTGTCGGATCAGTCGGCGCATGGACGCAGCATACGCTTTAAGGCTACGGTCAATGATTACCGGCAACACAACAAATGCCTCATCGATTGAATACACCTCAACCTCTGCTTCCAGCTGCTGCAGCACATCCATGACCCTCCGCGACATATCCCCGTACAGAGCGTAGTTTGAAGACAAAACCTTTACACCATGCCTTTTCATGACAGGCTCAGCCTTGAAATACGGTTCTCCCATGCCAATACCAAGCATCTTCGCCTCTTCAGATCGGGCAATAATACAGCCGTCATTATTGGACAAGACTACTACCGGACGGTGCCACAAGCTTGGATCAAACAGCCGCTCACAGGAAACGTAAAAATTATTACAATCAACTAAAGCAAAATTTTTCATAATTACATTTATTCACTGTCAAAACGGACTCACGGGTGGCTAAGCTCAAAAGTTCGATATATAAAGGCATGGTGGCATCGGTCAAGCGGAGAACGTACATATGGTACGTTGAGCATTGACCGTGCCCGCCATAACGCAGTAGATCGGACTTTTCGAAGTCCATGCTTATCTGCGACGCCATCAAAACTGGTGGATGACGCTGGTCACAACTCCCCACACCTCACACCCTGACTCTTCGGTAATTGCAAGAGAACCATATTCAGGATTTTCTGCAACCAACCTGCAACCGATTCGGTCTTTCACAAGCCGCTTTACGGTCAGTTCTCCGTGGAGTACGGCGATAACAATTTTGCCGCTTATTGGCTCCAGGGAACGGTCAACCACAAGAATATCATCATGGTTGATGCCTGCCCCAGTCATAGAGTCTCCTGCCACCCGGACAAAAAATGTAGCAGCTGGATTCTGCACCAACAGCTCGTTCAGATCAAGCATGCGGTCGATATAATCATCTGCCGGAGAAGGAAAACCGGCAGAAACACCACAGAAAAAAAGAGGTCGCAGCGCCTTTGTTTTCTGCTCATAGCCATAGACGGCCGCGATTGATACTTCCATTTTTAACGGCATACCGTTCCTTCCCCCACAACCTGTTGTTTTCTTTTGTAAAAAAACCATGGCAACAAAATGTTGTCGCGAATAGGAACAACATAACAGCTGACAACAAGACGCCAAATAAAAATTACAAAAATTTTAACCTGAGACACTATTTGTCCCAGGTCCCTTGCTATGATTGTCCAAAAAGATACATGAAGACCGTTAATTTAAACCTGTGACAGTTGTCTTACCGCAAAACAACAAAGGAGGATCCCATGGTTACGAACATTACAGTCTATCTCGATAACACCCCTTCAGAATTTATGGACACCCTGCGCTGCAACTTCATTGTTTCTGAAGATGATGCAGGTGAAGAGACATTCCACAATAATCTTCTCGACAGCTCTGACTATTACAGCGTCAAAGAGTTAATTGATGATATCGTCGGAATCTTTAAAGTCCACCGTGATGCAATTCTGGTAGCGTCATAAAACATTGAGCCGCAAATTCTGCTCAACTGGGCAAGGGGACTTTGCCAGATTATGCAAATTGATATTAAGGCAGGCCAAAACAAGGCAACCTCGCAGATAAGCACCCGAAAAGACCGGGCACTTTTTTCAGTACTCGCTGGACGGGTATAAACTCCGACTTCGAAAAGCCTCAATTGTCCCAACGGCACCATGTAAAATCAACTACCTACATAGTGTCCCGGGGATGTCGAGCGGGTTTTCGTTTCCTGTCAGAGCAGGTTAACTGCGAGACCATCAAAACAAAAAAACCTGCCTTGGGGGAACAAGGCAGGTTTTAACTGGAAAAGAGATTAAGAATTAATTTTCTTTTGTCTATAACGAATTGCAACTGGCGTGCCACCTTTAGAAAAACACAGGGAAAATAAATTGTTACTACAATTCAAGTAGTTACATATCTGATCAACAAGTGACAATGAGACAAATAAGTACAATATCTTTGACCTGAGGCCAATCGGTATAAAAAATTATACTAATTGGCCGTTCGAAATGTCTCTCGAAATGTTCTGCGGCAAGAAGCAATAAGTGTTTTTCAAATAATGTGATTTGCGGACGATAAAAAAAGCGCCTTGTTTCTGGCAAGGCGCTTTTAATAATCACCATCCTTTTCGAGGCTGCTCGTTTTTTACATCTCGCCTTGCAGGAGATGCACTACGTTTTTTGATGTGGCATTTGCCTGGCTTGAAGCAAAGGTACGAGCTTTATTCAAGGCCGTCATTTTGGAAAAATTCATAACCTCTTCTGCAAAATCAAGATCACGTATAGTCGACTCAGCAGACAGCGTGTTAATTCGTGAGGTGGACAGATTTGAAATAGTTGAAGTCAGTTTGTTCTGCTGGGAACCAATTTCCGCACGGGAGGCATTAATCTGTTGCAGAGCCGCATCAGCCGTCTGGATGGCCGCCTGCGCCCCATCTTCCGTTAAAACGTTAACTTCTGACAGCGGCCCGGCGTCACCGCCAAGCTGTGAAGGTTCGGCAGAACCAATGGAAACAGATATGGTTTCGTTGGGGTTAGCACCCACCTGAAATTGTTTATTTGTAAAGGACCCCGTCAACAGATCTTGACCATTAAATGAGGTGTTTTTTGCTATAGCATCCAATTGCTGCAATGACTTATCAATATCGGCCTGCAGCGCTTGTTTGCTTTCATAGGACTGACTGGCGTTGGCGGCCTGAAGGGCTTTTTCACGGATTGAACTCACCAGGTTGGTGGCCTCATCCAAGGAACCATCAGCAATCTGCAAGATTGAAATCGTATCATTTGCATTCTGCACGGCCTGGCCATATCCCCGTGCCTGACTGTCTAATTGATTGGCAATTGACAAACTTGCCGCATCATCAGAGGCCTTATTAAGCCTGCTGCCGCTTGAAAGTTTTTCCAGAGATGATTGCAGGTCCTGCTGACTTTTTAAGAGTTGACTTGCGGAAATAAGGCTTGATGTGTTGGTAATTTTAAATGCCATGGTCAATCCCTCCCGGATTATTTCAATAAAAATCCCTTTATCTGTCTATTATAAGCATTTCGAAAGAAAAAAAAAGGTTTTAGAATGTCATGGCGATTGGTACCGCAGCCAAAGCTCGCCAGACAACAGTCATGTGCATGTAATAATTGTTATTGCCCCTTTTTCTGGCGATCAGCAGAAGGCGGGCGCAGGTCCATGGGCACCCCCTGGGTGGAGAGAATAAGCATACGCAGTCCGTCATCAATCCTGACCGGATGCGGCAGAATACGCTGCTGCAATAAAATTTGAATCTGTTTGGCATTGAGCGCAATCTCCTTGCAGTGCGGTTCAAGAACATATTCACACCCTTCTTTCCACCCGGAGCAGCCATAGGCCCTGTTCCCTTTAATCACCTCTTTGCCGCAAAGGGGGCAACTGCCCCATCGGCTGTTATCAATTCGACCGGCAGAGCTACTCTGGACCAGACTTCGAATATAATCAGTAATCCCCTTCATAAAATCGCCCGGGTCAAGCTGACTGTGCTCAATTTGTTTGAGTTTACCCTCCCACTCACCCGTCATTTCTGGTGATTTGAGCAGTGGGTCCTGAATCAAGGCTATCAGACAACGCCCCATATCAGTGCACCGAAGCTGCTTTTTTTCACGCCGGATATAGTTACGGCGGAGCAAGGTTTCGATGATGGCCGCTCGGGTAGCAGGCGTTCCAATGCCGCGCTCCTTGAGGGCCTCACGCAGGGTATCATCCTCTACAAATTTACCTGCAGCTTCCATGGCGCCAAGCAACGAATTCTCGGTAAAATGTCTGGGCGGGTTGGTTTTGCCTTCCCGAAGAAACGGCTCATGGGAACCTTTTTCGCCTTTTTCAAAAACAGGCAGGGTCTGGTCATCGGCAGACTCCTGCATTTTTTTCCTGTTCAGGAACAAAATGGTCCATCCGGGATCAATAATTTGTGTTCCCTTGGCCTGAAACTTTACCTGATTGCTGATACCATCCACCGTAGTGACGTTTTTGACACAAACGGGATAAAAAGCGGCAATAAACTGCGTGGTAATCGCATTGTAAACGAGCTGTTCATTGGCGCCAATGGCTCGCGGCGTAATGCCAGTTGGAATAATTGCGTGATGGTCAGTGACTTTCTTATCATCAATAATCCGCTTGGAGAACGGCAGTTTGGCGAGGTTCAGCGGCGCAATCTGTTCAGCACGAAGAGCCTTGAGCTGCTGCAGAATCTTTGGGATACGCGGCTTCATATCTTTACTGAGGTACCGAGAATCAGTTCTTGGATAGGTAACAAGCTTGGCTTCATAGAGATTCTGGGTAGCGGCAAGTGTATCAGCCGCTGAGAGTCCGTAGAGCTTGTTTATTTCACGCTGTAGTGTGGTGAGATCAAAAAGCTGCGGCGGGTGTTCTTTTTTCTCTTTTCCAGAAACACCTTTAATTTCAAACAGTTGACCTGTTATTTTGTCGAGCAGAACCTGCGCCTTCTCCGGTTTCTCAAAACGGTCGCCGCTGTATTTAAACACCACCTCGCGATACTGTGTGGCAAGCTCCCAGAACGGCTGCGACCGAAACTGCAGGATAGCATCATCACGTTGAACGATCATTGCCAGAACCGGCGTCTGCACCCGGCCTATACTCCAGAGGACACGATCGTTTCCTCCGCCAATTCTGCCGTGCCGAACAGTATAATAGCGCGTTGCGTTAAGACCGACAATCCAGTCAGACTCACTGCGGCAGCGGGCGGCGGCGTAGAGCGGGTCATAATCGTGCCCGTCCCGGAGGTCCTTGAACGCCTCTTCAATCGCGTCAGGAGTCAGGGAGTTGAGCCAAAGACGACGGATAGGCTTGTCCTCACAGTTGCATAAGGCCAGGATATAGCGAAAAATCAGCTCTCCTTCCCGCCCGGCATCAGTTGCGCAGATAATTTCATCCGACTGCTCGCACAGGGTTTTGATAACCAGGAACTGCTTCTCCACTCCCCGGTTTTTAATCAGCGTAAGTTTGAACTCCTCCGGCACAAATGGCAATGTGTCAAGTGACCAGCGCTTGAGGGCAAGGTCATATTCCCCCGGCTCCAGCAGTGTCACCAGATGACCAAATGCCCAGGTGATCGAACAGTCTCGCCCCTCTATATATCCATCCTTTTTGCTCCTGATATCAAGCACATCGGCAATATCACGCGCCACAGACGGTTTCTCGGCAATAACAACTTTTTTCATTGTATGATGTTCTCGTACAGAAATTTTCTTTTGTTCCATTCTAGTCGAAAGAAAAAAAGACCTTACAACAGTTTATCCCAATTGATAACCTGAATGTTTTAGCCCACATATTTCATGGGCTTTTTCTTAAAACAAGATAACATGCTAAAATTATGGTGTTTTTGTGAAAGGTAGAGCACATTACTCAGGTTACACTTTGACAAAAATAACATTATTGTTTAATAAACTCACAAATAACACATAAATGTAGTATTGTAAAACAACACAACCCCTCTTTTTAATACTTTATTCTAATGTTTTCGGTGTGTTATGTAAATAGCCCTCTGTCGGCCTATTTTTTGCGAGTAAAAAGGGCCAACCATTCCACAAAACCATTTGTGGCTGCAAATACCCTTGTCCCAACGCAAATGTGGACAAATTACAAAATTGTATAACTTAACAACAGGAGAACGACATGATCAATTCTGGTGACACCGCCTTTATCCTGGCCGCTGCCGGCCTGGTACTACTTATGACGCCGGGTCTGGCGCTTTTTTACGGCGGCATGGTGCGAAGCAAAAATGTTTTAGGTACCTTTATGCAGAGCCTTATCATGATTTCAGTAATAAGCGTCCAGTGGGTTGTTATTGGCTACACCATGTCGTTTGGCCCTGATATCAGCGGCTTTGTTGGCGACCTCTCCTGGCTTGGCCTCAATACTGTGGGGGCCGCGCCCAGTTCTACCTATGCCACAACTATCCCCCAGAATGTGTTCATGATCTACCAATGCATGTTTGCAATTATCACTCCTGCCCTGATTACAGGTGCCTTTGCTGAACGGGTGAAGTTTGCTCCCTTTGTTGTTTTCGCCCTCCTCTGGGCTGTTCTGGTTTACAACCCGGTATGTCATTGGATCTGGGGCTCCGGCGGTTGGCTGGCCGATAAAGGCGTTCTGGACTTTGCCGGAGGTTTAGTTGTTCATCTTACCTCCGGGATGGCCGCCCTTGCTGCCGTGATTGTCATTGGCCCCCGAAAGGGATTTAAGCGCCAGTCCTTCATGCCCCACAATTTGCCAATGACCGTGCTGGGCACCGGCCTGCTTTGGTTTGGGTGGTTTGGTTTCAATGCTGGAAGTGCTCTTGCGGCAGACGGCATCGCAGCTACGGCCTTTGTATCAACCCACCTGGCAGGGATGGCTGGAATGGCGATGTGGACCATGGTTGAATGGCAGCAACACGGCAAGCCCACAACCCTTGGCGCTGCGTCTGGGGCAATTGCCGGACTCGCAACTGTGACTCCGGCTGCTGGATTTGTATCCCCTGTTTCTGCAATCATCATTGGTCTTGTTGCTGGAATTATCTGTTATACAGCCGTTAACTTGAAAGAAAAAATCGGTTTGGACGACAGCCTTGATGTCGTTGGAATTCATGGAGTCGGCGGCCTCACGGGCACAATCTGTCTCGGCCTTTTCGCCTCTAAAACTGTTAACCCTGGCGGTGCAGATGGCCTTTTTGCCGGTAATGCCAGTTTTCTGGGCACACAACTATTCGGCGTAGCAGTTGTGGGAATTTATGCTTTTGTGGTAAGCTGGGTTCTTCTTAAAGCTATTCACTCTGTTATAGGATTACGGCTTTCTGAAGAGGCTGAAGTCACCGGCCTTGATCTTTCTGAGCACAGTGAGGCCGCATATAATTGATAATGAAGAGTTGGATGGACAAATGAGAACACCTCGACTACATTATTAAACAGCACCATCCAACTCAACCTGTATGCAATTCGCAGGAAACCTGGCTGAATAGAAGCCGAAACGGAGAGCTTGTATGAAAAAAATTGAAGCAATAATCAAACCTTTCAAACTTGACGACGTAAAAGATGCTTTAAATGAAATCGGCATAAGCGGCATGACCTTATCAGAAGTCAAGGGCTATGGCCGCCAGAAAGGCCATAAAGAGGTCTATCGCGGCGCTGAATATATTGTCGATTTTCTTCCAAAAGTGAAGCTTGAAATTATTGTCATGGCTGAAGATGTCGACAAAGTTGTCGATTGCATCCGCCAAGCTGCCCTCACAGGGAAAATTGGCGATGGCAAAATCTTCGTCCTGCCTGTGGAGGAGGTGGTTCGTGTCAGGACCGGCGAAAAGGGCAAAAATGCTGTATAAAGTTAGTGATCTTTCCGTCCCCGGAAGACTGGACGAAAACCTGGACAACACAGTGAGATAATGGCCTCAACGACGTCCCCGCCTCTGCACGGTCTTAAAACCCGGAGAGAGATTCTTGAAGTCCTTTGGCGACAGGGGCTCAGCGGCAGAGCCCTTCTCAAGGAGCATACTCATTTAATCGATACACACCTGGCCCAGAAATTTTCTGACTGCACCGATACCAGGAAGGGGATGACCCTTATCGCTGTTGGGGGCTACGGCCGAAGTGAACTGTTCCCCTTTTCCGACATTGACCTGCTCTTACTTCACGACAAAGATGCTGCCGCCAAGCTCAACTCTGCCGCCGAAGCCTTATTCTACCCGCTTTGGGATGCAGGGCTTGAGGTAGGCCACAGTGTCCGCACCGTCAAAGCGTGTCTCAACGATGCCGCTCAAGATTTTTTCTTTCTGGTTGCCTTTTTAGACGCCCGCTTCATTTCCGGAGATGTTTCACTCTTTACTAACCTGCAGAACAAATTCCGGAAAAAGTTCATCGACGGCAAACGCAGAAAGTTCTTTGAGGAAATGGTTCACCACCGCAATGAACGCCTCAATCGTTTTGGGCAACACAGCTATCTGCTCGAACCGCAAATTAAAGAAAGCCGCGGCGGTTTGCGCGACATCCAGGCCCTGCTCTGGACAGCCAAGGTCGTTTTTGGCCTTAAAGATATCACCTCGGTTTACGACTCGGGTATGATAACCCAAAACGAGTATACCAATTTTATCGAGGCTTGGGATTACCTGATTACAATTCGCAACCGCCTTCATTACATCACTGGCAGGAGAACGGATCAACTTTTTTTTGAACACCAGGAAGAAATTGCCAAAGCATTCAAGTTCAGAGCATCTCAAGGCCTTATTGCCGTTGAGCACTTTATGCGCAAAATCTACGGCCACATGCAAACGGTGGCCGTTACCACAGATCTCTTTTTTGAGCATGTCGATGAAGTATTGGCCCAAAGTCC